>Ga0007882_10002250_pt1 | contig 10927 bp, 4 predicted proteins | sample CryBogCBH12Aug01_FD_71195 | JGI IMG/M metagenome (GOLD analysis project Ga0007882, IMG submission 71195) | Freshwater microbial communities from Crystal Bog, Wisconsin, USA - CBH12Aug09.1 | ecosystem: Environmental > Aquatic > Freshwater > Lake | place: Crystal Bog, Wisconsin, USA | collected... | reverse complement strand
ATCCTTCTTCAATGCCACAAGCTTACCCCTTGCAACAGATGTAACATCAGTATTCTTGGTATTTGCACTGAAATATATTGAGTTAAAACCACCCATAACCATTTGTGCCGGAGTCAGCAAACTAATCAATGCTTCCGCATGGCTCTTCTGTAGGTTACGGCGAAGTTCATCTACTGGCTTCTTTGTCTTTAGCTCACTCCAAATACCGTCTTTCACATCATCCAGCATCTTCTCCATTGAGTAGGTATTCTTTTCACCAAATCGGTTACTACACATTACCATTCTATTCAGTCTTGCCCCCGACAACAAGCTATTCATTACATTCACCTGCACATTCCCAATCGCTTCAGACGCAACCGGATTACTAATCTTGTTAAGAATATTCTTGTCCAAAAGCCATGCAGGAGTTTCAAATAATTGTTTGTTTAGGAACCTCACTGCTTCCTCTTGTATTTCCCTTGGTGTAGGCTCATAAACGTTTTCACCGGCTTGTTCTATACTTTTGGGAGTCTCGTAAACACCTCCTACATTCTTTGTCACATGCCCCATATATCGGTTGAACTGACCAATCAATGCCACGTACATATCCTTCAGGTTTTCATACTTATCAGCCTCTTCCTTAGTCCAGTCAGGCAATTGTGTAATGATTCTTTTTAAGTTCTTGATACCATACTCACTCGCCTTCATACTGTTATCGCCTAAATCTTCCGTTTGGGACCTTGGATCAACCGGATTGGATTCAGTTCCAAACCACAAGCGGGGATTAGCTTTCAGGCTGTCAATAATCCATTTATTCACAATCATCTTGTCTGTTTTCTCATCCGCTGCAAATGTTGCTTTATACCCCCATTGTATCGCCCACATATCATACTCTCCAATCCTCGGGAATAAACCTGTCTCACCAATATTATCTTCCGGTTGTGCTACATAGTTAAACCGTGCATAATCCATAATGGATGCAGTATGCCCGTGAGATTCTACCCAAGCTTTATCCCTCAGTTTTTCTACTGGGGTACGGCTACTACTACCCATATTATGGCGCAACCCCAATGTATGCCCAACTTCGTGCGATGATACAAACCTGATAAGTTGTCCCATCAGTTCATCGTCAAACTCCATTCTCCTTGCCTTTGGGTCAACTGCGGCTGTCTGTATCATATACCAGTCATGCAATAGCTTCATAACATTATGATACCAACCAATATGGCTTTCAATAATTTCACCACTTCTTGGGTCATGTACATTCGGTCCATAAGCATTTTCAACATCAGATGGTAAGTAGCGCAAAACCGATAGTCTGGCATCCTCAAGGCTCATCGTAGTATCTTTTTCATCCCACTCCTTCGCCATTATGGCATTTTTGAAACCCGCATGTTCAAAGGCTTTCTGCCAATCATTCACACCCATTATCAGGTATTTACGCCACTTTTTAGGGGTAGCAGGGTCTATATAATAAACGATTGGCTTCATTGGCTCAACCAACTCACCCCGCTTCCACTTGTCCATATCTTCCGGCTTTGCCTCCAATCTCCATCTTACAATAAATATATCGTTATCAACCTTCTGCTGATTGTCGTTATATACAACATAATCATCTGCAAAGAAGCCGACACGAGGGTCAAACGCACGCTTTGCCATCGGCACTTTGGGTAATAGGATAAAAGAGTTGTTCATCTCAAAAGTCACTGCCCCTGCTGTATAAGCTGCCGGCAATGTAACCGAGGGAAACGGACTTGGACCCGGCGCAGGAGGAGTATAGGATGGTGTTGATGAAAACGTTCTAACTACCCTTACCTCTGTATTGATCGGGAAAGAAAGCATATCCTTGATAAAGGTCCTGTTAGCTACCTGACCACCCAGATTAAACCGCTTTTTAGAGTATCCACCCATTCCTACAGGTTGGTTATCACCCGTAAAAAAATCTGTCACATCAATTACAGTTGAAGCAGAATCCTTTCCAAATGCCTTTATCTCAAATGATTCAGCAATCGGGTTCAGATTGGAATTGTTTACCGCCTTGAATATCTCGTCAGTAGAATCTGCCTTACTGATTACAGTTACCACTCTTAATAACACATTCTTGTTTGGTCCTTTTTCCCACAATATGGTTTGTTCATTCTCCATCTCTCCTGCATAAACCCCGCCTCCACCCGCGGTTTTACTGAAACGTGTGGTCATTTCTATCTCTCTGTTGAGCAATGAGTCGGGTATCTCAAAATACCATCTATCGTCAACCTTGTGTACTTTAAACAATCCTTTGTGGGTTACTGCCTTATCCGTTATCACCTTATCATAAGGCTTCGGACCTTTTTTAGATGCAGCGGCAATACTGTCCGCTACTTTTGTTGATGGTGGTGCTACAGGTGCAACACCTTTCTTTTTATGCTTGGCTCCTGCCAAAATACTAATTACCAGCAACGCAAATACTAATGCAAATTTCTTCATAGAATGAATATTTGCATGAAAATACGTAATGCAATTAATATAACTAAAAATAATTCCGATAGGTGTATCTTACCTATTTTAGCGTAGTAGATGTTCCAATTTATGATGCTTCAATATAATTACCTTCCCATCAATTATGTCCAAAAGCGACTCATTCTTAAACTCATGCAATGTCCTTATCAAGGATTCTGTTGCTGTACCCGCCAATGCAGCAAGCTCGTCTCTTGATAAATCAATTGTAAATGGTCCATTTTGTTCGGGCATATATTTTCTGTACAATGAAGACAATGCCTCTGCAACTTTCTTACGAAGTGTATTGTATGCTATACCAAGTATGTGTGTTTCAATATCAGTAAAGTTCTTAGCCAGCATTTTTATCAATAAGTCCTTCACTCCCTGATTATCAATCAATAACTCCTGAAACTCCTTTACAGGAATCAATACAAGCTCTGAATCTTCAATAGCCTCAGCTGTTTCCAGATAGGCACTTTTTTCAAGTACCGGTATATAGCCCAAAAAATCACCTTCATTAAATAAGCCTACCACAAGATTTTTCCCATCTTCATGGGTTTTAAATGTCATTACTTTACCTTTCTTTATATAATATAAATAAAAAGGATGCTTCCCCTCTTTAAATATAATTTCCCGCTTGCTATACCCTGCTACTTCCTTGTTTAATAGCAATAAACTCAACGCACTTGCCTCATTTTGAGCCGCATCTACTCCAATAGAGACATCATTTTTATGGAATAATTCAACTTTTTTGAACCTGTTTTCCACCGCTCTAAGCAATTCATTACCATTAAATGGCTTACTGATAAAATCATCCGCACCCAAATCCATTGCATCTCTTTGGTAATTGCGTTCTGTCTTTGCAGTAAGAAAAATAAATGGGATAACCTCAGTCTTAGGATCATTCTTTAAAACATGCAACATGCCGAATCCATCAACAACTGGCATCATTATATCACTGATTATTAGATCGGGCATATTTGCATAAACCTTCTCTAATCCCTCCTTTCCATTCTCAGCAGTAATCACATTATAATTTGACAATGAGAGTATTTCTCTTACGTTTTCACGCATTTCAGATGAATCCTCAACAATTAATATGGTTTTCATTTACAGGGTATATTTCTATAATTTGCAAGAATTAATTTCAGACATTTATCAATTTTTATTAATGTTTTTTATTTTTAATAATAAAAAACTAATTTATCGCAAATTTACTATGTCAATTAATAACAAACAAATTATTTATTTTAATTTTTGATAATAGCACTTGTAATATTTAAAATAACAAACATTATATACAGGCAAGCAAAACGAATTTAATATAAAATATTATAAAAAATATTAAAAAACAATTCATTACCAATATTTCTGTCCAATAATTCATTATATAAATATATAATTTTTAGAATAAATTTTATTTTAAAGAACTAAATTTTAATCTAAGACTATTACTCACAACAGATACAGAGCTAAGTGCCATAGCTGCCCCTGCAATCATCGGATTAAGTAAGAAACCATTGAATGGATATAGGATTCCGGCAGCAATAGGGATACCAATAATATTATAGATAAATGCCCAAAATAAATTTTGCCTGATCAGAGATACAGTCTTTCCTGAAAGGGTAATAGCTTTCGAAATTTTATTCAGCTCAGAAGAAATTATAGTCATTTTTGCAACATCCATTGCAATATCTGTGCCCTTCCCCATTGCAATACTAATATCAGCTTGTGCCAATGCCTGGCTATCATTAATACCATCACCAACCATACCGACAATTTTTCCCTTAATCTGCAATTCCTTAATAAAATCAGCTTTATCCGATGGCGAACATTCTGCTTTAAAGTCGGATATACCAACTTTAGCAGCAATATTTTTTGCCGTTAACAAACTATCTCCGGTAAGCATACATACTTCAATTCCTCTATCCTGCAATTGCTTAATTCCGCCCTGTGATGAAGATTTTATTGTATCTGCAATTGCAATAGCTGCAAGCACATTTTTAAAATCAGCAAGAAATACTACTGAAAATGCACTTTTTGACCAATCTTCAGATACCTTTTTTATTATGTCTGATACCTGTATATTCATAGACTGCATCAACTTCGGACTCCCGGCAAAATATATTGTGTTATCATACAAAGCAGTTACCCCACCTCCTGTAATGCTACTAAACATTGATATCGGTAAAGTCATTGCACCCTTCTCTCTATAGTAGCTCGTTATAGCTTCTGCCAATGGATGCTCCGACAAGAGCTCCATACTATATAATACTGAGGCTAACTGCAGGTTATTAACTCCCTCCGTCCAAAACTCCCCTACTACAGAAGGATGCCCTTCTGTTATAGTACCTGTTTTATCCAGCACAATTACATTTACCTTATGAGCAGTTTCAAGAGATGCTGCATCCTTTATAAGAATACCATTTTCCGCACCCTTACCAATGCCAACCATAATTGCGGTAGGTGTTGCCAATCCCAATGCACAAGGACAAGCAATTACCAAAACAGTGACGAATGCCAAAAAGCCATGCGCAAATCCATTCTCACCTCCAAAAATCATCCAGATCACAAAAGATAACAAAGCCAATGAAATTACTACCGGCACAAAAACTGCTGCAATTTTATCAACAAGCCTTTGCACTGGTGCTTTACTTCCCTGGGCTTCTTGCACTTGCTTTATTATTTGTGCCAATAAGGTATCACCTCCCACTTTAGTAGCCTTATACCTAAAATTACCTTTCTGGTTTATTGTTCCGGCAAGCACCTTATCCCCTACCAACTTCTCCACAGCAACCGGCTCACCGGATATCATACTTTCGTCAACAAAGGAATTGCCACTAACTACAATACCGTCAACAGCAATTTTTTCTCCGGGTTTCGCCATTAGTATATTTTCAATCGTAACAACAGCCACAGATACCAACTCTTCTGTACCATCTGATTTTATCCGGATCACGTTCTTTGGCTGCATGCCTATCAACTTTTTTATTGCGGAGGATGTATTAGACTTAGCTTTTTCTTCTAACAATTTACCCAACAAAATAAAAGTTACCACCACTGCTGATGCCTCAAAATAGACTCCTGCTTCCAAATGTTGGGTTGCCCAAAATGCAGGGTACAACGTATTAAAAACACTAAAAAGATACGCAATACCGGTACTTAATGCTACCAGTGTATCCATATTTGCAGAGCGATGCTTTGCTTGTTTATAAGCACCAATAAAAAACTGCTTTCCAAACACCAATACAACAGGAGTTGCTAATATCCATGCTATATAATCAGCATATTTTATGGATTTATCAATATGGAGCATACTCAATACTACCAATGGCACAGAACACATTACAGACAAAAACACTCTTTTCCTCAAAGCTTGGTAGTTCTGCTTATTGACTGCTTCATGTTTATCCGATGCTTGGTCTGTATCATCAATTATTAAGTCATACCCTACAGATTGTACTGATTTTTTTAATGCCGATGGCTCTGCTATAGATGGATCAAACTCAACCAATGCAGTATTATTAGATAGATTTACTGATACTTTTTGCACGCCACGTTGCCTCACCAACACCTTTTCTACACTGCCTGCACAAGATGCACAACTCATACCGGTGACAGGAAATATCTTTTTAATCACTTTCATTTCAATTATATTCTTTTACAAAGTTGGATATAATTTGGCATTTTCTTTATAACCGTAATTTATGAGACATAACTAAAATAAAATAGGCTGTCAAGATTTTGACAGCCTATTTTATTTTAGTTCGACAATATATTAATAAACGATTAATTTCTGTGTATTAACACTGCTTCCAGTTAGGGTCTGTACCAGATATACACCCTTCACTGATATTGCAGACTGTGGTATCTCTACCCTCGCTTCTGCGCCTGTCATTTGCTCTGTTGTTCTATACACCACCTTTCCTGTAATATCCATTACTACTATGTTTGCTGATAGCGCATCCTTGCTGTTGATGATTACGAATGCATTCCCACTTGTCGGGTTGGGGGCTACCACTACATCTGCATTATCAGATTTCACATTGCTTACTGATGCAGGGAAACGACTGATATTTATCCTGTCAATGTAAAAGTTATTACCACTGCTGTTTCCATCTGTTCCTACTCCCGGATGGTAACGGAAACGGAACAATACATATGATGACCTCAATTTACGGCTGTCACTTGGTATGTTTATTGACATTGGTGCCCAATCGCCTTGGTATAATGGAGTATATGCATAAGATAAGGATCCCTTATTCTCCAATATATTCTTCTTCATTGTGTACAATGTATTCCATGTCTTGGTACTGTCTATGGAATATTGTATTTCCATACTGTCATTTACATTAATTCCATTACTTGAACGTGATGCGCCTGAATAATAAAAATTCAAATTGCACTTAGAACTCGAATCAAATCCAGTCAAATCAAATGGAATTGTGAAGAAATCATCAATATCCCCGCTTGGGGTTCCTGTGGGGGGATAGATATTCATCGGGGGATTCAACCTTGAGTCAAATCCGTTGTATGCCATGCAATAGTTATCATAATAACCTGCAGTGGAACATGAATACCATTTGAATTCATTGTTGTAATAGTTGAAAATAGGCCATTTTGCCAAATCTCCGGATGGATCAAATTCTTCATAAAACCCTTCTGCCGGTACGCCTACTGAATCCGCAACAAATATCGCATTGTTGAATGTTCTTGTACCTACATTATTCGCCCTGCCCAAACTTGCTCCGCTTGTATCTGTTGCTGTCATCGTTACTGTAACCCAACCCGGCTGGCTGAATGAATTTGTTATATATGCATACGGACTTCCGCTTACTGTCGTATCTGGCGTCGTAGCTCCGTTCGTAAACTGCCACCTTACCGTGGATATTGTATCATTATAAGATTCATTGAAGAACTTAACCATGTGCCCCTTTGTGTAATGACTGTTTAGGCACGAGGTGAAGTATTTGGGGGTAATTGCGCCTATTGCAGGTACCGCAGAAAAATCAGGAATCGGTTTAAGATCCGGTCTTGGTGCCAATGCTCCCGTAATGGATAGATTGAACGGAGACCATAAATTCATCCTGCTGCCTACAGTACTGCCTAATGCCGCATGCATACGCGCTACCTGACCCTTCGTAAACATCTTGGAGCAATAAGAATAATCCATGATGTTCTGGACATTGGTCGTATCAGGGTAATCAACCAGTGAATCAAAACCTGCCGCATTGGTATAGATTACCAAGTAGTTGGTCGCACATACTGTATCATACAACTTTGTACAATCCAGATGACCTAATGTGGGTGGGGTATCGTCAACTTCATCTGTTCCGCCATCTGCACAGGTACCCATACTTGCCGAATTATTATTCCCCCATACATGGTATAAACTGAAATAATGACCCACCTCATGGTTGATTGTCTTATCAACTACTGCATAAGACGAAAAACAGATCACACCATCATAATATGGTATTGCTGCCCCGGTAGCAGGAAAATAGGCATAAGCTGCAGGCTGAAAGCCGTTCTGACCAGCCAACGAATTCATAAACCAAATATTCAAATAAGATGTGTTCGGCCAATCATCCAACTTCGATTGGTCGGTAGCATTATACGTAAGATAAGACCGGTGACGCGTAATACCCTTTGTTGGTTGACCCAACGGATCCATGGTGGCAAGATGCAACCTGATATGTGGATTACCAATCCATTTTTTGAAAGGGGCTATAACATCTGCAGTATCCGCATTCTGCTTAGCATAAACTATATTCCATTGTTTCAAACAATTGAATATAGAATCATCCGACAAATATTCAGAACCAAAATCATGTACAATATGAACTACTACCGGTATATCATACCAAAACGAATCCGGCATAGTAGTATCCGTTGTCTTGTGTGCCATGCCTAAATCAATATGTTTCAGGCTCTCATTAATCTGACGCTTCAACTCAGCCTCATACTGCAATATCTCAGGATGATTTACCAACAACTGCTTGCGTACCTCGTCCGTACCACATGGCTGTGTCTGACCAATTGCCCTGCCGGTAAAAATTACCAGCAACATTAATAAAAAATAATTCTTTCTCATCTGTAAATTGTTATAATAATTCTAAACGTTAAATACTATTAGCAACAAAGATAAAGAAAATATAAAAAGACGATAATTTTATTTTAATAAATATAGGAACCGGATTTCAGGGAACTAAAAAAGAAAAAGAGCGAAAAACATCGCTCTATGCTCTGTTTTTTCGCTCTTATGTTTGTAGCACGTACGGGAGTCGAACCCGTCATTCCTCCGTGAAAGGGAGGCGTCTTAGCCGATTGACCAACGCGCCATTTACACCTGAAACCACCCCATTTCTGAAGGCTGTTTTTCAATTGGAGTGCAAAGATAGGAATTGTTTTTTCTCTACCAAATATTATTGCCTGATTCTGTTACTTTTTTAGCTGTTTTATCGAAAAACTACTTGTTATTATCAGAAAAACCGCCTGCTTATGCTTCAATTACATGAAAAAGCAGTTCTAATCTTCGCACGACAAAATAATTAAATGGCATTAATAATGCCTAAAAATTCATCTGCTTTTAAGGATGCGCCACCTATAAGTCCACCATCAACATCTGCACAAGCAAATAATTCTGCTGCATTAGATGGCTTACAACTACCACCATAAAGTATTGATGTATTATTGGCGGTCTCATTACCATATTGCGCCATAACTGTAGTGCGTATATGCTCATGCATATCCTGTGCTTGTTGCGATGATGCAGTCCTGCCTGTGCCAATTGCCCAAATAGGTTCATAAGCAATTACAACATGCTTCATTTGATCAGCAGTAAGATGAAACAATCCGGCTTTTATCTGGCTTTCCACATATTGGTTCTGGGTATTATTATCTCTAATTTCGAGTGGTTCTCCACAACAAAAAATCACCTCAAGTCCGCTCTCCAATGCAATATCAACCTTCTTTGCAAGCATTGCATCTGTTTCATTAAAATATCCCCTTCTCTCAGAATGACCTATTATCACATATTCAACTCCGGCACTTTTAAGAATCCCTGCCGAAATTTCCCCGGTATATGCTCCTGATTTTTCATTAGAACAATTCTGCGCACCAAGATTGCAGAACGGTGTACCATTTATCTGCTGGGCAGTCTGGTTAAGATGTACAAACGTTGGCGCAATTACTACTTGTTTATGCGCATTCAATCCGGTCAGCCCCTTCAGTATGTCATTTACCAATGCAGTTCCTTCAGAAAGAGTTAAATTCATTTTCCAGTTAGCAGCAACAATTTTTTTTCTCATGATTTTATGTTTGAATTAAAAAATATTATTTTCTTTGAGACGCAGTCTGCTCGAAGATATACATATACATGCCCTCTTCGTTTTCAGACAATTTCTTTCCCCTTCTTGCCATCATTCGGTTAGCTGTTTCTAAAGCCTTGCTGAATTGATAAGTAGTAAAGCCATCACTACCTCCCCACGAAAAAGACGGTATAAATTTTTCAGGAAACCCACCTCCGTATATATTGGCTGAAACCCCAACCACAGTGCCGGTATTAAACATAGTATTGATACCCGACTTAGAATGGTCACCCATTAATAAACCGCAAAATATCAATCCGGTAGGCATTAATGCACCGTCAATCTCGCTCCAGACCTTTATTTCATCATAGTTATTCTTCAGATTACTACAGTTGGTATCTGCACCCAAATTACACCATTCTCCTATCACTGCATTGCCAAGATAACCATCATGCCCCTTATTGCTATTAGCAAAAAACACTACATTGCTTATCTCTCCCCCAACCTTACATCCCGGACCAATAGTAGTTGCACCGTATATTTTAGCACCCATTTTTATTATACCATGCTCACACAATGCCAAAGGACCATGTACCATTGTACCCTCAAGTATCTCAGCATCCTTACCAATATATACAGGTCCGCGGGTAGCATTGATGATACAGCCCATATTTATTTTCCCGCCTTCTTCAATAAATATATGCTCTTCACCCGATACCATTACATTATCGGGTATCGGCAAACTTTTTCTTCCTTTTGTAATCAAATCAAAGTCTGTTCTGATTGCAATATCATTCAGTGAAAATATATCCCAAATATGGGTTAATAAACGAACCTCTTTTTCAATCAATTTAGGCTTTAGACTTGCACAACCCTTAGCAAAACTTGCATAGTCAACGTTTTGTATACTGAACCTTGCTGCAATCAACAAATCATCCTTTACAAGCTTCTCCCCCTCACACAACTCGTTTATAGCTTCAAGTAAATGGGGCGTAGCAAAAATCCTACCGCTTATATAAATATCATCCTCTGTAGTACTAATTGGGAACACACCCTGCATATACTGCTCTGTAAGTGATGAGGTGCTTGATTTTAAAAGATATTCCCAACGCTCCCTCATGGTAAAAATGCCACATCTAACATCTGCAATAGGGCGGGTA
>Ga0007882_10002249_pt1 | contig 10928 bp, 7 predicted proteins | sample CryBogCBH12Aug01_FD_71195 | JGI IMG/M metagenome (GOLD analysis project Ga0007882, IMG submission 71195) | Freshwater microbial communities from Crystal Bog, Wisconsin, USA - CBH12Aug09.1 | ecosystem: Environmental > Aquatic > Freshwater > Lake | place: Crystal Bog, Wisconsin, USA | collected... | reverse complement strand
GCCGCCAGAGGTTGACGAGAGATTGGTCCCAGGGCACTGGGAAGGAGACTTGATCAAGGGAGCCTTCAACCGTTCATCCATTGGAACGCTGGTTGAGAGAACCACCCTGTTCACGGTGCTGGCGAAGATGCCGACAGCGAGCGCAGAGTCAGCGGTTGATGGCTTTGCGCATGTGCTCAACAGAATAGAGGCCCAAAAGCGTTTATCCATGACCTACGATCAAGGCAAGGAGATGAGCGATCACAAAAGGCTTTCCTTGGAGACTGGGGTTAAAGTTTACTTTGCTGATCCCCATAGCCCCTGGCAAAGAGGGATCAATGAGAACACGAACGGTTTACTGCGACAATACTTTCCAAAGGGGACGGACTTGAATGTGTTTACGCAAGAGGAATTAGATGCGGTTGCATGGCAGCTCAATACCAGACCGAGAAAGAGTATGGGCTGGAAATGTCCAGCCGAGATGTTCACTCCCGAGGCGTTTGACTTTAAACAGCACCACGCCTCACTCTTTGCACTTGCTCATTGAAACCGCCCACTTTATTTTTTAATTTCTATAAAGTAACGTTATTGTTTAATACCCCTGCTTTAGTTTTACTTAGTAAATAAGCTGTTTCGTTTTGAGTGGCTGCATTTTTAGTTGATGCATTTTTTGTTGCTCAAGTTGCAAAAAGCCCAAAAGCACATTGCCTACAACGATAACACACGGACTAGACAGCTCATTGCTACGCAGGGTATGCGTCAAATTCTTAACCGTACACAGTGCTTGTCTTTGTATTGGCAAACTCACGTTTTGTATCAAAGCAACTGGTGTGTCGGGATTGAGACCAATTAAGAGCGCTCTCTCTAAATTTTCGACTTCACTCACCCCCATATAAATCACAATCGTCAGTTTAGCTTTGGCTGCGACTCGGGCTATCTCGCACCAGTCGATTGCATCCTCTACTCCTTCTTTAGCATGACCCGTCACAAAGAGTACGCCCTGAGCATGCAAGCGGTGAGTCAGGGGTACACCTAGGGAGGTAATACCGGCAAGACCTGCTGTGATTCCGTTGATGATGGTCACACCAATTCCCTGCGATTGCAAGTGTTCCACCTCCTCACCACCACGACCGAAGATAAAAGGATCGCCTCCCTTCAGACGAACGACCCGTTCACCGGCCAAAGCTTCTTGAATCATTAACTTTTCGATAAAAATTTGTGGAGTGGATTTACAACCGCCGCGTTTACCCACGCGTATCACGCGAGCAAGAGGAGAGGCGTAGGCCGTAATTTCATCACTGACCAAATCATCCACCAATAAAACACTTGCCGCTTGAATAGCCTTTACTGCCTTGATGGTGAGTAGCTCTGGGTCTCCGGGACCTGCTCCGACGAGAGTGACGTGCGGTTTGAACTTCATGCAGGGCTTAGTGTGGGTTCAATCATACGGCGAAGCTCTGGGACGCAAGACCCACACTGTGTTCCGCATTTGAGTGCACTTTGTAGAGCGCTTAAGCGCTGTGCAGCGTCACCACTGCACGTTTGAAGGTAAGCTTGAATTAAAGAATCTTTAACGCCCAAACAACTGCAAACCGTATTCCCGACATCCACCAGAGCGACAGGGGGTTTATTACCCGTCATCAGCAAACGTCTTCCGTAAGCTGCAGTAGAGAGTTTGTTTTGAAGTAACGTCTTTAGCCAACTCTCCGCGGAGGTATCACCGGCAATAATAAAAGCGTCTAAGGTTGAATCTGGTTTGTGCTCTGGTTGAGTTGAGCTCGCTTGATCTGATTTGACTCTTAGTAAACGCATTACGCGTAACTGACTTTGCTTTGCATCCATGTAGCGTAGCGTATCTGCGTTGTCGGAGAGTATGATTTTCTCAATCTCTAAGACTTTTTCCATATCCGGTGCTTGACTGCAAGCCGCTCTCATGAGTACGCCACTTCGAGGGACGCCTTCTAAGGGTGTGTCACTAAAGGGAACACAACTAGAGAATTCAAATTGAGCCATAAGACAGCGTAGGCGATGAAGGATAGTTTGGGCTGTGTGTTCAGGAACCCAAGCCAATGCCAAAAGTGTCCAAGGTAACTCTGCTTTAAGCACTTTTACAGCGGCGTGTTTGAGCTCTGGCTGTTTGGAGGTGGGGCAGTATGCAGAGGTTGTCAATGCATTAATACCTGCAAGCGGTTTGTTTTGATGATCTCGCCCGCTCAAATAAGACGCTCCCCAATGCATAGCGATAAAGGCTTGGTTGGCGCCTTGATCTGCGCTTGCTTGGGCGGGGATGACAATTGATCCTCGCTTGCTGGTCACGTGAACCAAGTCACCATCAATCAATTTCAAACGCGACATATCCTGAGGACTGAGTTGAACAACAGGCTCAGGCACATGTCCAAAGAGTTTCCCAACCAAACCCGTGCGTGTCATACCGTGCCACTGATCCCGCAGTCGACCGGTATTGAGGGAAAAGGGGAAACGCGATTCTCGAACTTCTGCAGTTGGTACATAAGGCAATGCAGAGAATTTTGCTCTTCCACTCTCAGTTGGGAATAAACCGTCTTCATAAAGTCGAGCCCGCCCCATGCTTGCCCCACTGGGCATGGGCCACTGCTCCGGCGTGTTCTCCAAATGAGCGTAGCTAAGGCCTGTGATGTCTAAGTCCCGTCCCCTCGTTGATTCTCTATGCTCTAACCAAATCTCCTCAACAGATTTGTAATCCATGTGTAATCCTGTCTTCTCCTTTGCAATTAAGGGCTCTTGCAATAAGCGCTTAGCTAGGTCAACAGCAATTTGCCAATCTTGGCGCGCCTCGCCCGGTCCCTGTACAGCCGCTCTGACCCGGGTAATTCTGCGCTCGCTATTGGTGACGGTTCCTTCTTTTTCGCCCCAGCTCGTTGCGGGCAACAAAAGATCAGCAAAGTGACAGGTCTCTGAGTTTGCAAATGCCTCTTGAACCACTACAAATTCAGCCCGCTCTAACGCTTTGCGAACGGTGGATTGGTTGGGCATGGATTGAGCGGGATTGGTGCAAGCAATCCAAAGCATTTTGATCTCCCCGTCCGCAGCAGCTTCAAACATTTCAATGGCTGTTTTTCCGGGCTTGGCTGGGACATCCCCAATGCCCCAAAGCGTTGCTACCTCTTGTCTGTGCTCAGCCCTGCTCAAGTCGCGGTGAGCGCTGAGTAAGTTGGCAAGTCCTCCCACCTCTCTCCCCCCCATTGCGTTGGGTTGACCAGTAAGAGAGAAGGGACCAGCGCCAGGTTTACCAATTTGTCCTGTTGCAAGGTGTAGATTAATGAGTGCTGCATTCTTTGCAGTGCCACTGCTTGATTGGTTCAAGCCTTGACAGTAAAGGCTCAAAGTGGAGTGTCCGTGGTGGCTTTGTACGTCTTGACTCTCTTGTCCGCGCGCACCCAAACCAACAAACCACCTGGTTGCTTGATGGAGCTGTTCAAACGGAATCGCGCACACAGCACTGACCAATTCAGGCGTATAGTCTTTAACTAAGGCTTGAAGCTTCTCAAACCCCTCAGTATAAGCTTGGATGTACTCCTGGTTGATCCAACCCTCAGATAGCATCAAGTAAAGCATCCCGTGAAAAAGCACTACATCAGTGCCGGGTTGTATGGCTAAATGCAAGTCAGCATTGCTTGCGGTATCGGTGAAACGTGGATCGACTACGATTATTTTTAAATTTGGATTTTTTACGCGTGCATCCTCGATTCGTCTGAACAAAACGGGATGTGCATACGCGGCGTTACTGCCTGCGATAAATAAACAGTCAGCGTGCATCAAGTCTTCATAGCACGCGGGAGGTGCGTCAGCGCCCAGAGTGAGTTTGTAGCCAGCTACTGCGCTGCTCATACACAGTCTTGAGTTAGTGTCAATATTGTTGGTTCCTAATAAGCCTTTCACCAACTTATTAAAGACGTAATACTCCTCTGTCAGTAATTGTCCGGATACGTAAAAGCCCAGTGCATCACTTCCGTGTCTAGCGACAATGCTTGCTATAGTTTTGCTTGCCAATTCCATCGCGCTATCCCAGCCTAAAGGCTCGACCTTTGCACCTCGAGTGAGCCTTCTCATGGGTTGGAGTAGGCGAGTGTGAAGGGTTAGGGGTGCACTCGCACTCAGGTGTAGTGACGCACCTTTGCTGCACAAACGACCAAAATTAGCAGGATGGGACGGATCTCCTCGCACGCCTGTGATCTGGTTATCCTTTGATTCAATGATGACACCGCATCCCACGCCGCAGTAAGGGCAAGTAGAACGGGTTTCTTTCATGACTTGTCCATAAGTTATTGCATGAAGCTTTATGTTAGGTGAATTTACAGCAAACTCAGGTTTTCCGCTCAATCAAGCGCAAGCGTTTGAAGCTCGTGCATATCTAAGGCGACTTGACCGTCTGTAACGCTAACAGCAAAGCTCTGCGCACAACCCACGTCAGGTGCTTTAGCGCATCCGCTTGTCAGCTCAATTTGCCAATTGTGCAAAGGGCACGCAACACTCTCACCGTAAACTATCCCTTGGCTTAAAGGTCCACCTTTGTGAGGGCAACGGTCCAAGAGGGCGAAGACCTTGTCCTCAGCTGTGCGAAAAACCGCTACTTCACAACCTTTGTCTCTTCGGACTCTACGAGCACCCAAGACAGGGATATCATCAACTTTGCAAATTGTTTTCCATTCAGCCATGATGTTTTCCGAGAGTGATAAATGTTAGGTAGTTAGCAGTCATATCCAAGAGTCCGCATTACTTCAAGTGATTGATCTCCAGAAGAGTTAAACACTGATCGCCTCAAATTGACGTGTGTCGACCTGCGCCTTGTCAAATTCAAACCACGGATCAGGCTCACCCTCTAGCGCGTTTTGCAAGCGCGCCCACAATGCTTTACGACCCGCGTCATCATCCAAGATTTTCTTCTTGACATAGTCCAATCCGACGCGGTTGACATAGTGTACAGTTCGCTCTAAGTACCAACCCTCTTCGCGGTAGAGTTGCATAAAGGCTCCGGTGTACTCAAGGACTTGTTCGGGCGTTTTAAGCTTTGTGAAAAACTGAGCCACTTCGGTTTTAATGCCCCCGTTACCCCCAATGTACATCTCCCAGCCGCTTTCAACACCGATGATGCCAACATCTTTGATACCGGCTTCAGCGCAGTTACGAGGACATCCGGAGACTGCGAACTTTACTTTATGAGGCGCGTACATGCGCCACATCGAACGCTCCAACTCCTTGCCCATGCTCGTACTGTCTTGTGTACCCATGCGACACCATTCACTCCCAACGCAGGTCTTCACTGTTCTAAGCGCTTTTGCATAAGCGTGACCCGATGGCATGCCGATGTCTTTCCAGACGTTGACCAAATCTTCTTTTTTAACGCCTAATAAATCAATACGTTGCCCCCCCGTTACTTTTACGGTTGGTATCTTGTATTTATCAACCACATCAGCAATTCGGCGCAGTTCGTCTGCTGTCGTCTCGCCCCCCCACATCCGAGGGATAACGCTGTAAGTTCCGTCCTTTTGAATATTGGCGTGACTGCGCTCGTTAATGAAGCGACTTTGGGGATCGTCTTTTGCAAGCTTTGGCCAAGTGCTTAACCGGTAATAGTTAATTGCTGGACGGCAGGTTGCACAACCCGTTGGGTGGCGCCAGTTTAAGGCCTTAAACACTGCTTCATTGGTTAAGAGTTTTTGTTCTCGAATGGCCTCCCGTGCGTCTTGGTGACTGCTGTCTGTGCAGCCACAAATTGGCTTGAGCTTGGGTGTTGCTGAGTAGTCCCCACCAGCTGTGAACATTAAGATCTGCTCTACTAACCCAGTGCAAGAGCCACATGAAGCACTGGCTTTGGTGTGTTTTCTAACCTCATCAAGCGTAAATAAGCCCTTTTCCTTGATTGCTTTGCAAATTGTTCCCTTGTTTACACCGTTGCAACCACAGACCTCAGCCTCATCGGGCATGCTGGCCGCTTTACTGTGTCCTTCGTGACCAACGTCCCCAATGTTTGACTCACCAAACATCAGTTTTTCGCGGATATCGCTCACACTTCGTGCCTCGCGTAGGAGTTTGAAATACCAGCTCCCGTCAACAGTGTCGCCGTACAGACAAGCACCTACAAGTTGATCATTGCGAATCACTAGTTTTTTATAAATTCCTTCGTGCGGGTCGCTCAGTATGATCTCTTCAGTAGAGCCGTCGGAACTACCCATAAAGTCACCAGCACTGAATAAATCGATGCCTGTTACTTTGAGCTTGGTTGAGGTCAATGAACCTGTATAACGTCCAATTCCGTACTCAGCCAAGTGGTTTGCTAATACCTTTGCTTGCTCAAAAAGGGGTGCAACCAATCCGTAAGCAATGCCTCTGTGTGCTGCGCACTCACCAACAGCATATATCCGCGCATCAGTGACGGTTTGAAGGGTGTCCGTTACAACAATCCCTTTGTCGCAGTGCAAACGCATTTTCTCGGCCAAGGCGGAGTTAGGGCGAATACCAACGGCCATGACAACGAGTTCAGCTAGCGCGTGCGTACCGTCTTTAAAAACCACTTGCTTTACACGCCCGTTTGCATCGCCTTGGAGCGACTGTGTTTGTGCGCCTATACGAAAATGCATGCCTCTTGCTTCTAAGGACTGTTGGAGTAATTTGCCCGCTGTTTTATCAAGTTGTCTCTCCATCAGCCATTCGGCTACGTGCACTACTGTGACTGACATGCCGCGTTTCATGAGTCCGTTGGCTGCTTCTAGTCCAAGTAACCCCCCACCGATCACAACAGCATTTTTGTACTTCTGTGATGCATCAATCATTGCCTGTGTGTCTGCAATATCTCTGTAAGCGAGTACTCCGTCTAAGTCACTACCGGCAATGGGGAGCATGAAGGGGTTAGACCCCGTTGCCAATATAAGTCGGTCGTATGAAGCAGTGCGCTGCTCGCCCGATTTGTTTTCTGCATAAACAACGCGCCTTACTCGGTCAACCTGGGTCACGCTCCAGCCTGTGTGCAAGGTGATCTTGTTGTCTGCGTACCATTCGTACGAGTTCAGTATGATTTCTTCAATCTTTTGCTCTCCCGCGAGTACAGGGGATAGTAAGATCCGGTTGTAATTGGGATGCGGCTCTTGACCAAACACTGTGATCTCATAAAGATCTGGTGTGAGTTTAATGAGCTCTTCTAGTGCACGTACACCAGCCATTCCATTACCAACCATTACGAGTTTCAGTTTATTCATGTTTTCTCCACATGCGCTTGACGCGCATACAAGAAATTGATAACCGCCTTGCGGTAGCCAAGGTAGTCCGTGTTGTCAGCTAAGCTGATGCGTGAGCGTGGTCTTGGTAAATTGATCCCTAGCACCTCACCAATCGTTGCAGCAGGACCATTGGTCATCATGACTATCTTGTCCGATAAAAGAACAGCTTCATCAACGTCGTGAGTCACCATCACCACAGTGCTTTTGGTATTAGCAACAATAGCAAGCAATTCGTCTTGCAGTTTTGCCCTGGTGAGTGCGTCAAGTGCACCAAAGGGTTCATCCATCAAAAGAACCTGTGGTTGCATGGCAAGTGCGCGTGCTATTCCCACGCGTTGCTTCATGCCGCCCGATATTTCGCCGGGACGTTTTTGTGCAGCGTGACTGAGACCTACCATCTCAAGAGCAGCATTTGTTCTATCCACCAGCTCGGGCTTGCTCTCTTTGACGCGTCGATCAACGACGCTGCTGTGACCAAACACGCGTTCAACACCGAGGTAGACGTTTTCAAAACAGGTCAGCCAAGGCAAGAGCGAATGATTTTGAAAGACAACTGCGCGCTCTGGACCGGGTCCCGCTATCTCTCGGTTAGCACAGATTAAAGTGCCTTGTGTAGGCATGTTCAGACCTGCGATTAAATTGAGTAAGGTAGATTTCCCGCATCCGGAGTGACCTATCAGTGAGACAAATTCACCCTTTGCTACGTTTAAATTAATTTCGCGCAAGGCGGGGAAGTCCCCCTTTGCTGTTTTAAAAGTCTGAGCTACGTTTTGAATTTGTAAATATTTGGAACCCATCGCATCACTCATGATTGCACCTCCTCATAGGTAAATGCAGTTGCAATTTTGATCAGCGCGTACTCCAAAATAAGACCAACGATACCGATGACAAAAATGGCAATGATGATGTTCTTAACATTAAGGTTGTTCCACTCATCCCAAACCCAAAAGCCTATTCCTACTCCGCCAGTGAGCATTTCCGCCGCTACGATCACCAACCACGCTGTTCCAACAGCTAAACGGACTCCCGTTAGCATGTAGGGTAAAACTGCAGGAAATAAGATGACACGCATCACCTTCCACTCTGATAAATTGAGCACTCGCGCAACATTCATATAGTCCTGGGGTACACGTTGTACTCCTACTGCTGTGTTGATAATCATGGGCCAGATGGAGCAAATAAAGATGGTCCAAATAGCGGCTGGATTAGCGCCCTTGAACACCAATAAGCCGATGGGTAACCAAGCCAGGGGTGAGACAGGACGCAGCAAACTAATGAGGGGATTAAACATGCGTGACATGAATTCAAATCGCCCAATTACAAAACCCATAGGAATACCGACCAAAGCCGCTAAACCAAATCCTACCGCTACGCGTCTAAGGGAGCTGAGTACATTCCATCCAACACCTTGATCGTTTGGCCCGTTACTGTAAAAAGGATCTTTGAAGATCTCCAGCGCTTGTAAGAATGTGGAAATAGGCGAGGGAAAATTATTGGTGCTCGTGAGCGAGACGATGGACCACAAACCCACCAGCAACACCAACCCAAGGATGGGCGCTAAAAAGTTTGTAATCCGTTGTTTGGTGGATGCGTTCATTGCCAACCCTTAAGCATGTACTTTAAAGCTGTCAGCGTATTTCTTAGGATCTTTACCGTCCCAGACGACGCCGTCCATTAATTTGGAGCTACGCATAACGTCTTTTGGAATCGGTGTTTTAGAAGCCGTAGCGGCGTCTTTGTAAACATCGAGTTGGTTAATCTCTTTTGCCACTTTTAGATAGTCTGGGTGCTCTTTGAGTAACCCCCAGCGCTTGTGCTGCGTTAAAAACCACATACCATCAGAGAGGTAGGGGTAATTAACATTTCCATCAGCATAGAACTTCATGAAATGGGGATCATCCCAAGTTTTGCCCAAACCGTTTTGATAACGCCCCAAAATGCGTTGATTGATAACGTCTACGCTAGTGTTGACGTAGGCTTTATCAGCGATGGTCTCGGCCATCTTGAGTTTGTTTTGTAGACCAGAATCAATCCACTTACTAGCCTCCAAAATTGCCGCTGTAACGGCACGCGCTGTGTTGGGGTATTTTTTCACATACTCAGCTGAAGTGCCAAGTACCTTCTCGGGATGATCGGGCCAGATATCTTGGGTGGTGCTTGCAGTAATTCCAATGCCGTCTGCTATAGCCCTGTGTCCCCAAGGCTCGCCCACACAGTATCCGTCCATATTACCAACACGCATATTGGCAACCATTTGCGGTGGGGGCACAGTTATTACCTTAGCATCTTTAAAGGGATTAATACCTACACTAGCTAACCAGTAGTAAAGCCACATGGCGTGGGTACCAGTTGGAAATGTTTGAGCAAAGGTATATTCCCTTTTTTCTTCTTGCATTAGCTTTGCCAAGCTTGGGGCGTCTACTGCGCCTTTATCCGCTAGTTTTTTTGATAGCGTGATGCCTTGTCCGTTTTGATTCAAACCCATTAAAACGGCCATGTCTTTTTTAGGTCCTGACGTTCCAAGATGAACGCCGTAGATCAACCCGTACAAGGCATGCGCAAAGTCAAGCTCACCGCTGACTAATTTGTCTCGCACGCTTGCCCAGCTAGATTCTTTGCTAGGGACGATTTTGACGCCGTATTTTTTATCAATGCCCAGTACCGATGCCATCACAACGCTTGCACAGTCGGTGAGTGGAATGAAACCAATTTTGACCTCCTCCTTCTCAGGCTTATCTGAACCGCCAGCATATACAGCGGTTCTTAAAGCGGGAGGGATTGTGAGCGCAGTTGCTGTAGCAGCTTGCAAGATATTTCGGCGGGTCATGGGGGTCTCCAAAAGATCGGACATAGCATTAACTCCTTAAATAAAACGCGTAGAAACGAAAAAGACGTCCGCGAGCTACCTAATGTTTAAGTAGCTTGCGGACGTCTTTGTCCTCGAACATGTCATTGCTCGTTGAGTATGTCAATGCAAAAGATATGCCCAGAGTTTTCGCTGAAATTACCTTTAAAACATCCCGAGGATGGTGCAATTTAAATATCTTGCACCATATTTAAGCGCTAAACCGGGGCTCTAGCCTAATAAATGTGCCATATCAAGCATTCGTTTCGCGACCTCACCAAGCTTGATGCCTTGGTCCATCGCTACCTTTCGAAGTTTGGAGAACGCCTCGTTTTCATTTAGACCTTGGCGCTCCATTAAAAGTGCTTTAGCGCGGTCTATGAGCGTGCGCTCTGCTAGTGCACTTTTCGCATCATCTCTTTCGAGCCGCAGATTTTGTTCGTATTCGAAGCGAGCCATAGCGACATCAAGGATGGGACGAATGCGTTTGCTTGACAATCCATCAACAATATAGGCTGATACCCCCACCGCGACTGCGTCGCGTACGTGAGAGGTATCGCTGTCATCCGTAAAGAGAACTATGGGTCTGCGTTCGTCCCGTGTTGCGAAGACAACGTGCTCGAGTGCATCTCGGGCCTCTGATTCTGCGTCAACAATAATCAGGTCGGGTTGGAGTTGTTTAATGCGGTCTGCTAGAAAAACATCGGCAGGAAGAGATGCTATTAAATTGAAACCACTTTCTAACAAACCAATCCGTAAAGCCCTGGATCTTTCTGCTTGAGAGACGGCATGTTCGTCGCTAGGATCTTCTATCTCCAAGTCAGGCACAACTACAACAATTCTGAGCTTAG
>Ga0007882_10002242_pt1 | contig 10936 bp, 10 predicted proteins | sample CryBogCBH12Aug01_FD_71195 | JGI IMG/M metagenome (GOLD analysis project Ga0007882, IMG submission 71195) | Freshwater microbial communities from Crystal Bog, Wisconsin, USA - CBH12Aug09.1 | ecosystem: Environmental > Aquatic > Freshwater > Lake | place: Crystal Bog, Wisconsin, USA | collected... | reverse complement strand
ATCTCCTGTGTTGAAATGCGCGCCAAATCATGCTTCTGAGATAAAGTCAAAAACTAAAAAAAATGAGTTTACCTTCCAAGAAGAGATAAACACAACCAACAAGTTCCGGAAGAGGAGGCTTGACAATTGTTCCGCCACTGGTCCGAGAAGCACCAGAACTCGAAGAGCCAGAACTCAGAAGGTCCAGACGGATTGCTCGAGTACCTACGGTGGTACCACCTCTGCTCCATGAAGTGCCAGAACACGAAGAGCCAGCTCTCAGGCGGTCGCGCAGACTTGGAAACGCACCGCAGCTGACGATTCTCGAACGAGCTCAGCAGAGGCTCGAAGAGAGAGAGCAGTCACTACAGCAGCGACCAGAACAAGAGCTGCATAATATCCGCGCCAGACGAAGAGCCCGACTCGAACAGCCAGAAGAGCGTAAGACGGATGTGGTGCGACGTGAGCTCTAGGAACAGGAACAATGGGAGCGCATGTCGCTGTAGTACGCGCTCGCTCAGAACGCTGCACCTATATTCGTAGAGGGAAAATACCTCATCAGAGTACAGGGATCTGTAACTGACGAAATCTTCGACCTGGACCACGATGCTCACCAGGTGGAACTCGACGACGTGCACTTCGACATGTACCAGGCTCGTATTCTGCTACGAGCCATCGGCACTGACCTCAACGACGACATGATGGTTGGTATAAACCGCATCCAGGACGAGCTCTTCGAGTGCTACCAGGGTACTCGTCGACAACAGAAGCTCACATTCAATGAGACGCAGCAGATTGTCATGCGCACTCTCGCACGATGTGCATAACACATCGGCACCTACTGGACGGACGAGTTCGAGGAGAAGACTGTGCGCAAGCAGTACAACGCAGTCTTTAAGCGATTTGCTGACGAAATCGATCAGTTTGAAGAGATCCCGCAGAAGGACCAGCTCAAGCGCTTCAAGGACTACTTTTTCCAGGAACTCTACCTCGAGGACGAGGACCTGCGTTTCGCGCACCTCCTGGAGTTTCTGCACGCCGGAATCGAGTCGGACGACCCAGCCGAACAGGCAGCATTCTTCGAGCGTCACAGCTCCGGCCAGTCCGTGATGTCGCGAGCTATCCGCAACCTCCTCAGCGTGGTAGCAACAGTACCGTCAGTCCTGACCGGTGATGAACCAGAGTTCGTTAACTACAACGGTATCAACATCCTCACCTACGAAATTATGGTGCAGGCTCTGGGTCGCGACACGCGCATCGAGTCAGCTGCTTCCCCCAACGGCGAAGACTACCGCATGGTTCGTACCACCTTTAATCGCGCAGGTGCCTGGAAGATGCTACGCATGAGCTACATCTGGCTCGTTGCTCTCCTTTGGCCACATGATAACCCCTCTTTCTCTAGATGGAAGAGAATGTGGGCAAACCCGTCGTCTGCCTTCGGCACGGATCTCTACCGGCAACCAGTACATGAGGAGCAACTCGAATTGGTAACACACCAGGACTACGTGCTCAATTCGATTCAGGCATGGGTAACCGGCTACCTTGCCGCCATGATGTGCGATCGCCTGCTGCGTAGGGATGGGTACACTTCCTACCTTCCTGCCGGCTACACGGACAACGTGCAGCCAGCGCGCGAACGCTACGTCCTCAGCGATGACGAGAAGCGTGCGCGTGATAATATTCTGCTCTACGCACCGATGCAGCTGCAAATTCTTATCGCAGAATTCTCGCTGAAGAAGGCGAGCAATGACAGCTCGACTGCCTCCGAGACACGCAAATTCGAATGGCGTGACGATCTCGGAGAGTCTGCGTGGATGCAGGAACTGACTCCGGTGCTGCAGAAAGCACTGACGCGACTGCGCGAACTCCCACACCTCAATCTCTTCATTGGGGTTGGAATCGAGATTCACGGTCAGAGCAACGCTCTCCCAAAGCACTGGGAAAAGAGCGTTCCCGTACTGATGCGCAACGATATCCTTCAGTCGCACGATTTTGCCACAGAACCGGTGAAGGCTGCAATCGTTAGCGAATTTGCGAACTACTTTGCTTCTGCGCGAGCCACCGAGTTTGGTCTGGAGGGGAACGCGCGCGGCTCAGACCAGGTCGAAGAAGGAGAATACAACGTCTTCATCAAGCGGTGTGTTGTGCTCATGATTGCTGACACCCTCGACTCCGTAGGAGGACGTGCTGCGCACCAGAAGCTCCAGGAGTACCGCCACACCGTATTCCTCGGTCTAAAGAAGCCCCTGCAGGAGATGCGCATGTTGAACGCTCTCTACAACGACACCTACATGCCGGTGCAGACGCGCAGATGGTACCATCCACGCTACATGCAGGTGATGGAGCAGTGCAGCCGACACTACATCGAGTACTCGTGCGCCACGCTGACATTCCTGGCGATTGTCACGGAAGCATACGGTGTCAAGGCAGCACTCATGATGGCGCACCAGGCGCGCAAGATCTAGTACCACGGTTCCTGGTACATGTCACTCGTTCTCCGACGACTCCACATCCGTTCACTGCGGAGGACGCGCGGCAATGGTCACACCATGCAGGTCAAGGTGGCTGTCTCCGAAAACCCTGACGAGGATTTCGTGCTCTGTCTCCTCTACGGCACGCTCCGAACTACCAATCTGCAGTGCGTGGCCGTGAACCATCACCTGTTCCTCATGACAGAGGAGATGCACGAGGGGTGGCGCACGAGCATCTTCAACGTTACGCTCGTGCTCGATGGTATTGACAGACTCGATAACGAAGTCGAGGTCGTGACATCGAAGGTGTGGACGCGACTACCCGGGTAGCCCGTGAAGCCGGCAAAGATATGCCAGAACCGTATGACGCGTCACCACGAGCAGTTCATCTTCTACGACATCGAGACAACCTCGGCTGTGGGGTAGATCATGCGCCCCACAGTGCTTGTAGCGAGATACCTGACTTCGATAGACGATGTCAAGCCGGAGACTCGTGTCTTCACGGCCACACCGGAGGGTGATTCTCCGGTGACAGACTTCGTGCTGTGGCTCCGGAAGCTTGATGTGGAGATCGAACAGCATAACCAGCGCATCGCGGCGCAGAAGCTGGAGCTGCAGCGCCTAGAGAAGCAGAAGATTAGGTCTGCGGTGCGCTCTTCTAGCCTGAAACCGACAACCATACGCGTCATGGCCTGGAACGGTGGAAAGTTCGACAACCTGATGGTAATGCGGGAGGTCTATCGCATCTTTGGATGCCAGCACACGCGCATCTTCGGCAGCCTGACAGCCATCAAGCTGGTTCACATCGGAAACCTTGCTCTTGAGGATGCGATGCTCGCAACGATCGGAGTCGGATCTCTTAAGAGCTTCACGACAGCGATGCAGTGTCCGGTGCAGAAGGGAAATCCTCCGCCATTTCCCGCTTCGCTTGCCGAATGGCACGGACGCAGTGCTGACGAGTAGAACGCCATGATCGACTACTGCATAGCAGATGTGGTATCGATGGAGCAGGCAGTCATCAAGTTCAATGCGCGCTTCATCGAGCTTGTCTAGAGACTGGCTACTGCCGCAGCAATTCGCGGTAAGATAGAGGTCAGACCTCATAACCTCCACCTGAAATCTACGTTGCCTGCGCTCGCCTACGAGACGGTCACAAAGTACGTGATGAGCTGCGAGATCGACACCATCGTCTCCGCGTACGAGTACAAGTTTGTCCGTGACTCGTACCGCGGAGGGATTACGCAGGTGTTTTCGTACCGCAACTTCTTGGCTGCGGACAACGTGTGCTACATCGATGCTAATTCTCTCTATCCTGCGATGATGGCGCAGCACACGTACGGACTTCGCTACGGAGGGTCACGTCTCGCTGACTGCTGGAGACCTTGGCACCAGGGAACTGTCATCCAGGAGCACGATCTCTGCGAGATCACCTTTTCTCTCCCGGCACGCATGCGATACGGCTGGTTTCCAGTACAGACCAAGCTAGGCGACCTGATCTACCCACTCAACGGTCGCACGCGTGCTTGGGGTTTCGAATTGGCGGCAATCGCCAAGCTGGCTCCGGGTTGTGTGACGGTGGTAAGCTTTCTCGCATGTCAGCGAACCGGCACGCCCTTCGAGAGGATGCGCGAGATCTACGAAATGCGTCGCGCTGAGAAGGATCCGTGTCTCAAGATGCTCCTCAAGCTCCTGATGAACTCGTGCTACGGGTAGTTCGGCCTGCGCGAATTCCCGATCACAGCACAGTACTCGCTCAAGGAACTCGACCGCATGCAGCACTTGTCACAGCTGCAGAGGGACACGCTCGCCATGGAGCTCATCCGTCGACAGGTCACGCGCCAGGAGTACAAGGAGTACAAACTGGTTTGCATTGAGGAGATTGCGCAGATTGGCGTCGTGCAGATCACGCTCCGGAGACCTGAAGGGCAGCTCATAATGCCGAAGAACGACAAGACGCTACTCGTACACATCGCTGCGTAGATCACCGCACGTGCGAGGACCTACATGATGAGCAGTCTCTATCAGCTCCACGCGGATATCGCACCAGGAGGTGGCGAGGTCATCTACATGGACACGGACTCGCTCGTGTTCTCAAACCCGATCAACCTGCCGATCAGTCTCAACATCCACGCCTCTGAACTCGGAGCCTTCAAGCACGAGTACACGCCTGGAGACATCACGAGATTCCGTGCTGTAGCACCGAAGATGTACGCTATGAGGGTGCGTGACGAGTCGATCTACAAGGCGAAGGGTCTGACGATCAGGAACGAGTTACAGGCTATCTCTGAACTATTCGACCAGCTCGAAGACTGGGAGTCAGCGAGCTGGCGCTAGCAGTTCTTTAAGCGCTCGCGCACCGGAGAGATCACACTGCAGGAGGTGTTCAAGACCATTCGACTCAGACCCAAACGTCGTGTGTACCGTGAGACGGGTGATACTGAACCATTTATTAATTGCGGTGACTATTATGATGAAAACGCATGATTTTTAAAACTATATGTAGTACGTAATATGCGTTTTATTTCATTTATAAAGTTATGCCATGTAGTCCACCTTCTTCTGTGCCTGGGCCTATAGACGACTCGTTAGCGAACTGACAGAACTCGTGAGTTGAGCCTTTACACCTTCGTTAAATGAAGCTGCAGTTGGTTGTTTCTTGGCTATGTCCTTGACTATAGTATAAGGTTTGTTTTGCAAACGCGACGCAGCCTGTTTCTCTTGACTAATAAAGTATCTAGCTTTTTCGTCGACGGTGGCAGCTTCCCAACGTAGATAACGTTCGTAAGCTATCACGAACTTGTTGTAGGCGACAAGTAAATTATATCCCAACTATCTCTTCTTCGAAGCAGGGTCGTTTGGTTTAGGTGCTAACGCGTTGCGAAAACCTCTTTTCTAAATTGCATAGATATGACCAGCTTTATGTCCCTTTACGCCCGCAAGAGCATCCTTCATAGCCTGTCCACTCTAATCGAATTAAACTCCTAAATCCTATCCTATGCTCTTGATGAGAGTCTATTGCGGAGCCGAAAACGATGAATAAGGTGTAAGCCTACTAGGTTCGTTGGTAAGCTTACCATACCACTTCGGTTTAACCCATTCCTATTACGGTACAGCATTATTTGCTGTAATGTATTACGCCTTGCGTAATTCCCCCTTGCCGCCTGCTGTCTTATTAGCAGTTAGCAGACTCTGCTGCATTGCTGCACTGAGTTTGCCAGATCCGTCCGTAAGAGGCCTTGCCTTACCTGCAAGCTTAGCACCAAATGCAGGCTTGTTCCACAAAGTTATCCCTGGTCCATTCTGAACTGTGGTAGCTTATGAAGATAGCTGTGATTAAGGTATCATTTCTTGCTCCGTGCTCTCTGCTTCCATCTTCAATGCAGTTCCGCCTGCAGCTCCGCCTGTTGCTCCACCTGATGCGGCTGCATTCAAAGCAGCCGTAAAATCTTCTAAATTTACGGCATTTATAATGCCGCTGCCAAGTCCAGAAGAGGTTTTCTATCCGTCGGCAAGATTTTACCATCTAGACCATGCTACAGCTGGGAATGACTTTTGGCGCTAAGGGTTTGCTAGCCATGTCCTAATGGCTGTTACTATAGGCATTGCTTGCAATGCCGCTAATGTTGACATGATATCTGATAATTTTTTAAAAGAATTATTTTTTAAAAAAAATTATGAGCTTTTTGGCGACAATTGGCAATGCTTTAATGCCGTCGGCCCTTGAAACCATCGGCAATATAGGCAGAAGTGCGATTGGAGCACTCGGAGGCAAAATTTAAAAGTATATGGGTGTCGATGAGCGCAAACACCACCTCACAGATGCATAACTCGATAAAATTTATCAATCCGCAAGAAAACATCACGCCGAAGATTTCGAAGAAGAGTGATAGGATGGACATTCGCGCCGCGACTATGGAGACACCAGGACGCATGGAATTCCTTTAGCTGCTCAGCAAACAGGACTGGAAGGCTGTTCACCTCTGGCACCGCGCCTACACGCCCTGGCTCACTGATGAATCCATAAGCATGTGCATAGTGGAATATTAACGAGACATAGAAGAACTGGAAAAATTAGACATAAAGTCAACCCTGTCCAGCGGTCTCAATTCCACCCAGTTTGAATGACACGAGCGTATCATGATGTAACAATATGTACATCGTGCTCGGTCTTGTATAGTCCCCATTGTACTTCGTATCCGAATTTACATCCAGAACTAGTTCAATGGGTCTAAACTGAGTCGTATCGATACCGGAGAGAACCGACTAGTCGAATGGGTCGGCAAGTAGATCAAACCCGAATGTAGCCTATCCGCGAGCACGTGTCTCGTGAAAGAGAGCTTGCTGAGAATGTGTCTGCTTAAACGAAGAGGGGTTGTAAGGTCGGTCGTTGAGCACAAACTGATCCGGTGTCACGTTAATAGTCTTCCAGCATGAGAACATCGAACCTGTCGTTCTCTGGAGTTCAGAGTAAAACTCGGTGTAGTCCGTCTGGAAATACTAGTTTTTCTGGAGCTGTCCCGAATTACCCTTGATAGGTTGCTGCGGAATGTACTGTGTTCCGATCTTGAGCCACATGTACTTCAGGTTCTGAGATAGCTTATAGTTTTTACGGCAGTACGAGTAGTTAAGATAGTCATTAGATAAAAACCAAAAGTAAATAGTTCGCAGTGATAGGACTCCATTGTTAATATGCCAGTTGTTCTTAACCTCTGACGTGCTGGACACTGTGTATATTGGACCCATCGTAAAGCCTTGTGAAGTCATTAGAATTCCTTCTCCACCGAGAGATTATCTAATTTATTGTTGCACAACATCACCGAATGACCACAAGTCGAAATGCATGCTTATCTTTGTCACATTCCACTTGACTTAGTAGCATGAGTTAATAGGATCAAAATCGTATTCTAATGCGCGACCATTAGCCGCCCATTTCTCGTAGTAGTTTTAATAAGTTGCTCCGTGGCCAGAAGCGAAGAATGCGTATGGGTTAAGAGTCCATTCGAACAATAACTATCCGCAACCTTCCCCTGGTATGAGTTTCCATTAGTCTTTAGGAATTAGAGTTCCTAGGACTCCTGACAGAATTGGAACGTAGAATGTTTTCTTGGTCACCGTAAAGTTGCTAAGTGCTGGTTGCTAGCCTATTGAGTTAAATGCATATCCGTTCATGTATTATCCTGTGCAAGGTCGTCCGTTGATTATCGACATTGTAGGAATAAATGGCGATAGATAGGCTGAGTGATTTAGCGAGCTGCCTGGTGATGTACCTCTGTAATATCCCAAATCGTTAGACTTAGAGTATGCAATATCCGTAAGTGGGTCTTGCTGTTAGTTGATGTAATTAGCAAGAGATCCCGTATTAGCAACACTTGGGTTGATATTCCAGTACATAGCTCCGGATATATTTGAACGTGCGTCCTGTACACCTTAAGACGAATCGTATATAGCATATTCATGTGCGTAGTTATGAACTGGTGCTATAAGTGATTACCAGTTGAGTAGGTCCTCCTGCTGCATTCGATTTCCAAAGTGCTACACATCACCTAATTATGTAGCAGAGCTGAAACCAGGACCCTAGTCTGTATCAGCCGAGAATCTATTTAGCGCTGTAGCAACTAATTGACCACCTTCCTGATCACAGGTTGTCCAGCTCTTATTGCTCTATGCGCCACCGCTTGCGATGCTCGTTAGCACAGCTGGAATTCGACCCATCGGTTTAGCAGCCATGTAATTGATGTATTTCCTGTTACCCATGTCATCAGACCAGTTGTCCGTGAATGCGACACCATTAAGAGTACCGCTTCCTCCTGATATCATGGGGGAGTTTTTAAATACTTGCTATGAAATATCACCCGCCTAATAGTTAGATCCGCTCATCATTCTCTGCGCAGCATAACCTTCGAATGCTTTTTGAAATCTACATTCTATTGGCATACCCATATCTGCCAGAAGGTTACCAACTTGATCATACTCTTAAATACGTTCTATTTCCTTGCTGTTGGAATACAGTACTAGTTGTTGAAACAAACTAGTTGACGGTCCGTCTAGCATAAATGATGGTTTTATGCTTGCATCTTTTGTATTGCTGCATGCTACAGGATATTATGTTGGATCAAAAGTCACTTCCACTTCGACGTAGGACTAGTAAGGGTCAATAAAGTCCTTTGTTTCGAAAATGAATCTTATGATATCATTGTTGTTGTACGTGGTGTATGAGGTTTATGGGTTCACTTCCCATCTTTTAAACTGTGATGGAAAACCTCTCGGTTTAATGGATGAATACGACAGACACTTCGGAAGAGACATAGATTTAAAAATTTGTATAATTTTATTATAAATCATTCCACATTGTGGATAGCTGATATTGAAAAGGTGCCTCTCAAACAGTTCGTCTCTGACTCATAAGGTGCTTGCGTGTAGGTTTCTTCAAAACCTATGTTATTCTGCTGTGTGAGTTTGGTGTCTCTGAAACATTGTACGAATCTGATGTAGTTCATGTTCGCTTGTACCGAGAAAGGTATGGCCTGTATGAGTTCATATCTGCTCTGTTACCAGTTGTAGGATGCTACCCCTATTATTTGTTGTATTCTTCCTGCTGAGTTTGCCGACGTGTTCGAAGCTTCGCATGCCAGATATACGTATGGATGGTTCTCATCCACTTGTACAGTGCCGATAAAATTGGCATTGTAGTAGTTGAGTTGCATCACAAAGAGATGTGAGTGTCTCTCCGGTGCATGAAGTTGATTTACACCTAGGTTAAGCTGTGCTTATTGACAGATATCCAGGATGTATGTTAGTGGCTATACCGGGTCTTCTGGTTTTGTGTAGTGCATTTAAAATAATTATTAAAAATAAATATTATGTAGAGGTGTCCTAACCTGAACAAGGTTAAGATAGCCCATCGAAAGGAAGGGATACAGAAATTATCGTATGCTGATATCGTAGAGAGTCAGTTCGTCAGCCTGATTGTCGGAAAACCTGGACAGGGCAAGTCTTCTCTGATAGAATAATTATTGTTAAACTAAGATCTCTACTTTCAGAAGTTCGAAGCTGTGTTAGTCATATCGCCCTCGACATTTTAGCAATTTCAACCAGATCCTGCTAACTGCACCAGTGCATTCAGTTTACCTTGGCTTACCGAGAAGCTACTAGCTATCAAGAATGAACTCCAAGGAAGACCTGGTCCCAAAAACGTCCTAATAGTCTTCGACGATGTCATAAGTCATTTACGAGAGTCCGAGCGAAGCACTGTGCTTCAAAACCTATTCTTTAATCGGCGAAATATCATCCGTGATACAACAATCTCGATTATATTAACGTCTCAAAAATATAATATTACTCCTCCGAGGATAAGAAGTGTGCTGACGAGTATATACGCGTTTAATCTCTCACCCGCAGAGTGGAACATCATACGCACCGAACACCTAAACATAGATGCTAAGGAATTGCGCACCATAGTCTAACAAGCATTCAATAATGATAAAAGAAACTTTGTATATATAAAGCTATCACCTCAGCAGTTCTACATCAACTTTAAACGTGTGTATATCTCTGGAGACATGAACAGTCAATTTGCAAAACTCACTTCTGCAGCAGACAGCGATAGCGAATCTACTCAACCAGCACCCTAGACTCAAAGGCATATTGAAAAACAGACTACACCTTAAGCTAAAGTCTCGACTCTCAAGCCTATCACACCCATTAACAACGGACTCAAACAACTCATAGGAGGAGCTGGTTTATTAAGTATATAACATGCTCAGTAGCATAACAATGTTTTATCGTAAAAGTTACATTGATATCATAAAATATTATGTTTTTCACGATAATATGCATGAGCTTATTAGATTGTGTCTTTGGTGTTGAGCAGCCATATAATCCAGTACTGAGAATCAAATGGTGAGGCTGTCTTTCTCATCTATCCTAGTCGTTGAACTCGCGTATCGATTGACTTTGTATCAATGTATTCGACCTTTCTTCGATCTCCGAATCTGACTGTAGCCTGCTTTCGCTGTCCTCCTACCGTATACTGGAACTTTATTTTGAATCGCTTGTTTGTACCGCCACTGTCACCGACCGATTCAATAGGGCCTAATGATGTGAGCTGATGCGTCTTAGCATCCCATTTACGAGAGTGCTCCTTTCTCTCAGCAGCCGTCTTCTTAGACGCCTTAGCTGACTTAGGAGTTCTGCTATCTGATGAGGTGACAGGTTATTGTAGAGATCCGTTGTTGAACTTATGATCTAGGAGGCAGTCTTCTAGGAAGGAGTTTTCATTATTAACTGCAGGCGGAACCTATTTACCGAGTAGCTTTGAGCTTAGCATTATTTTTTTAATTAATTATTATAGATATTGGCGCAATTATACAGCCTCATAATCGAAATATTGCTATGTCACCTGATAAAGGCCGAGATTCAAATTTGAATCTGGATAGCGCCAACTCAAATTCAAATTTGAAAATTCCATTCTATAATACCCAGCAGCT
>Ga0007882_10002241_pt1 | contig 10937 bp, 8 predicted proteins | sample CryBogCBH12Aug01_FD_71195 | JGI IMG/M metagenome (GOLD analysis project Ga0007882, IMG submission 71195) | Freshwater microbial communities from Crystal Bog, Wisconsin, USA - CBH12Aug09.1 | ecosystem: Environmental > Aquatic > Freshwater > Lake | place: Crystal Bog, Wisconsin, USA | collected... | reverse complement strand
TCAATTGCGGCCTTGAACTGCTTGAAAGTGGCTTCGTCCAAACCCAGTTTGTCCAAGCTGGCGGACAGATTGGATTTATCGAGAACACGCAAAACAATTTTTTCACCGTGAACCGTAGGCAAAACAGAAACGCGCAAGTCGTAATCCTTACCGCTGACCTTGACGCGCATGCGCCCATCCTGCGGCAACCGGCGCTCGGCGATATCCAGGTTCGACATAATTTTGAAGCGCGAGGCCAGCGCCAGCTGCATCTGTTTCGGCGGCGGCGTAGCGTCAAGGAGCACACCGTCAATGCGGTAACGCAGCCGCATCTGTTTTTCAAAAGGCTCCAGGTGGATGTCGCTCGCGCGGTCCTTGATGGCCTGCAAAACAATCAAGTTAGCCAGCTTGATTACCGGGGCTTCCTCGCTAGATGCGGCGAGCGCATCAAGATTGACATCCTCAGCCATTTCCTTGACGGATTCAATGGTGTCGCCATCCGCGTCCGCATCGCTTTGTTTTTGGGCGTCCTGGATGATGTCCTCCATGGAACCGCTCTTGGAGGCGTCAATCGCATTATGCTTGTCGGTGATCGCCTTTTCGGAAGCGATAAGGGGGGTGATTTCCAGCTTGGTGATCCGCTTGACGTCGTCGAGCGCAAGGACGTTCAACGGATCGGCCATCGCCAGAAATAATTTATTTTCCAGACGGCTGACCGGCACGACCTTGTGGTTGCGCTGCATGTCACGGGGAACCAAGTCCACCACATCCGGGAGAATATTGATGCGGGCGAGGTTTATGGGCGTGATGTTCAGCACACGTCCCATGGAAACCGCCAAATCTTCGGGACTGACATATTGCTTGTCCTTGTCCACGATCAATTTCACCAGCCGTGCGCCCTCTTTTTTTTGTCGTTCTAGCAACTCCTCGATCTGGTTCGGACTCAACAGCCCGTCCTCAACGAGAGCATCGGCGATACGTTCGGCAAATGATTTAATTTTGGCCATGTTCAGCGGAACGCTTTGCGCAGGTTGGAAACAATGTCGTTTGGCGCGGCGAGATACCAAAGCAATCGGTGCGTGGTCGCATCGGCCAGATCTTTCGCCGCCTGCTGATTGAAGGGATTAGCCGTGGCTACCAAAATGGACTTACTCATCCGGTCAAACGGCAACACACCCCAGCGACGGCAAATGTCGGCGGGGAAACCGCGCGCCAGATCCATGTCCACGTCGTAGCGATCGAGCGGCAGATATGCCAACCGCGATCTGTCCACCAGCAGCCGCAGCGACTTGTCAATGAGATGGATTCCTTTTTCGTGCAGCGTCTGGATGAACGGCTCGATCACATCCGTTGGCGATATCGCCATATCCACATTGTGCCAGCACAAATCAAAGTCGCCCGCCGTGATGATTTTACCCTCCACAAAAATTTTGTAGAGCGACTTACGCCCGTCGTCCGTCTCCCCGGCGGCCGCCGCCTTGCTCTTGCGCCGCAGCAACGTCGTTTCGGAAATCGATGCCATCGGTATTGCATCCGTCTTCGGCTGCAACACCGCGTTGCTCGCCTTTTCCTCGATCTGCCGCAACGCCGCGCGCACGTCCGCATCCTCCGGCCGCCGCTGCAATACCGTCTCGTATTCCAGAATCGCCGAAGACAACTGCCCCAGCTGCAAATATGCCTGCGCAATCCGCTTCGAGGTGTTCACCACCTCCTGCTCGCGCCCCAGCTTCGAATAGGCCTCCTTGAGGATCTCCAGCGAGTTCGTATCGTCCGGCTGCGTCTGGGTAATCACCTCAAAGAACTCAATCGTCTGCATCAACTGAGATTCTTCGGCGGGATTCAATGCGGCGGTCGCCATAACGTGATTAAATTTAGCAAATTTGTTGTCAAGTTAAGCCGCCCCCGCCGCCAACGCAATCCAAAGAAAAACCAATTTTACTTTTGCTTTCGCCAGCGGCGGCTAACTGCTAAAACTTTTTCAAGTGGAACCAACCCTCCCCAGCATGACGCCCGGCACCGGCGAACGCCTCCTGCGCTTCGTAGGCGATAAAGTTCTATTCACGCTGCGCGCCGAAAGTTCCACCCCACAAAAAAACTGGTCCGCCCGCCTCCGCACCAACCTCGGCCGCGCCGCCGCGCGCCGCCGCGAAATTATCGCCGCCCACGCCGGACAGGCGGTCATAGCCAACTCCTCGTGGCGTGATGTACAGATGCAGAAAACCGCCGACGGCTGGCAGATCGAACTACCGCTCGCCGAGGTCGGCTACTTCAAGGCGAAAGCGTATTTGCTCGACGAAAAAAACTGGCAGCACTGGCCGGACGGCTCCGACGTCGGCATTTCCGTCCACCCGAATTTCGCGCGCACGGCAAACACCATTTACTGTGCCTTCACCAGGCTTTTCGGCGCGATCAAAACACTCGCATCCTCCACCGATGAAAAAATTGAAGCGCAGCTCAAGTCACTCGAAGCACAAGGCTACGCCACGCTGCCGCCGTCCGGAAAATTTCGCGATCTGACGCGGCAATTACCGTTCATCGTCAACCAGCTCGGTTGCAAAATCATTCACCTACTGCCGGTGCATCCGACGCCGACGACCTACGCCCGCTTCGGGCGCTTCGGCAGTCCGTATGCCGCGCTGGATTTGACGGCGGTTGACCCGGCACTCGTCGAATTCGACAAGCGCACCACTGGCATTGACCAGTTTTGCGAACTGACTTCCGCCGCGCATTCGCTAGGTGCGCGCACCTTCATTGACATCGTCATCAACCACACCGGCTGGGGCTCGACGCTTCAGGAAAATCACCCCGAATATTTCCTAAAAAAACCGGACGGCGAATTCGCCAACCCCGGCGCGTGGGGCACGGTCTGGGAAGATCTGGTGGAACTCGAACAACACAACGTCAGGCTCTGGGACATCATTGCCGATTCGCTACTCGTATGGTGCCGGCGCGGCGTGGATGGTTTCCGCTGCGACGCCGGCTACAAGATTCCTGCCGCGGCGTGGCAATATATCGTCGCCCGCGTGCAAGAGGAATTCCCTGAAACTATTTTTCTGCTCGAAGGTCTCGGTGGCTCGTGGGAAGCCACCGAACTGCTGCTCACCGAAGGCGGAATGCAGTGGGCCTACTCCGAACTTTTCCAAAACTATTCCGGCAAAGATATCGCGTGGTATCTTGACTACGCCAGCCACCAGAACGAACGTGTCGGCAGCTACGTCCACTATTCTGAGACGCACGACAACGACCGCCTCGCCAAAAAAGGCCGCGTGTGGTCGCTCCTGCGCAACCGATTGTGCGCGCTCACGAGTCCGAGCGGCGGTTTCGGTTTCACCTGCGGTGTCGAATGGCTGGCCGCCGAAAAAATCCGCGTCCATGACAACGCCGGCTTGAACTGGGGCACCGACAACAACATCGTCCCCGAACTCGCGCAATTGAACCGGCTCATTTCCGACCATCCGTGCTTTTTCGACGGGTCAAAACTCACACGCTTGAGTGCACCCGGCGCGCCGGTCTATGCCCTACACCGCGAATCGGCGGAAAAAAGAGATTCTGTTCTCGTTCTCGTCAACACGGATGAAGAAAAGGAAAATTTGCTCACACTCGATGTTTCGGCTTTGCGCTTTCCGTTTTCCAATTTTCAATTTGATTTACTGGGCCAGCCACCGCCGAAAATTTCCGCGGACAAATACAGGGCTGTTTTTACCCTCGCCCCCGGCGCGGTTTATTGTCTCGCGCCTCTCGAAAAGCCCGCCGGTTTAAGCGGCGACGACTACCGCCGGCTGCGCGCGCTAGCGGCGTGGGCTCTGGAATCTCTGAACAAAATCATCCCCGCCGAAACCATTGCCGACATCAACTGGCACTGGCTCGCGCAACAAATTGAAAAGTCACCAAAGAATTTCCTCGCCGCCGCCAGCGAGTTTGCCACGCGCGGTGGGAACAATCCGTTCGCCGACGTTTTGGGCGAAGCCGCCACCGGAATAATTTTCCCACGCGTCATCGTCTGGAATTTGCTCGACCACCGCCGCATCACGCCCGTACCTCCTGGCCACTGGCTTTTGATGGAGGATTCCGCATCGTTCCGAGCCGAACTTAGAAGTCAGAAGGATAACATCATCGCGCGTCACGTCCAATCCGTTGCCGTCGGCGACCGGCACCTCGCGTGTTTTGCGCCGTGCGAAATGACAGGCGAAGCAACCTTAACCTTGGAGCGTTACGCCGCCGCGTCGCAAAATATTTCGGCGACCATTCGTTATCTCGCCCCCGAACCCGCAACCCCAACTTCCAGTTCCCAACTTCCAGCTCCCAATTCCCTAGTTTTGCTGACCAATAACCGCGGCGGGATGGCACGGCTGTGCGTAGACTTGGGCCGCGTGAATTCCAAATACGACTGCGTGCTCGGCGCGAACCTGAACCCATCCGTACCGGTGGACCGTCACGTTTTCGTCAAGCGCATCCGCGTCTGGTTGAACGCCGACGGATTTCTCTCGCCGCTTAATTTCAAAAACCTTGCGTCGTTCCAAGCCGGTCCGCCTGCCGTCTGGAATTTTGTAGCGAACGCCGGCGACGGTCGCACGGTGGAAATTGAACTGCGCGCCGAAATGTGCGAAGGCAAAAACACAACAATATTAAATTTCAGCCGCCCGACGACCAAAAACGCGCACGGCAAACAACTGCCCACCGAGGCCGACGTGCACCTGACCGTGCGCGTGGACATCGAGGACCGGAATTTTCACAGCGAAACCAAACGCAATGCTGGAGCGGATTTCCATTTCACGTCGAACACACACATTTTGCCCCATCTCCCAACTGACATCTCCCAACTGCCAATATTCGGTTTTGCCTTCACGCCCGCGCCTGACCGCCAGCTCTGCGTGTTCGCCGACGCGGGCGAATATCATTCACAGCCGGAATGGTGCGAAAACATTCCGCATCCCGTCGAGCAAACCCGCGGCCAGACCGCCAGCGGCGACGCCTACAGCCCCGGGTGGTTTGAAATCCCCCTAGCCAAAGGCGCGAACACAACACTGATGCTTACGGCGGAAACGGAAGAAATCAAAAGCAGAAAACGGAATGCGGAATGCGGAAAGACCGAGAGTAATTTCGCCAGTCAACTCGACCGCGCCGCCAGACAATTCGTCGTCCACCGCGACGAAGGCAAAACGGTCATCGCTGGCTATCCGTGGTTTCTCGACTGGGGCCGCGACTCGCTGATTTGCGCACGCGGGCTACTGTCCGCCGGCATGGTGGACGAAGTGAGGCAATTACTGCTCACGTTCGCCAAGTTTGAGCAGGACGGCACGCTGCCGAACACGATTCACGGCAATGACGTTTCCAACCGCGACACTTCCGACGCACCACTATGGTTCGCGGTGGTGTGCGAGGAACTTTCAGAAACTCTAACTTCAAAACAAAAAAACAACAACTTTTTTGCCACGAGAGTGTGCGAAAATGGCCGCACCATCGGCGATGTGCTGACAAGTATCGCGGAAAATTATGCTCAGGGCACGCCAAACGGCATTCGTATGGACGCGGATTCCTCTCTGATCTGGAGTCCCGGCCATTTCACCTGGATGGACACCAATCATCCCGCCGGCACGCCACGCGAAGGTTATCCGGTTGAGATTCAAATGCTGTGGATACGGCTGCTGCGGCTGCTGGAAAAAATATCGGCTAAATCAGAACAAAAAAAATGGCGCGACCTCGCCTACCATGCAACGGCATCATTTGAAGATCTTTTTTGGCTGGAGAATCAAGGCTGGTTCGCCGACGTGCTGCTGGCCGGGCCGCGCGTCATCGCCCGCGACGCGACGAGAAGCGAGGCGCTGCGGAACAACTGTCTTTTCGCCGTGAGCCTTGGCCTCGTAACCGGCGCGCGCGCGAAACGATGCGTCGAAGCGGCACAGAAGTATCTCGTCGTACCGGGCGCGCTACGCACGCTAGCGCCGTTGACGGTGACCTTGCCCCTGCCGATCTATCGCCACGGCCATCTGCTGAATCATCCCGACGAACCGTATTGGCCGCACTATGAAGGCGACGAGGACACGCGCCGCAAGCCAGCCTACCACAACGGCACGGCGTGGACATGGACATTTCCAACATTTTGCGAGGCACTGGTCCGCGCGTGGGAATTTTCTCCGGAATCGGTGGCGGCGGCGAAAAGTTATCTGGCCAGTGCGGAAAAACTATTAAACGAAGGCTGTCTAGGCCAACTTCCCGAAATCCTCGACGGCGACACGCCGCACACACCACGCGGCTGTGACGCGCAGGCGTGGGGTGTAACCGAGGCGTTGCGCGTGTGGAAATTGTTGAATTTGCAAGGTTCACAGGCAAAATAACGGCGTGAATTTCCACGACAAAATCATTGCATGGGACGATTTGCCAGCGTGGCGCAAGCAAGTGCGGGCCAGCGGCAAAAAGCTCGTCGTCACCAACGGCTGCTTTGACATCCTGCACCTTGGCCATGTCACTTATCTGGAGAACGCCCGTAATTTCGGCGACACGCTGCTGATCGGAGTAAACAGCGACGCGGCGGTGCGCAGCTTGAAGGGTGCAGGCCGACCGGTGAATTCCGAATCGGACCGCGCGGCGGTGCTGGCCGCCCTGCATAGCGTGGACGGCGTCTGCGTTTTCGCGGACACGACGGCGACAAAGTTTCTCGCCTCCGTGCAGCCGGACATTTACGTCAAGGGTGGCGATTACACTTTGGAAACCCTTAACCAAGATGAACGCCGCGCGGTCGAATCAGCCAGCGGGAATATTATGCTGGTCCCGTTCGTGCAGGGAAAATCCACCACTAGCCTGCTGGAAAAGATTTCACGGCTGTGAAAATTCTTGTCATCTCCATGGCCGGCATCGGCGACACGCTGATTGCCACTCCGTTCATCCACGAGCTGCGCGCCAATTTCCCTGCCGCGACCATTGACGCACTGGTAATGTGGTCAGGCGCCAAGGATTTATTGGAGCACGACCCGGACGTCAACCATGTCTTTCAGAAAAACCTAATGAAATGCGGCAAGCTGGAGGCGTTGCGATTCCTCTGGTCGCTGCGGCGCGAGCGTTACCAGCTTTCCATCAACACGCATCCACAGAGCCGCATCCACTATCGGGTCGCGGCCTGGCTGGCAGGCGCAGCGGTGCGCATCAGCCATGAATACGACGGCTGCCACTGGCTAGACCGCTGGCTCGTCACCGGCACGTTGCCGCAAGATTACACGCGCCATTCGATCGAAAACAACTTCGCCATGCTGCCGCTGATCGGCGCGCAAAAGAAAATGCCAGTGCGGGAAATGCGTTTTTTCCTGTCACCGGCGGATGAACAATTTGCCGGCGACTTCCTCGAAAAACACCATCTGGCCGGAAAAAAGATCCTCGGCATCCACGTCGGCTCCGGCGGCACGAAAAATCTGCCGTTGAAACGCTGGCCGTTGAAAAATTATGCCGGACTGGTACGGCAGTTGAACCGGGAACGACCGGATATTCACGTCCTGCTCTTCGGCGGACCGGAAGAGGCCAGAGATCACCAGGTGGTGCTGGCGCAGGCCAACCAGGATTTGACGCGCGAGGCGAAAACAAAGAATTTGCGCGAAACCGCCGCCCTGATGAAACGCTGCAGCGCGTTTTTGAGCGTGGACACGGCGCTGATGCACATCGCCGCCGCGCTGAAAGTGTCGAATCAAATCGTCATCGAAGCGCCGACACTAAACGTGACCAACTGGCCCTACGGAAACCAGTTCACGCTCGTGAAAAACCCGGTAGTGAACGGACGTGGACTGGATTTTTACCGCTACGACGGCGGCGACATTAAAGGCACCCGCAGGGAACTCATCGCCGCAATGGAATCAGTAAAAATTGCAGACGTGTTCGCGGCAGTGACGAAGTTGATCTGATTAAAGCGAGAAACCGGCGGCCTTCGCATCCGCAGCAAACATCTTCACTGTGTCGAGCGAGAGTTCGTCCAAATCCATGCCGGTCATTTTGATGGCCTTGCCCAAAATGTCGTGAGGCACGGTGACGATGCGGCAGCCGCAGTCGTTCGCCTGAAAAATGTTCAGCACTTCGCGAACACTCGCCCAGAGAAGTTCCGCCGCCGGCAAATCTTTCAAGACAGTTTTACTTTGGGAGATGATGGCTACCGGATCAACACCTGTGTCGGCAATGCGCCCGGCGAAAACGGAAACGACAGCGGGGACTTTGGGGTTCAATGCGGCGGACACACCTTCGACTTGCGCCAGCGTGAGAATCGCGGTGACATTCAGCTTCACGCCTTCGCGCGCCAGTTCCGCCACCAGCGGCAGCGAGGATTCGCCACGCGTGTTGGTTATGGGAATCTTGACGTAAACATTTTTCCCCCAGCCGTTGATTTTCAGCGCCTGCCGTTTCATCTCGGAAAATTCGTCGGAGAAAACTTCGAGCGAAAGCGGCTTGACGGTGATGGTCTGCAAAATGTCGCGCGCGAACGTCTCGAAGTCCGTCAAGCCAGCCTTGCGCATCAGCGTCGGATTCGTTGTCAGTCCCTGGATGAGCGGGTTGGCGTTCAATTCCAGCATGCCTTTTTTATCCGCACCGTCAGCAAAAATTTTGACCGTCAAATCTTTCAGTGTTCGCTTCATAAATTTTCAGAATGAGCCAGAATTATGTCCGCAGCTTCAGCTAGATTGCGAGCGTAAAAATCAGGTTTCTGCTTCAACCCCTCGGCGTAGCCACGGTCAATGAAAATGGTTTTGCAACCGGCGGCATGGCCGCAATCCACGTCGCGCCAGCGGTCGCCGACCATCCAGCTTTGCGCCAAATCAATGTTCCATTCCTGCGCCGCGCGCAAAAGCATTCCTGGTTTCGGTTTCCGGCAATCGCAATCCGACGCGCCTTTGCCGGGATGAAAACAAACTTCCACGAAATCAACCGGCAACTGCGCCAGCATGTGCGCGTGAATTTTTTCGACGACTTCTTTCGACAGCGAGCCGCGTCCAACATCCGGCTGGTTCGTGGCGACGATGAGTAAAAAGCCGGCGGCTTTCAGTTTGGCGCACGCTGCGGGAACTTCGGACAGGATTGCAAACTCCGCCAGCGTCGTGGGCGGATACGACTTACCGGCACGCTCCAGCGCACGGTTGACAACTCCGTCACGGTCAAGAAATACAGCGCGCCGGACTTCTGATTTCTGATTTTTGACTTCCGACTTCACTTGGTTGATTCCCACTTCGTCTGCGCCACTTTCAATTTCGGATGCGAGACGAACAAATGCCAGATGACGGCCTGAAACGCCTCGCTGTGCGGCGTGACGTGCGCGGCATTAACTGTCGGCACAATGACGCAGGCCGTGGCTTCCTTGGCCGTGTAACCGCCGTCGCGACCGACAATGCCGATAACCGCCGCGCCGACTTTTTTCGCGAGCTGAATCGCGCTGACGAGATTCGGGCTGACATTCTTTTCGAGATTGCCGCCGCCGACGGAGAAAATCAACAGGCCATCCTTGGTATTGATGCGACTGCCTTTTAACCATTCAGAAAAAATTGTCGGCCAGCCTTCATCATTGGTACGTGCGGTCAGTTCGGAAACATTGTCTGTCGGCGCGTAAGCCTCGAAACCGCAGATTTTGCGGAAATCATTCACGGCATGTCCGGCATTGCCCGCGCTGCCGCCGACGCCCAGGATGAACAGGCGTCCGCCGCGCTCGCGGATCGCCGCGAGTTCGTCCGCGCACTTTTCAATCGCGGCTTCGTCGAGATGCGCCGTGATCTGCTGGACTTCGGCCAGAAATTGTTTGGTGAAACTCATGCGAATTTCAAATTACGAATTCCAAATGGCGAATGGAAGCAAACAAAGTTGGCGGCGTCCTCCCAAAACACGCAGTCCGGTGGCATAAGAATGCCCGCCCGCCGCGCGCGCGTGTTGTCCCACCGCGAAAAACGATCATCCGCCGGAAAAAGATGACAGTCCAACGGCGAAAGACTGCCATCCAACCGGAAAAGCTGACAGTCCTGCGCCGAAAGCTTGTCATCTTAAGCCGAATCCTTGTCATCTTTTCCCGTCGGCTTATCACTTTTTTTGAAAAGCTTGCAATACATCGCGATGTATCGCATGAACGCCGGGCAGATTTTGCCTGAAATTGTCCCAATACGGGGCGCTTTTTGGATATTCCGCCGGCAGGATGGGATTTTAAGGCTGTTTTGGCTGTTTTGACGGTTTTGCGGCCAACAGCTGCTCCAACTCCGCCAAACCCGCCGGCGAGCCCATCTCGTAAAACCGTTCCGGCACCTCATAACCCGCAAGTTGCCTTTCGCGGACGAGCTTGCCCATGACTTCGGCGAGGTCGAATTTCTCATCCGCCGGATACGTATCGAACACCGGCGCCTTGAACAGGCTCAAGCCGTAATCAATGTGCCGCATCGCCGGCAACTGGTTTTTCTTGTCGTAGATTTTAATCTCGCCGTCGGCAAAAACGACGTTGCTCGTGTCATATTTGCCCTCGTTGCGGTAAACGGTCATCAAACCGAGTTTGCCGCTGCGCTGGAAAGCTTCCGCGACGGGTGCATATTGAATCGGCAGATACGAATCGCCGTAGAGGACGAAAAATTCTTCGCCGAGCTTCGGCAGGGCGCGTTTGATCGCGCCGCCGGTGCCGAGCAGTTTTTCGCCGTCGAAAGAAAAATCAAGCCTGATGCCGAACGCCTCGCTACCGAAATCGCGCTGAATCATTTCGCCAAGATAGCCGATACATAAAACAGCATGACGAATGCCACGCGCGTGAAGCATCTCAAGCTGGTGCGCGAGAAACGGCTTGCCAGCCACTGGCACGAGTGACTTGGGGATTTTTTCCGTGATCGGCCGGAGCCGCGTGGCGAGTCCGCCCGCGAGAATGGCCACGGGAATTTCCAGCGGCGCACTCACGAGGTGACGAGCTTGGTTCCCTCGAAATCAAATCGGAAGCGCACTTCCTTCAAACCGCTTTGGCGCATCGC
>Ga0007882_10002240_pt1 | contig 10943 bp, 6 predicted proteins | sample CryBogCBH12Aug01_FD_71195 | JGI IMG/M metagenome (GOLD analysis project Ga0007882, IMG submission 71195) | Freshwater microbial communities from Crystal Bog, Wisconsin, USA - CBH12Aug09.1 | ecosystem: Environmental > Aquatic > Freshwater > Lake | place: Crystal Bog, Wisconsin, USA | collected... | reverse complement strand
AACAACGCATCATCATTTCCGGGTTCTCCGCTGGATGTAACAGCAGTCAAACCTGAAAAACGGCCAACCAATGAATTTGTTACATTTGGTGTAGGTGTTTTTACAATGTCCTCTCCTTTAACTGAACTGATTGCACCTGTTGAAGTAACCTTTTTTTGCGTGCCATAACCTACAACAATAATGTCATCTAACTTAGTTTCTTTAGTTTTTAAAGCAACTGCAATTGTTGCTGATTTTGAAACCTTTAATTCTTTTACTTCATACCCAATATAGGAGATTTCTAACACACCTCCCTTTTCAGGAATTTTCAATAAGAAATTACCTTTATCATCTGAAGTAGTACCCAGATTTGTTCCTTTTAACTTTATGGAAGCGCCTTTCAAAGGTTGTCCCGCGCTATCAGAAACAGTTCCTTTAATTTCAATGGTAGGGGGTGTGGGTGGAGGGAATAAATCTGTTGGTTGAATTTCTTTTACAGGTTCAGGCTTTGCTGTAATAACAATTGTTTTTTCCTTTATTTCATAATTAAATGGCTGGTCCTTAAAACAAAGGTCTAGCATTTCTTTTAAGCTTGCATTTTTTACATCTACATTAATAGGTTTTGCTTTGTCCAATAAAGAATAAGAATAAAAAAACACATAACCGGTTTGCTTTTTAATTACAGAAAAAGCATCCTCAAGTTTTGCATTTTTTGCCCTGTAAGTAATAGACTGGGAATTTACCCTTGCAGATACTTGTAAACAGGTGATTAACACTAAAATGGCAGTCATTTTCATCGATAAAAGAATTTTTTTTCTTAATCGAAAATCAATCGTTAATTTCATACTTTTGATTAGTTTGGGTTAAAAAATAGTCTGTCCAGACTTTTGAACTTAATTCAAATATTTTCCAGGTTCCGATTCCGAGTTGGAACCTGGCTTTTTATTTTATGGCCTGATGGTTAATGTTTTTCCATCAAGCGTATAATGTATTCCTGTTTTTGTTAAAATGTCAAGTAATTCAGACAATTTTAATGTCCTTTGTATTTCTCCACCAAATAATTCGGTGGTAATCCTCCCTTCAAATTTCACATCTACTTCATACCATCTTGAAATTTGACGCATAACTGACTGAATATCAGAATGATAAAATTTAAAATACCCAAAAACCCAACCAACAGCTATCTCGGTATCAACTTTTGAGATATTTCCATTCGAATATTGTTCACCTGGTTTAAGTATAGTTTTATTGTTGACTTTTACCATTCCTTCAAGCAATGTTGTTTTTATAGTTTTTTCATCAGAATATGAATTAATATTAAAATGTGTACCCAATACCATTATTTCTTCCGAACCTGCATTGACTATAAAAGGTTTTTTAAGATCATGCGCAACTTCAAAATAAGCTTCACCGGTTATTTGCACTTTTCGTTCTTTTCCGCTAAATACAGTTGGAAAATGTAAAGAAGAACCTGCATTCAACCATACCTTGGTACCATCAGAAAGTGTTATCTGCTCTTGTCTGCCAAAAGGAGTAGTTAAAGTCGCATATTCAATTCCGGAATTTCCAATCACAATAGCATCAGAAGATTTAACAAATCCATCAGTTATCTTCCCATTTCTGGTTGTATCTAATAAAAAAGTCTTTCCATTGGACAATGAAAGGATTGCACCTGTTCGTCCGGGCATCGCATCTTTTATCAATTGATTTCCATGAACTGCTACCTCATTTTTCTTAGGTCTATTTAAAATTGAAAAGATTGTCCCGGCTAAAATGAATAAGACTACAGCAGCAGCATAAGACTTCCAGCTATAAATGAAGGTTTGAATATCAAACACCCGGGCATTTCTAGGTTTTTCAGTTGAAAGTATAGCATCTAAAATTTGTAAGAACGCCTCATCGGAGAGTTTAAAAAGTGTATCTTCTTTAACTGAATAACGTTCACTTAAAACATTCAATAATGCATCGGTGCCCGGCTCTTTGATCAATTCAAAAAATTCACGTTTTTCATCTTTAGTTGCTGTTTTATTTAAAAACTTTTGAAATAATATTTCAAGTCTCTGTTCATTCATATACTTAATAGACCTCCGTATTTGTTCAATATTATTAGTTGCCTGAAAAAAATTATAAAAAAAAGGACATAACTATTAATAAGAAATAAAAATCTAATCGGCTGGATAAAAATGCCCTGACAGAACGTAGGGCTATTGTAAGATGTACACTAACAGTAGCAGGGGATATATGCAATTTTTCAGCTATTTCATCCCGATCATATCCTTTTACCCGTGAAAGTTCAAATATTTTTTTTTGTTGTGGAGAAAGTCTGGTTAATGCATCATCTAGTAAACTTTTTACAAATTTTTCCCTGATAGAATATTCAATTTCATTTATTGCTGTTGGCAAATAAGAAATTAGGGCCTCTTTTTTTATCTCTTCCCTTGCAATTTTTTTAAGGGCAGTTAAAGAACAATTTTTTGTAATCGTATATAACCAGGATGATAATGATTCAATTTCCAACAATTTTGTACGGCTTTTCCATACCCGCATAAATACATCCTGTACAATTTCTTCAGAAATAAAGGGGTCTTCAGTATAATTGAAAGCAATTGTGTAAATATGATCTTTAAATTCATAAAAAAGGTCACTAAATGCCTTCTGATCCCCAAAAGAGATTGCCTCTAAATTCTGTATTTCATTACTTTTTGGCAAGTTTTTATACAACTATTTAATAATAAATTAAAAAACTTCAAAAAAATCAATTTATCTGATTCAAACATGCTCTTTAAACCATTTTATCAAAATTTATAGCTCAAAATAAGAATAAAATTTATTAGAACTCAATATTCTATGCATAAATTATCATAAATGGGCATACAAAAAGGCAGTTAGCACTGCCCTTATAAATACTACCAATTTGACCTCTTGTTACAAACATTTTAGAAATTTCTTTGTTCAATTACGGATTGTTGAAGATAAAATAAATACAGGGTATTTTGACTGATGTAGTATACGTATATAGTTTTTCTGTATCTACTTAAAATATTAAATTAGTTAATATTGGTAAATAATCAAAATTTCATAAAGTTTGCAAAATATTTAATTTTTTTATTTTTCATTAGCAATAAAATGATATTTTCCAGACCCAACATTCAAAATAATATACCCATTTTCTTCACCGCATTTTCTGATCTCTTTAACTTCAGTTAATAATTTACCTGATTCAATAATTGAATCTGCACTCAATGAAGGAACAAATATTGTTGCAGTAGTATTTACAGGTATTTCAATGTCCATACTAATTTTCCCCGAACTGAGTTCCCACTTACTGCTAACTTTCCCATAACGTGTAAGCAAACTTGCAGATACATAGGAAAAATCTCCCCCAATCTGAGGCTTTATTTTTATATGTTTATAACCTGCTCCATCTTCATATGTATCTAGCCCAGCCATTTGCCGATACATCCAATCACCAATTGCTCCATAGGCATAATGATTGAATGAATTCATCCCCGGCGTTTGAAAGGTACTGTCAGGCTTTTGTCCATCCCATCTTTCCCATATTGTAGTTGCCCCCATCTTTACTGGATAAAGCCAGGAAGGATAAGTATCCTGCAGCAATAATTTATACGCAAGATCCAAATAACCAAAACGGGTAAGTACTTCACAAATATAAGGTGTCCCCAAGAATCCGGTTGTCAAATGATTACCATAAAATTGTATATTATCAGCTAATCTTTTAGCTGCCTGAACTCTTAAAGAATCTGGAATCATATCAAAATTTAATGCCAGTACATAAGCAGTTTGGGTACCAGAAATCAATCTGCCATTTGGTGTGAGATATTCATGAACAAAAGCATTTTTAATTCTTTCAAGTAATTTCGAATAATAAATTACATCATCAGTTTTATTAAGTACTTGTGCAACTTTAATTAATAAATGAGTGGAATGGGCATAAAAACATTGTGCAATCAAATATTTATCAGTGACAGCAGCAAGTCCGTCATTATCATCTTCAGGGCGGTAAAATAACCAGTCGCCAAAATGAAAGCCAAAATTCCATAAATCATTTTTTGCATAACGATGAATACTTTCTACATAAGACTTCATACTACTATACTGTTCTTCTAAAATCCGTTTGTCTCCATAAACCAGATAAATATTCCAGGGAATAATAGTTGCAGCATCAGCCCAACCAGCGCTATTAGTAGCCGCCCCTAAAATATTGGGGATAACAAAGGGTACTACTCCCTCTTGTTGATCTGCCTTTAAATCTTTTATCCATTTTGAAAAAAAATTGTTAACATCCAAATTAAATGCAGCTGTTCTTGAAAAAACCTGTGCATCGCCTGTCCACCCTAGTCTTTCATCTCTTTGAGGGCAATCTGTAGGTATGTCCAGAAAATTACCTTTTTGCCCCCATAAAATATTTTTTTGTAATTGATTGACCAATGCATTTGAACTTATAAAAGTCCCCGTTTGCTTTAAATCAGAATACAAAGCCACGGCAGTAAAGTCGTTCACATTAATTTTGCCAGGATATCCTTCAATTTTAAGATAACGGAATCCATGCCAGGTAAAATGAGGTTCAAAAATTGTACTGTCTCCATTCAATATATAGGTATCCTGCGCCCTGGCCTGCCGTAAGTTCTCAGTATAAAAATTGCCCTGTTTATCTAACATTTCAGCATGAGACAATATAATTGTATCACCCTTCGCTCCTTTTACTTTCATTACAACCCACCCAACTAGGTTTTGTCCAAAATCGATTACGCTTTCCCCTTTTGGAGTTGTAATAAGTTTTACAGGTTTAAATATTTCATGCTTTTTTATTAATTCATTTTCTGTTCCAACTAAATTCACTAATGAATAATTAATCACTTTAACAGAGCTCCAGCCTGAATCATTATAATCAGGTAATGACCACCCTTTCTTTTCTTTTCGTGCATCTATTGTCTCTCCATTGTAAATTTCAGAAAATATAATTGCTCCGGTGGTAGATTTCCAATTACCATCAGAAATTACAATATCTTTTGTACCATCACTATAGGTAATATTCATCTGAAACAACAATGCAATATCACTACCATAAAAATTCGCTTTATTCATATATCCAATTGTACCCCTGTACCATCCATTACCAAGAGTAACACCAATTACATTATTTCCTGTTTGTATAAGGTCTGTTACATCATATGACTGATATTCTAACCGATTATTATAGGAAGTCCAACCAGGTGTTAAATAGGCATCCCCCACTCTTTTCCCATTTATTTGTGCTTCATATAATCCATGTGAAGTAACAAACGCGAGGGCATTCTTAATTTTTTTGGATGTGAAAAATTGTTTCCTGAACAGTGGGCTTTCACGTTTAGGATTTTCTTCATAACCCGGCATTATCCATTTAGCCTGCCATTCTGAATTCGAAAGAAGCCCCATTTGAAATCTGTTAGTTTCACTCCATTTTGACAATTTATTGTTCTTATCCCAAACCCTTACTTTCCAAAAATACTTTGTGCAGCTTTTCAATATACTTCCTGTATAAGGTATTAATACAGTCTGATCCGAATTTACTTTACCACTAGACCATTCAATTCCATTTTCATTAAACACTTTTATTTCATACGCAGTTTGATATTGACCTCTTGTTTCTGAATTTAACTGCCAACTGAATCTGGGTTGTTTCTCAACTATTCCACATGGATTATTGAAATTTTCAATTAATAAATGACTAACACTTAATTGTGCAAATGACATATTTACTAAGTGCTGAAACATCAAAACTGCAATTACTATTTTTAGTTTTTTCATTAATTCTAATTATCTGTATTGTATTTTTAATTTGCTTACACTAAAGGATGCAATTTTAGTATTGAAATTTTCGGAGATCAACCCCGAATATTTTTTCCTTAAGAGGCCCCTACACTCCAGGAAACTTTTACATCTATTAAATGCTGCTTCACGTTTAAACAAATCTTCTGCTATTTATCAGAAAGATTAAAAAAACCTAACGAATAGGTGCCTTTTTCCAATTCTTTTATCCAAATCTTGCAATCTGAAAAGCTTTTAATTTTTCTACAATGCTATCAAAATTGGCAATACTACTTTTCAAATTTTCCACTTTTTGATGATGCTTAGCAAGTCCGGCTTTATTAATAAGTTCAATTTGATCTTTGCTTAATTTCATAAATTTGGCATTTTATATATGATCGTTTTCTATTAAAAAGATGTAATGATTTCTAAAATTTCAGGATTTTACTATTGTACCCTACCATCCAGCAATCCTATGGGTAAATAGTTATTTGAAAACAAGTAAGTTTTACCTAACAAAACTGACACTAAAAATGCATGCATTCAATACATAAAATGATAGTAATATTGTACAAAATGATATTTTGGAGAACTTTTTCAAATATTGGATTCTTCCTTACAACAGAAATAAATGGCTGCAATTATTGAATTTTGGTTACCAGTCAACACAACCCGGTTCAGTTTATCCTTCCAGTTCTCACCCCGTAGGTTATTTTTTTCAATGGGAAAATGGAAGGATACTGCAGGAACACCAACTGGTATTTATAAGCTGTGGTACTGGTATTTTTGAATCTGAAACAACTGTAAAAACTTCAGTAAAAGCGGGTTCCATCATTCTTTTATATCCTGGAAAATGGCATCGTTATAAGCCTGACCAGGATAAAGGATGGGTGGAATATTTTGTAGGAATAGAAGGTGTATATGTGGAAGAAATCTTTGATTCCTTTAAATTAAGCGGTCAGGATTATTTTGAATTTGAAGCATTTTCCGATATCCATAATTTATTTATCCAGATGGCCGCAGTTGCGGTATCAGGTTGGGATAAAAGTATCCCCTTGCTAAAAGGGATTATAGCCCATATTTTGGGCCTGGTTCAAAATAAACTAATCAATGAAAAAGGGTTCTTTTCAGAAACAGAAAATGCTGTTTCACGTTCCATTTTTTATATGCAGGAACATATCCAATCTTCCATAGACATGTTAGAATTATCCATGAAATTCAACATGGGTTACTCTTTATTCAGGAAAAAATTTAAAGAAATAACTGGAGTTTCTCCTGCCCAATACTTTATACAAATGAAACTGGTTAGGGCAAAAAAAATGCTTTCTGAAACTGCGCTTTCCTCCAAAGAAATTGCTTTCAGGTGTGGCTTCGAGTCTGAACATTATTTTAACCGGCTTTTCAAAATGAAAAATAATATAACTCCAGGTCAATTTCGTATAATGGCAAAGCAATCAAAAAAGCAAAGCAATTAAAATTTAGTATCAGTCGATACCGCAGATTCATCATACTTCACATACATTTTTCATACAAAAAACTCCTATCGTTACAAGTTAAGTGTACCATTAAGTTTAACGGATTTTCCAGCCGTAAGCATCACCTGCTTTACAATTTTTTTTATCTAAAGTAAAGCTCCTCCTTTATCTGAACTAATAGAAACCTTTTTAAGCTTTCATCTTTCCAATCAAGATTCACTGTACTTGGACCTCTTTCGCATAGACCAGATATAGAACCTTCGGGCCACTGTGCAGGCAATGTAGGTAACATATCGATTCCTCATTCTGTGACTGAAATAACATTATACTTCTTCAAATAATAGGAATAAAAGCTGGAATTTTATTTCATTTTCTCATTTTTTTATAAATGAAAAAATAGTTCTGATTCATTAATTACAGTACGATTTGTTGATTCAACTTAATATCGCTCGATGAAGCACCAACCATAAAAGTATAAGTTCCCTTGGGTGTGATGAATGTCGATTTTTTCTCATCCCAATATCGTAACTGCGTTTTATCAATGGCTATTTCAACCTTTTCGGTTTTCCCATTTTCCAGATGCACTCTTTTAAAACCTTTGAGTTGTTTGATCGGAAGGATGATACCTGATTCCGGCATTTTCACATATACCTGTGCAACTTCATCGCCATCCATTTTTCCTGAATTTTTCAGGTTGAAAATAACATTGACCGAATTTTCTGTTGCAATAAGCTTTAGGTCATTGTATATGAAATTGGTATAACTGAGTCCATATCCAAAAGGATATAGTGGTTTTTCTTTAAAATACTGATAGCTTCTTCCTTTTGTAATATCATAATCATCAAAGGCAGGTAGGTCATCAATACTATTGTAAAAAGTCAAAGGCAATCGACCAGCTGGATTATAATCACCAAATAAAACATCGGCAACAGCTTTTCCCCCTTGTTCTCCAGGATACCATGCATCGATGATTCCTGGAATGCTGTCATTTATCCATTTGATGGACATGGAACTTCCTGCCACCAATACAACAATAGTATTATGATTTGCCTGATAGATTTTTTGAATAAATGATTCCTGATCTTTTGGAAGATTTAGTGTATTTCTATCAAGTCCTTCCCCTTCAATAGATTCATTGATGCCCAATACAGCAATGGTCAAATCAGCATATTTTGCTTTTTCTCTTGCATCTGCATATAAATTTTCGTCCGGCATTGAATTGCTTGGTACTTTCCAAAGTAATTTTGCTGTTCCTTCTCCTGATCCAGTAAAGTATTCGGCTTTAAGATCGTATTCTTTTCCCGCTTCAAAATCAAATTCAGCAAAGTTTGTTTTTACGCTTCCTTTAATCCAAGAATCGATTAAAATAATTCCGTTAATAGATAAGCGGCATCCATCATCAGAAGTAAATGCAATTCCGTATTTTCCTGAAATATTCGTACGAATTTTACCTGTCCACCTGATCGACATAGGCGGATTGGGTAAGAAAGGATCAGGTGCCTGATTTTGCGGTTCATAATTGATTCTCAAATCAGTTCTTATTTTAGGTATGCCAATAAATTTAGAATTTGAAAAATATTCTCCTTTTAAACCCTGAGGAAAAAAATCTTTTAAAATGGGTTGGTATCCTTCCAATTTCGTAATCACTTGCCAAGGTGCATATTCTACTTTAATATTTTTGCCCACTTTATCCTGAATTCCTTTAAGAATAGAAACCGGTTCACCCACAGGAACACCACTATAACCTCCAAATTCCGCATTACCCGCATTGATACCTACAATAGCAATTGATTTGATTTTTTTTCTATTGATGGGAAGAATATTTTTTTGATTTTTTAACAATACTATACTTTGGCGGGCAGCTTCCAATGCCAATAATTTATGCTCTGCAGATCCTACTATTGATGGATCTAATTTATTATAGGGATTCTTTTTGGGGTCATCAAATAATCCCAATTTCATCCTTGCACGTAATACATGATAAGCGGCTGAATCGATTTCCTCTATTGAAATCATCCCTTCTTTAAAAGCGTTAAGCAAAGGTTGTTTATAGACATCACTACCACATTCCAAATCTAAACCGGCTTTTATGGAAATCATTGCTGCAAGCTCTTTAGTCTTTACATATTTATGATGAGTTACTAAATTAGCAGGAGCACCACAATCGGATACGATATATCCCTTAAATCCCCATTCATCTCTCAATACTTTTCTAAGCAACCAAGGATTAGCTGTAGAGGGTATATCATTAATCGCATTGAAAGAAGTCATGATCGATTGTGCTTTTCCATCTTTTATAGCAGCCTCAAATGCAGGAAGATAATATTCCCTGAGTGAACGTATGGGTATAATTGCATTGCATTCAAACCTATTGTGTTCTTCATTATTGGCGGCAAAGTGTTTGGGTGTTGATACTACTTTTAAATAATGGGGATCATTCCCTTGTAAACCTTTTACAAATTGCACAGCCAATATTCCAGTAAGAAAAGGGTCTTCCCCATAAGTTTCAGGAGTCCTACCCCATCTTGGATCACGAGCCATATTAATAGTGGGCGACCAAAACGTTAGTAGATCACTATATTGTGCAGTTTGTTTTATTCCTCTACTTAATTCATTCCATCGGGCTCTTGCCTCATCGGAAATAATTGAGGCAATATGATTTAGTAATTCAGGATTCCACATACTTGCTAATCCAATAGCTTGCGGGAATACTGTAAATTTTCCAGGTCTTACGATTCCGTGTAAGGCCTCATTACCGTGATAATATTTCTCAATCCCCAAACGAGGGATAGCAGGCGAAGTTTCAATTAGTAACCCTATTTTTTCTTCAACAGTTAATTGAGATAATAAATTCAAAATTCGGTCATGTTGTGATACATTCTCATTACGAAACAAAGGAATCTCCTGACTGGATACTCCATTTGAATAGCAAAAAATGCTTGCAGTGAAAAGTATTATTATTAAACAAGAATAGATCTTTTTTCTCTTTAGATTTTGTTTCATATTAAATCGTTTCATTTTACAGATAAATATTTTTTTTCTGTTGAATTCTAACCCCTCCTGTTAATTGAATATCAGCCGTTGATGCACTTCTCGAAAAGCATCAAATTGAGCTTTTATGTATAAGATTCATCCCATAAATAACTTACATGCTTAAATTTTACCTTATTATATGAAGACATTTCTAAAAAAAATTTAAAGAATTATATACTTAAATAGTCATTTTTTTAATAAATGGCCAGCATAAATAATGATTAAAACAAAGCTTAATTTAATTAAAAAGATATGAAGTGTTTGGAATAAAATTCTATTAAGGTTGTTTTTAATGACAGCTTTCGTATCTTTTTCTTTGTATGATTTTCTATTTACACTACTGTTGCAAATTTAGTTTTAGCAATAATTAAAACTGTTATGCACTGTCTGTTTAAAACTATTTATCCTGTTTTTTTATAAAAATAAATATTTTTAATAATGTCATTACTTATGGTAAATTCCATAATAAATAAATGTATATCCTTATATTTTTCTTAATATTATCATGTTGATTTTTGTAGTGATATTATCTTTTTATGAAAAACTACTATTAGCGATACAAGTCAAGTGTTCCATTAAGTGTGACGAACTGTCCTGCTGTAAGCTTCACCTGCTTTACAATGGCTTTATATCTAATGTTAAAGGTTC
>Ga0007882_10002236_pt1 | contig 10949 bp, 6 predicted proteins | sample CryBogCBH12Aug01_FD_71195 | JGI IMG/M metagenome (GOLD analysis project Ga0007882, IMG submission 71195) | Freshwater microbial communities from Crystal Bog, Wisconsin, USA - CBH12Aug09.1 | ecosystem: Environmental > Aquatic > Freshwater > Lake | place: Crystal Bog, Wisconsin, USA | collected... | reverse complement strand
TGTCGCCGGATTTTTCCAAACGCAGGGAGTCGTAATAATAATTTCCGCCTCCCTCGCCGGTCACGGAGATGACCGCATCGTTGGTGCCCTGCCGCAGCCACTCCGGGGCGATGGGAATCCGGAGGGCAGCCCGCGTGTGCGTCAGTTCCCATCCCTGACGGAAGTCGAGGTCCTTCGCGTAAACCGGCACCAGACGGAATGCGCCGCGTGTGCCGTTCAAATTCAACCGCAGCAAGCGCGGCCCCGGCTCCATGAAGAACCCCTCGATTACCAGCGTCATCGGCGCAGCGGGAACTTGGGGCAGGCTGAACCGCACGCAATATTGTTGCCCCACTTCCTGCTTTTCCCGCCATTGTTTTGGATCCGCCGCCGGCGACACATCGTAAACGAGTGACGCAACCGAACCAGAACCGAACTCGTCTCCTGAGTTGTCATTCGTGCCGATGATCCAGAGCACAGCGTTGCCATCGGTCTGGGCCTCTGCCGCGAATGCCGGAGCCAAGCTTAATTGCCACGCGGCAAGACCGGTTAGGATCGACAGGAAAAAGGCGGGCAAAATGGGAAAAACCTTCATTGTATGGTTTACGGTCATACGCTGGGGGCATTCGTTTTTAATTTGCACTTCAAGGAAGTCTCCCGCTTGCCGGAAATTCCCAGCCGGCTCGAACTGGCTATGTTCATTTCCGGAATTCGGTGGTTGAAGCTCATGCATCGAACAAAATCTACTCGCCGCACCAACCGGTGGTAACTATCCCAAAGGAGGGGCGGTTTCGGCCTGTGCAGAATCTCAAGGAACGGCAGTCTCATGGACTATCTTACTTGGCGGCAAATAAACTTGGCGCGCTGTCCGGGATGCCGAGGTAAGATTCTTCGAGTTGCTTTCAATTTAAGGATTCGGCGGCGACGGATATCTCATGCCCACCCACGCCAAATCGTCCTTGCTGAGATTGGCTGCACTGTAAGTGGGGACGGTTACGCCATCCTTTTGCGGCGTCTGATCCAATGCAAAGGCGATTGTCGCGCCGTTCTGCCACCTGTGGAGTTCCGCGTGGCCGTCGGCAAAACTCCATGTGGCAGAATTTTTTGCGTGGAATGCCGCCGGGGAATCCCACCAGGTTGAGTCAGTGAAATAGTTGGCCGCGGTGCCTCCGCGAAATCCCCAACTACCAATATTGCTGCCACGCAAATCATCGCCTTCCGCATACAGGAAACGCATGGCTGGTGTCAGGAGTTGACCGCGCTTTTTCAGGTAGTTGGTAGGAAAATCCGCCGGCGCGTTCAACCATGACATGCCTGAATAGGTGTCAAAACAACACCTCACGTCCGTTGCCGGATAATTGATGCGGATATCGGCCGGGCAATGGATTATATTTACGTTGGGCGCATATTTATACAATGGGCCGGCAATCGCCGGGGTTGGTTGTTAGTAACCCATTTGAGTCAGGTAAATGATCCAATCGGTGGTGCCGAAGACGATGTTTGCAGGCAGGTTGACGACCAAGCCGCCGAAATTGTGGTCGCACCGCCAGGGAGTGTTATCGGGATCGGGGTTGGGCCTGCCGATGGGCGACCAGGTGGAATTACAAACTATTCTATCACTGTTGTCGTCGGCATACATGTTCCATGCCAGACCCAACTGCCGCTGGTTGTTCAAGCAAGAAGTCACCAGAGCTTTTTGTTTGGCCATGGTAAGAGCCGGTAACAACAACGCCGCAAGAATAGCAATGATGGCAATGACAACCAGCAGCTCAATCAGGGTGAACGCTTTTTCCGTTGTCACCGTCATTTAGAGGGCATTGTCCCGGCAGCCTTGGTTTTGATAGATGCCTCGCACGAATACGGACCGCGCTGACCAGCAGAATTGATAGCACAAACCCGATAATAGTATGTGGACGAAGGCTGGACACTGTCGTCTGCAAACATCATATGGTCATATGACCCGGCGGCATGTTTGACGGTTGGACGCTCCGAAACTGGAACGCCGTGAACGGGACCAACCTTCGAAGTGATGATCGTATCAGAGTCTGCGATCCCGATTCTAGTGGACGCATTCGGCTCGAACCCAGCCGTGGTCGAGCGGTGGATCTCGTATTTCTTTACGTCCGATTCGCAAGCGGTGCGAAACAGGAGGTTCACATAGTTGTGGTCGGTCAGCGGGCTGACGAGGACTGCATGGAGGGCCTGCACCTGCAACGGGATTGAGCTTTTGTCAGCCGTGGTGAGCGTCTTCGCTCGCACGGGCATCGAGAGCGGGCCTTCGTTGTTCCAGCGGTCCACTACGGCGATCTTGTAGTAATACTCGGTATCGGGTTCAAGCCGGTTATTGATCCAGCCGCCATAATTGAGTTGAGGCCGGTCGGTGTAAACGGACTGCGACGGCCTTGCGACTAGATTCAGGAGCGACGGATGGAAGTCAGGCTTTGTGCTGCGATAGACATTATAGTGACTAACGCTTGCGGCTTGGTTCGGGTCGGCGGACCACGATAACTCGACCTCCTTATCGGAGAGCGCCTTCGCCTGCACAGCGGCGACGGGTGACGCAGCGCCGCCTTCCATCACTACGCGCACGGTCTTTACGCCGAAAGGCTTTAAAGAAAGCGTCAGTTCATTGCCGTGTTGGATGTCGAACGGCGCAGGGCGATCCTCTTCGATCAGGCTGGTTTCGCTGGCGCGCGCGATATTCGTCAGGAAGGAGAGAGAAACCCGGGTGGTAGTGGGAACCCCGCGGGTCTCGTGGAAACGGAGGATGAGACCGGAGCCGTTGGCCTCGGCCGCCTTAATCGTGGTGCAGGCGACGCTGGGCTGATCGACCGTCATGAAACTCGCTGCGGCTGGCAGAGGTCCGGATTTTCGGCCCGCGACGAACTCCGCGATGAGCGGGTTGTGAATTTCCCAACCGAATTGGTCCGCTTCCCCCGTCTGCCAGTCGCCGGCGTGACTGCGCAGTGACCAGGCGAAGTGCAGCGGTCCACGCTGGTCCAGCAGAATATTGCAGTCATACATGTTGTTCAGCAGGTAGAGGTATATGCTGCTGTTGGTCGGGCGCTTGAGGATCGACTCGTAATCCCACAGGCCTTGCGGAAATTCACCATCACGACCGTTGATAAAGTAGCGGTCGATTGGTTGCGAACGGGGTTGTCCATACTCGATTAGCGAGACGTCCGGGCTTGAAACCGTCACACCGTAGCGCGAGTTCGAGATATCGGTGAAGTGTCGCACCGCGTAGTAAGAGGTGCCTGAACCGACGAACTGTTGCCGGACCGGCTCGATGACAGCTCCCGGAAGCTCGTGATGGATCTGAAAATCCGGAATCGAAAATGGCAGTGCCACATACGCCGCTTCTTTGTTTTCGAGATTGATGCTCTGGCAATTGCGGCCCGAGGGAGACTTAACCATGTCCAGAACGAAATCAATCCGCTTGAGGTCGTTGTAAAGCATGACGGTTTGCTCCATGCTTTCGACTCCGACCGCAGACGCCTTGACCCGCATCAGGCTGGCAACGGGTCCGCGGCTCGGCGTGAGCTTTGCGGTGGCAACGTTGTGCCACTTCGAACCTTCGACAAGCGAGGTGCTTTCATATCGTTCATAGAGATACTCGTTGAACTTGTGGGGGCCGGATGCGTCCACGAGTTCGAGCTGAAGCTCCTTGTCCCGGATGCTGGTGATGACACCGGTCGCAGGATCGAAGGCGACCCGGTAATACTTGTTTTCAAGAACCGGCCCGGAGGAAGGCAGTTCAGCAGGGGTTGGCCCCGCCCCAGGCGCAGGCAACAAATCGAAAGCCTTGTAACCGAGCGATGGGACATCCGCAGCAATGAACATGACGGAGCCGTCCGGCAGCTTCTGGTGCGCAACCTCCACTCCCGAAGTACTGTCAACGATGCTAACATTGTCATCGACCTGTTTGCCCGAAACGACCACCACGTCTGTTCGCTTTCTGGTCAGCGGATTAAAGACCAGAAGGTTCCGGTCGGCCCGTGTAGTGATCTTGTCCGCCAGTTTTGCGACTGCACCATTGAAGGCGCGATCCCCAAACTCCTTGCTCTCGGCAACCATTTCACGGTTCTCCATGATTTCGGTCTCATATTGCTGCGCAGATTCGCGAGTGTTTTCGAGCTTTCTGATAGCGTCGGTGTGCTCGTGATACTGGAGCAGGCGGTGATACGCCTGATACAGGTCAGTCCAGGGATAACCGCCGCCGGTCAGAGCCGTTGCGATGGTGGAGAATTTCTCGGCAGTGGGCAGCGCTTCGCCCTGCCGGCGGGCGAGGGCGAGTAACCCAGCATCACTCGAATCGTGATAGGCCCAGTGGTTGTTGCCGTCCTTGGCAAAAGTCTTGACCTGATCCGCCTTGAGTTGAGAAGCGATATCTTCGAAAAACATATCCATCGTAGCGGAAATCAACCTCGGATAGCTATACTTCGAGTTCCACTCATGGAATCGATTCGCCAGATCCATCGTCACCAACTGAAAATCTGTGCCGTCCCCGGCCAGGAGGGCATCGTAGGGACAATCCACGCCCATGGTTGCGATCATCTCTTCAACCTGAGTTTCCATCGTGCTTCCGTTTTTTTCTTTCTTGGGGTAGAAAGTGGAGCCGTAGGATGTTGATCGAACCAGCACTTTGTTGCTGTCGCCATCGGGTGCCTGCCAGTAGAACACCGGTTCAAATATCGCCGGCTGCAGCTCAGACCAGCATACGTTGTGTCCATGGAAGAAGTAGGGTATGCCCGCTTCCTTGAGGTCGGTCGCCAGCGGCCAGGTCAGTCCGGTCACATCGTCAATCTGGCCGGTCTTTCCGCGCTGCACACCGAGCAGGTCGGGTGTATGTCGGCCCGCCAGATAGAATAGCCGCGCCAGCAGCTCGTGGCCCAACTGTTCGGTGTTCACCGTAACGTGGCAAGCGCCCACCTGAATCCGGCCTTCCCGAATGCGATCCGCCAATTCAGCAACCTCGGCTTCCGTGTGACTGCTGATGAAGCTCGTGATTGGCTCGCTAGTTTCGATTTGAAACCGGAATTTGCTGTCGTTATCCCAAGAGTCCGTCGCCTTGCAGTATTGGAGGGGCCGCTCGATATTTCCATGCCGAATATCCGTCCTGATGCGATGCGGATAGTCTCCCCAACCAAGGTCCTGGTGGGAGTAAGAGACGGAGTAGATTTTCCACTTCTTCTGTGGATGCCACGGCACCTCGACTCGGGCTAGACGTTCGTGATTTTCTTTGTCTGCGAGGGTCAGCACCAGTTGGGAAGGCGCCGTGAGATCGGTGATTGCAACCGGCTGGACCGATTTGCCTGAAGGAATCGTCCCCAAATCCAGGGCATACGGGGCATCGCCGCTGACCTTGATTAACGCCTCCACATCCACTGGAGCACCGTGGTTATCTAAGCGCAATAGCGCTCGTTGTCGAAGGGGTTGGTCCGCAGTAACCCGCGGGAACAGCGAAGTCGGATCCAGCCCTTCGATTACTAACTGGTTTTGTGCGCCTGCCGGTAAGGCCGTCGAGAATAGCAGCCAGCACCAGAAGACGATCCTATTTGAATTGATGTTCATAAAGCAAACTGAGTTTGTCGGGGCGTTTTGCGATTATTTTCCCCGTGATTTCTCGAGCAAACGGAAATACGGGATCCGGTCGAGTGGCACATTCAAATCATAGGTTGCGCTGCCTTCAAAGGTTTTGCCGTCGTCGGCGATCCACTTGCCCTGGGGCAGCACCACTTTCCGCGTGCTGCCTTTCCGGTCAAGCGGAGCGACCAGGAGGTCGTCGCCGAGCATGAATTCATCTTTGATTTCTTCAAGGCCCTGATGCGGGAAGGCGTATTCGAGCGAACGCACAATCGGCGCACCGGTTTTGGCGGCTTGGCGCGCGAGCTGGAGAATGGCCGGTGTGAATTGCTGGCGGACTTTTACCACCTGTTTCACCGCGTGCAAATGTTCGGCGTCCAGAATGCGCCAGGGCGCGACGGAGAATTGCATCATCGGCATCAGGGCATGAATCTGCGCGGAACGAACGACCAGATCCTGGTCCACAGCCTTCAAGTCCTGAAAACTGCCCAACATACCGCCGCCGATCATGTCCGGACAGCAGAAGGTGTAACCGACCAATCCCTCCGTGAGCATTTGCGGGATAAGTTTCTGGACATCTTCCCAATCATGGTTCTTGTCATGCAGCCGTTGCGCCAGCGGCTGGCCGCCCATTTTCCAGCAGGCGCGATATTCATTGAGCGGGAAGCGCAGGCCAAATTGCGCATATAATTCGCATTGCCGGTTGGGTGAAATCGGCTGCCGGCTCAACGCGTCGGCTGGATAAAAATGCAAATCCCCGGCGTCCAATTTGAAACCGTCCACGCCATAATCATTCACGAGGCGATCCAACTGGGCGTTGAACCAGTTCACGGCCGACGGATTGCTGAAGTCCAGCAGCGCCGAATAGCCGTTCCACCAGTGAATGATGGCGGGATCGGTGGCGGCTTCCCAGGTCGTTTTGGTTTCCGTCTTTTGCATCAGGAAGCATTTGTCTTTGAGCAGAGGCCGCACCAGTTGGGCCTGGTCCGCGCTGACAAACGGGCAGACCCAAAGCATCACCTTGAAACCCATGCGGTGCAGTTCGTCCATCATCTGCTTGGGATGCGGAAACCGGCCCGGGTGAAAATTCCACAAGCCGTAATCTTCCTGCCAGGTGTCATCAATCATCAAGACGCCGGGCGAAAAGCCGTTGGCGACGATGGCGTGGGCGTATTTGAGGACATCCTGCTGGTTCTGGTTGTAATTCAGTTCGATCCACGTGTTGTATTGGGGTTTCGCCAGCAATAATTCATCCGGTGTTTTTCCGGATGGCGGGAAAAATTTATCCGCAGCAAACCGGCGCGCTTCCGCCAGGCTGTCGCCGACGCGGCCGGTTTTGACTTCGCCCCTGGCGCTGGTGATGATGATCTGGTCGGCTTGCACCTCAAACGCGAAGGGCTCTTCACTCCACACCCACAGGCCATGACTGCCCAGCAGCAAAGGCTGAATCTGGTTGTCGCGGTTGTTGGCGTAATAATCGAAATGACTGCCGGGTGCATAAGGTAAACGCTCGCCATCCTTGATGACGCCGGACCAGATTTTTTCCCCCGGCTGCAAGGGAATGGTCGAACCGGCTGAAGGCGATTTTCCGGATTGTGAATTGTCCGATGGCGACTGTGCCTTGATGGTGCAACAGTGAAACAGCATCCCGACGATGCCGGCGTATAGGATTGATTTGTTCATTGTATAATATGAAAAGAGTTGGAAAAAATCGGAACTCGGACGGGCTATCTGTCCAGCATCAGCATGAGCAGGTGTGCGGCCGTCCAGCGCTAAAACCAAGCGGAAACAGTTGGCGACAGGATTTCATTATTTTAATAACGGAGGGGCCAATGGTGCTCTCGGCGTTCCACCGCCGCCAATTGAAGTCGGCGAGTTATTGTCCACGATGTTGAGGGCGGCAAAAATCTTGGCGACATCCCGCGCCCAGGGGTTGTCCGTTTTTACGCTGCGAAAATCAAAGCCCCAGTTCTGCTTGAAGGCGGTCGTGAAGCGGCCAGCGGGAGACCATTCGGTCGCGATGGCGAAGGCGTTGGAATCGTTGCCGTCCACATAGTAAGCGCCATAGTCTTGAAACGCCTTGGCGAGCATTTTACCCGGGACAGTCTCAAATTTGAAATCATCGAGGTTCGTCGCTGCCGGAATGGCACATAGCGCGCCCATACGGCATGCCTTGGGAATGGGGCTCGATTTGGTCCGGCTTTTGCCGCAGGCGACGTGTCCGACTCCATCTTCTTTGATGTCCGGCCAGCGGAGCCCCTTGGTCTGGTCGTCACAGTAAACATTCCGGGTGATATCAAATTCAATTTTCAAGGCGTGTCGGATCGGACCGGATGTGGGCGTCAGCTCATCAATTCGCAAGGTTCCCCCCATGGCGGAAAGCCCCGAACCGCCATGAGCGCCATAACAGCCATCCCCAATAATGTCCGCATCCGGGAACGTGAAACCCGAAGTGGCATACGGCGCATCTTTTCCGTGGGCAAATGGCTGGGTTTGAAAAAGTGTTTTCCGGTCGGGCATCAAGATGGCCGTGGTGGAATTGGGCGTAAGCCCCTGCCAAGTGACCGGCGAAACTTCAAAGCTGCGGGGGATGGGATAGCGCCCGAAGAGTCCGCCGGTGATTTTCATGCGGTTCTTGGTCTTATCCCAGCCAGCGTCATTTTCGTAAAGTTCCATGAGCGGTTCGTTAGGCGTCAGGATGATTAGAATTTCATCCGCCGACAGTGTGCCTCCAACCGGCGTTTCCAGATCTGTCGGAACATATTTGGCCCCACTGCCAATGGGCGTATTCCAGATGGACTCTTGGGAAAACGGCCAGCGCAGCGGATCCCGTGCCGTCAAAGTCGTGTCATACGCGAACGGATCACACAACTTGTTGTTGGTGCCGGCCACAGTCGCAGCCGCGGAGTCGGCGGCTTGGGCAATCGGCAACATCGCCAAGAATAAGAACAAGGCCGATAACGACAGCGCATTTCGCCTCATAACGCAGTAAAGGCTCCCTTCAGATCACCGACATAGATTTCAAATTCGCCCGGCTCCACGACGCGTTTCATTTCGGCGTTGATCAAAGCGAGTTGATCATAGGCGATGGTGAGTTCAACCGTGTGTTTCTCCCCGGGCGCAAGCGAGATGCGCTTGAAGGCCTGCAGCGACTTCACCGGCGTCGTGGTGCTGCTGACCACGTCATGCACATACGCCAGCACCACTTCATCGCCGGCGCGCTGGCCGGTGTTGGTCACGTCCACCGTCACCGTGACGTTTTCTCCCGGCGAAACCTTGGCCGGCAACCGCAAATTTTCGTATTTGAATGTGGTGTAGCTCAAGCCATGCCCGAACCAAAACAACGGGCCGGTCTGGCCCAGCACATATTTCCTCGAATATTGCGACGGCAGGTAATTGTAAACGGTTTGAATTTGTCCCACGCTGCGCGGAATGGTGATCGGCAGTTTGCCGCTGGGGTTGACCAGGCCAAAAAGAATTTCCGCAACCGCCTGCCCGCCTTTGCAGCCCGGCTCCCACGCTTCCACGACGGCCGGAACATGATCCATCGTCCACTCCGAGCCGATGGGCCGGCTGTTGACCAGCACCACCACCACCGGTTTGCCGCTCGCCACCACGGCCTGCACCAACGCCAATTGATTCCCCGGCAGCTCGATGTCGCTCCGGTCCACTTCCTCGCCGCTGGTCTTGTCAGCATTGTCACTGCGAATTGAGTTCTCACCCACCACCAGCACGGTCAGATCGGCGGCGGTCGCCTGCCGGGCCGCTTCTTTGATGGCCTCAGGTTCGGTGGCCCGGGCCTTTGAGCCGCAGTCGTAGTAGCTGACTTCGCAGCCTTGCGGGGCAATCTGTTTCATTCCCTTCAGCACCGTGACGATGTTTTGTTCCGGCTGCGGCAACACCCAGTCGCCGAGCGTGGCCTGCGTATCGGCCAGCGGGCCGGTAACCAGAATGTGCTTGAATCGTTTGGCATCCAGCGGCAGCAATGATTGCTCATTCTTCAGCAACACGATGCCTTTGCGCGCGGCTTCCAGGGCGGTGTGCTGGTGAGCGGCGCAGAAAGTGACTTCCGCCGCGCGCTCCGGCGGAGTCTGTGGCTGGTCAAACAAACCCAGCTTGAATTTCGCGCGCAAAATCCGGCGCACGGAATCATCAATGCGCGCTTCGGGAATGCGCCAGTCGTAAACCATATAGAGCAGCGGTTCAAAAAAACCCGGCCCGTGCATGTGCATGTCCACGCCGCCCATGACGGCCTGATAAATGGCTTCTTTTTGATCGGCCGCCGTGTGGTGCATCGTCACCAAGCCTTCGATGTCCATCCAGTCGCTGACCACAAAGCCGTTGAAGCCGCCTTCGCGCCGCAACAAATCTTCGACCAGCCAGCGGTTGGCATGGCACGGCACGCCGTTCAACTCATGATGCGCGGTCATCAACGAGCCGGCCCCGGCCTTGAAGGCTTCGAGATAGGGCGGCAGAAACACACTGCGGATGGTGCGCTCGGAAATATCCGTCGGCGCGCCGTTCAAACCGTTGACCGGCACACTGCCGGCGATGGCGTGTTTGACACACGCGAGGACGTGATTTGCATCCGGACCGTCGCGACCTTGAAGGCCGCGCACGGCCGCCGCCCCCATCCGGCCGACGAGAAAGGGATCCTCGCCGAAGGTCTCACCACAGCGCCCCCAACGGGCGTCGCGGGCGACATCCACGTTGGGCGCAAACGTCCAGGCGGATCCGTTGGCCCGGGTTTCCTGCGCGGTTTCGCCGGCCACGCGCTCTTCGAGCGCTTCATCAAACGTGCTGGCCAGCCCCAGCGACGCCGGATAGATCGTCGCACCGCTAACCAGACCGTCGCCGTGAATGGCATCAATGCCGAAGAGCAACGGAATTTTCAGCCGGCTTTGCGCCGCCAGCGCTTGCAGCCGGTTGGCCTCGGCCACCGTGGTGACATGAAGAAAGGAGCCGATTTTTCCTTGACGCACCAGATCTTCCAAATTATTCAAGGTTAAATTGGGATAAATGACATCCACTGGCGTATTGCGATGTTCCTTCTGGCTCTCTTTCAAAAGCTCAAGGCCGACGTATTGGCACATCTGGCCGATTTTCTCCTCCAAGGTCATTTGAGTAAGCAAAGCTTCCACTCGCTGCTCCAGGTTGGTAGTAGCCGGCGATTCACCGGCAAACGAAGAACTGGCCAGACCAGCTAAGAACGCAATCGTAATTAGTTTTTTTACCGATATGTTAAGTGTATTTTTCATGTTTTACTGCCGACTAAATAAAATGTCGTGATGCCGTGATTTCTTTGATTCGCTCTGTCGTTCCCAGTTTTTGAGCAGATTGCCACCTGCTCGACTTTGTTTTTGGGTTAAATTTAATGCCGGCAT
>Ga0007882_10002234_pt1 | contig 10957 bp, 13 predicted proteins | sample CryBogCBH12Aug01_FD_71195 | JGI IMG/M metagenome (GOLD analysis project Ga0007882, IMG submission 71195) | Freshwater microbial communities from Crystal Bog, Wisconsin, USA - CBH12Aug09.1 | ecosystem: Environmental > Aquatic > Freshwater > Lake | place: Crystal Bog, Wisconsin, USA | collected... | reverse complement strand
ATTGACCGGCCGGTGATTCGTTACCTATTCAACCAGGAACCGCGCGCGAAATTTGTTTTACTCCACGGCGAGGAAGAGGAGACGCCCGCCGCGCAGGACACGCAAATCTGGGTAGATCTGGGGATGCCCATCAGCGTGGCGCAGGCGCGCGAACGCACCGGCTGGCGCGAACCCGAAGACGACGAACCCATTTTGGCCCCGACGCCGGCCACGCCGCCGCCGCCCCCCGGCAATGCGCCTGCCGAAACTTTGCCGGCAGCGGGCACCCCGGATGAAAAATTACAAAAAATGGGGGTCGTGAAAAAAACCGCACCCGTGGCCCCGGCCACGCCGCCCGTCGAGGCCGGCCCGAAGCGCTACCAGAAGCCCAACTGGTCACCGGCCAAAAAATCCGCCGCTCCCATTCCGGCTCAAGCCGGGGAGCGCGACCCCATTGCGGCCGGGGCCAAGCCCGGCGCGGTGCAAACCGCTACGGCGGCCATGCCGACGCCCCAAGTCGATGCCGCTGCCGCCTGGAGTAAAATCGGAACCGCGCCGAAAGACGCGCAGGGCAACACGCTGCCGATGCCCAGCTTGGGCTACGCATTGCCCAATGCGGATTCTGTGCCCCATCAAGTGGTGACCTCACTGGCCGCCGCGCATGCGGATGATTTGGCGCCCATCGCGCACGAATTCAACGCCATCATGCAAATTCAGGACGAAAAGCTCTGGCTGAAAAAAATGCACGAGTTTGCATCCGAACACGGTCCGCTGGTGAAGTTGCTGGCCGATGTAAATGCGAGTCCCAAGGCGGCCAAGGTCATCAATGATTTCACGACCGAACAATTTGCAAAAGCCCTCAAAAAACCGACCCCATGAAAAACCAGATTTACGCTTTGGAAAATTCTGACGAGACCAACCTCGCGGTAACCCAAAATCCTTTTGAGGCTTTGGAAAACGCCGCCACCGGGATTGATGATGACGGCTGGTGCTTAATCGCGCCGTTCGGTCGCTGGCCGAAGACGTATCAATACGCCGAGGATGGCGTGGCGAAGACGAAAAAGTTTATCCAGGCGCTGGACAATGAATCTGCCGAGGCGCTGGTCGGCAAGGAGAATTCGTTCTTCGGCAAACTCAAACGCGCCATCATCGGCGTGCCGGTCTATCAGGCGCATGGCGACATCAAGGACATCGATCCCAAGTCGCTGGCGACCAAAGTGGACAAGAAAAAAGTGGGCGTGGTAGATCAAATCCGTAAATCCGAACGGGGTATCGAAGCGCATTTTGCTTTGGACAACGAAGGCGCGGACGCGGTGCATGCCGGCTACAAATTCCCTTCCGCTTACTGGTGGGTACTGCCCACGGGATTGGAAAATGATTCGATTGTCGCCAAACCTTTTAAGCTCATCAGTGTGGCCCTCACGCAATTTCCGAATATCTCCGGCGTTGAATCGCTCGCTAACAGCCGGAGTCCCTTTGAAAGCGAGCAGCAACAAAAAACAAACAAAGAACCTGAACAAATGAAAATGATCGCAGGATGGTTGATCGCGAACGGTGTGGCTTTGCCCAATACCGCCGAAGGTCCAACCGAACACCAGGTTCTCGACGGCCTGAAAACGCTGTTCACTTCCAAAGCCGGTGAAGTGACTGCCTTGGCCAACGAGAAATCACAACTTACCGGCGCCACCAATACCTTCCGCCGCAAGGCCGCCACCTTTGCCGTGGATTGCGCGTTGCTCGGCGGCCGGGTTGCCGTTGCCGACCGCGATGCAAAGATCACCGCGCTCGAAAACGCGAAGGACTTCGACGCCGAAGTCGCCGGGTTGCTTGCCGAGAAACCTCTGGACAAAGTCACCGCGCTGGAAAACGACGTGACCACCGCGCGCAAATGGGCGGCGGAGTTCGCCGTGGATCTCGTGATCCAGAAGGGCAAGCTCCCCGTGGCCAAGCGCGCGGACGCCATCACCGCGCTCGCAAACGCGAAGGACTTCGCCGCCGAGTTCAAGAAATTGGACGAAGCCGCTCCGGTCGTGAAAACGGCCGAAAGCGCCGAAGAAATCCGCAAGCAATCCGCCGCCCTGGAGAATGAAGCCACCGCGCTGGCCAACGAATACAAAAAGGCCATCGAAGAGGAACTGCCGGCCGCCGGCCAGAACATTACCGAGGCGCACAACCGTATCATGACGCTTCCGAAATGGAGCAACCTCGCCCTGAAGATCGCGCCCAAAAAGCCGTAAGAAAACCAACCGCAAATTAAAATCATCAAACCATGAAAAAATCTTTATTCCTCCGGGTCGCCGATGCTTCGGGCGGCAACGGTCCGGCCAAGGAAACGCCGGAACAAATCATCGCGCGCCTCACCGCAGACAACAAAGCGCTCGCCGCCAAAGTGGCCGTTTACGAAGCTGCCGAAGCGGAACGCACCAAGGAAGAGCAGGTCATCGCGGAAAAAATCGCCGCCGGCCTTACGCGCGAGCAAGCCATCGCCGTCATCAAGCGCCAGAAGGAGCATGATGCCGCCGTGGAAAAACAGTGGGCCGCCCGCCGTCCGCAGATCGTGGCCGTGATCAAGGAAAAACTCAACGAGCGCGAGACCCGCGCCCGCATCCGCGAGATTGATGGTTCCATCACGCTCGATGAAATCAAGGCGGCCGTGGAGTCGCTGAAGAAATAATCAACGCAGGACCGTTACTGCACAACCGCAACCTCAACCAAAAACAAATAATGAAAACGCTAAAGTTCCGTTTCGCGATTCTGCTTGGCACGCTCTTCGCGAGTATTGACCGCCTCTTCCGTCCGGCCAACGCTGTGGCTTTGCCCAACGCGCTTGGTCTTATCAACGAACACGGCATCGAATCCTTGCTGCTCGATCCCGCTTCCACCTACGGCACGGGCAACTGGCCCGGCCGGTTCTACCTCGTGCAACGCGGGGCCACCGGCTACCAGTATGCGGACCTTGCGACCGGCGGCGCCAACCTCGCGGCCATGCCCGTGGGCGTGACGCCGGACGCACCGTACGCCACCGGTGATGTGCTGGCCGTGCGCCGTCTCGGTGCTCGGCCGGGTTACGAAATCGGCATTGCTGCCGGCGCCGTTACGATTGATCACCTGCTCGTTTCTACGGCGGGCGGCAAAGTGACCGACGTGGCCACCGTGGCCAACGGCACTTACTGGGTAGTTGGCCGCGCCGCCGCGAACTGCGCCGCTAACAGCAGCACGATGGAAGTGCCCTACGTTCCCGACGTGCCGTATCTCATCACCGTCACCGGCGGCACGCTGACCAACCCGGCCAATCCGTTGTAATCCACCTCAACCGAAACCATCATCATTAAAAAAATATGAAACAAACGAATGTAAACCAAAACACGAAGGTGCCGGGCTATCTCGCCGCCATTCGGCAAGCCGCCATCGCCGGCGCGCTGGCCGGTCAGGGGTACGCCCTGGCCAACGACATGGACAACCTGCCGGCGGGCAGTGTGGCCTTGCCCAACGATTCGCTCTTGCGCACGAGCGAGCCGATTACCGAACTCACGCTCTTTGCGGCGAGCTATTCCGGTATGACGGGCAACGGCCTCGTAAAGCTGCGCGATTTCATCGCTCCGGCCCGCCCGACGCCCAGCCGCATTTTCCGGCTCACCACTTGGAACGAAAATGAACCGTTCGAGACCGTGGATTACACCAAGGTCAAGCGCGGTCTGCTCGCCGAGTTCTTGGAAGTCCGGCAAAAGACTGCCACCAAGGCCGACCTCACCGGTTTTAACCGGGGCTTATCCGTGGTCTTGGACCGGGATCAGCTCAAAGAAAAACCGGAACTGCAACAGGACCACACTAAGTGGCTGATTGACATCCTGAATCGCGCGTCGATTCTGGAAGCCATTGCGCTATACCAGTCGTCCGCGATCAACACGGCCACGACCTGGGACAGTGCGAGCAACCCGGATTTGGATCTGCGCAGCCGTATCCTTACGCTGGCGGATGTCACGGGTTTTTACCCGCAGAATGTGGCTTATGGCGACCGCGCTCACCTCAAGCGCCAAAACGCTTACGAAAGCCAGCTCACCGCCGGTTCCATCGCCCGCGCGCAAGCGCAGAGCGAGACGGAAATCGCGGCGGCGTTGGGCGTCGGCAATGTGCTGGTGAACGCCGAGCGCTACCAGAACACGTCGGCGGCCAAGCAGGAAATTATCGGTTCCAATGTCCTGATTTTCACCGGCCTCAAGGACACCGGCCCGATGGACCCGTCCAACATTGTCCGCCATACCTTCAACGGTTTCGGCGGCGGCGGCGAATACGCGGTCTACCTCAACGAGTACGGCCCGAAAAAGATCGTCATCACCGTGGAAAACTACGAACTGATCCACGCGCAACACACGAGCGGCATCTTGCAGCTCGCCATAAACTGAATCATCGCGTGACGGCCACCGGGATTTTTTCCGGTGGCCTAACGCCCAACCCAAACCTCATCCAAAATAATAAAATGAAAATTACTTCTTACTTAAAAGGCAGCTTCACGTTCATGCAAATCTTGATCGCGATTCTTGTCATCGGATTGTGCGCGGCATTCACCCTTCCGGCCCGCGCGCAAATTGGCACTTACGTCACGCCCCGGCCGTATGTCCTTTGGTCCGGCACCCTGACCAATGGCCAAACCGTCACGCCGACGCTGTTGACCAACCAATTGAATTATTCCGGGTTTCATCGCTTGGGATTGCAATTGACCTTGGCCAGCACGAACGCCTTTGTCGGGACCAGCAACCTCGTGGTCACCGTGAACCCGTCCGTGGGTACCGGCAACGGCTACACCAATCAGTGGGTCGGCACCAATCTGGTCTTTACCACGACGGGGCCGATTAGCTGGACCAACAACTGGGCCGGCGCGGCCACCAACGTCTACTTTGCCAATTATGATTGGCAGTATGTGGATAACATTGCGGTGTTCTCGTTCACGGTGAAAAGCTATGCCACCAACGGGCCACCGGCCTTTGGGCAACTCGACGCAAGCATTACTCCGTAATCCACCGGCCGGCGGCGTTGCCGGGATCAAACCCCAGCGCCGCCGGCTCTTTGCCCGCAACCCCCCAAGCTATGAATAACTGGAGCGCATTGACCGAAGACGAGGTGATGAATCAGTTTAATGATTCAGAGCAATCCGCGTATGACACCGCCAAGGGCGACGTCAAGGGCCTGGCCCTCGCTGACATCATCCAGAAAGTGGCCGATGAAATCTGGTTGGCTTATTCGCAAGGCGGTCGCTGGGTCGATACGCAAGGCGCCGGCACCATTCCGTCGGGCGAAAAAAACCGCGCCATCAAAATGGCTCGCTGGGATTACCTGGTCGCGTTGCCGTCCGGTGAATCGCTGGCCAAAAAACGCGAAAGCGAAGCCAAGGCGGCGCGGGAATATTTTCTCCAAATTGCCCGCCGCGAAATTCGCTCTTCGGGGGGCGTAGCCATCGCGCGCGGCGGACGCCGCGTCCGGACGCGCGGCTTTGATGGCATGAGCGGAACCTGATCGCGGCCAAGATTTATTATGCTGTCGCTCGCGCAACAATTGCTCCACGCCAAGACGAACCTGCCCACCCAGTTGACGTCGGCGGAATTGCGCGCATTGGGGGCCGACGTTTTGCGGCAGTCGCTCTTCAGCGCCCGGATGAGCAATGCCACGGCCGTGCAAGCGCTGCGGAGCGCGATTTCGGGTATTCTTACCAGCGTGGCCGGCCAGTCGGCAGATAACACGGCCGAAGCGCGGCTCAAGCTGAAAGAGGTTGGCCAGTTGCTCGGTTATGATCCTGCCCACGGGTTTCCCGGCGAAATGGCGGTACCGGCCGAGGCCGGCTCGCTGCGCGATTTGTTTTCTACGGAGCGGCTAAACCTGATTCTTAAAACGCAGGAAATGATGTCGCAAGGGGCGGCCAAAAATATCTGGGGCAACGAAGCGGACGCCTTGGAACAATATCCCGCTTGGGAACTGGTCCGCGTGGCGGCCGTGCAAATTCCTCGGGGCGAAAAAAAAGTCAAAGGCGGAACGGAGGAAGTGCCGGAAGATTCATGGGAAAGTCGTTGGGCGGCGGCACTTTCCGATACCGGTGATGAGGACGCACAAAAAATATTTTCCGAAACCAACCGCATGGTAGCGCGCAAAGATTCTCCCATGTGGCAAGCCTTGGGCGATGGTGCCGGCGGCTATGAAGACACACTGGGAAATGATTACGAGCCGTTTGCCTACAACAGCGGCATGGGCCGCGTGGAAATTTCCGCCGGGGAATTCGCCGATCTCGGCGGCGATGATTCCGGGATTGTCCCCCAGGCCACGGATTTTGGGCCGGACACGGTCTCGGTTTCCAAAACCCGTTTTGACACGGATATTCTGCAAACCCTCAAAGCGGGCTTGGAATCCGGCGATTTGAAGTTTCGGATGAAAGTAGAGGTGGTCAAATGAATTTGCGCGTCACGGTCGCCGCCGATACGGCCACGCCGAAACTGCAAGCCGCGTTGGCATTGCTGGAGAACAAAGGCCCACTGGTGGGCGCGATGGGCCGCCGCGTCATCCGCGATACTTCGCGCCATGTGGCGCAGTGGGGCCTGGCGCATCCCAACAAGCTGGGTGGCCGGCGGACTAATTACTGGGCGGGCATAGCGGCCAAAATCAACCCCGGAGATTGCTTAAAAGTTTCTGGCGAAACGGCGACCGTCACTTTGGGCGGCCCGGAAATGCCGGGACTGTTGCGCGCGTTCGGGGAGGTAAAAATCGTGCCCGGCACCAAAACTCCCGGCGTGAAATACTTGGCCATTCCCGCCCGCACGGAAACTTACGGGATGCGCCCCCGCGAATTTTCCAACTTGAAAATATTCTGGGGTAAAAATGGGCCGGCCGGCTTGGTGGAAATTGACCAACAAAAAGTGTCCCTCGTGAAAGCGGGCACAACGAAAGCCGGCGGCGCGCGCAAAAGTTTTGTCCGCCCCGGTCCGGTCAGCGGTGGCTTGGTAATGTTTTGGTTCGCGAAATCGGTCACCCAGCCGCAGGACCGTTCGCTTCTGCCCAGCGACCAACAATGGAACGATTCCGCCAATGCTGCGGCTCGGGAATGGGTGGATTTGAAACTCAGCAAACTACAAGGGGGTGCCAATTGAATTACCAGGATTTATGGCCGGCGATTCAGGCCGACATTTCCGGCGTGCTGGCCGCCGATGATTTTACCGGCGCCCGGAAAAGCGTGACGATTGAGCCGGGGGACGTGGAATCCATTTTGGAAAACAAAGTCAGCGCGGCGCTGGGCGTCGGCACGGACGGAAAAATTGGCGTGGGCAATTTGGTGTTGCCGATTGAGGAAGCCACGGATGACAACGCCAACATGCCCGGCGGGCCGCTCAAGTTGGGCATTACTGTTCAATGGGTGGAAAACGTTTTGTTAAACCGAGGGGCGCGCGGCACTGGAATTCCTTGCCGCGTTTGGGTGGCGGCTTCGGAAAAAATTCTGAAGTTATACACGCCCGTGGGTTTCACGCAAAGTTTGGTCCCGGCCAATCCGGTAATCCATGAATTTACGCCCGACCGGGACAGTAATTTGCGCGTGGGGCAATTAAAATTTTTGGCGCAGGAAGCGGACTTTGTTCCCTTTATCCGTTTGAGCCGGCCCCAGATCGTCGTCGCGGGCGATGTGACGCCGATGGCGGCGGGCAACAGTTATCGGATCAATTCCGGCCAGCCCTCGGTCACCATAACGGCGCCCGCTGCCACCCAGATTTTTTACACCACGGATAATTCTCATCCGTGGGCAGGCAATGCCAAAGCGGTGCCTTATTCCGGCCCGATAACTATCAGTGAACCCTGTTTGCTCCGCGTGCGCGCGTTCGCACCCGGTAAAACCGGCAGCGACGCCGCTGCGGTTTATCTATTTTCTTGAACCGCAACCATTAACCAAAAAATAAATATGCAACGTTCCAACTTAAACCGCGTCCCCGGCCGTCTCGTTTTCAACGCCACCAGCCTGTATTCCAAAGGCGGTACCACGATTGATACGGACTTGGTCTATGCGCAGGAAGCCATTGAAGTGGCGGGCCTGGGCAAAACCGACAACCGCGATAAAGAAGCCTACGACGAAATTAGCATCACGCCGGATGGGCGAATGAGCGCTGCGCTCGCCGCCGTCTTGTGGCCGTATAACAACCCGGTGATCGGCTCCGGAATTTTTCCGGCGGCCGACGTTCCCATCCAAGTGCACGGCAATGATGGTTCGCTCGATACGCATCCCGCTGCCGCGTTGTTAAATATGCCGCAGATGATTTTTCATCCGCTCAAAACTTTGGTGGGGCAGGTGAAATATCTGGCCTTGCGCAGTACTGCGGCCGGCGCGGTCAATCCGTGGTCCACGGCCGGTTCGTTGCGCACATTTGCCAACAACGGGGGAACTTTTGCCGATGCCACGTTTTCCAACACTTCCCCGATTACGCAAGATTATCAGCTTACCTGGGGCGCGGCCACCGGTTGGTCGGGACTCGATTTTTATGACGGGCTAGTGTTTGAGCCGAAAGTGGAATTTGTGGACGATAACGTCGCTGCCGTGGGCTTGTTTAATAAACGCATCAAATCAGTCGGCGGGATGTTGCGCGGCATTCCCATCGGCGTGACGCGGTCCATGATCGACGCCCAGTTGCAGATCCAGGGCGCCGGCGCCGTGCGCGGTGCCAGCGGCGCGGCCAAAGCGTTGCCAGTTTCGGTCACCGGGGCAGATGGAAAAGTGTATTTGAATTTCCCGCTTGGCCAACTCGTCAAATCGAAACTCCAAAACGGCGTCGAACAATTGCGCGAAGGGGAAGTGGCCTGGGAAGCATTGCCTTACTTGGCCGCTGGCATTCGCGGGCCATATTTTAATACGCCCATCGCCTGAAATTTCCGTTAACCACAACCTCAACTAAAAAAACATCATGAAAAAACACCACATTGAAAATCCTACCGTATCCTTCGTCGCGATCCTCGTCGCGATCCTCGTCGCGCTCTTCGCCCTCGATCATTTGCGGGCGCAAGTATTTTACGGCGGTGTCACCGTCACCGGCTCCAGCAATGCCCCCGTGCTGGTAAACTTCCAGCAAGTCACCAACACGGCGTATAGCACTTTGTTTCCGCGCACGCTGGTGATTCAAAACCTGGTGAGCAATTCCACCGTGACCGCCAGTTATGGCTACCAATTCGCCGGCCTGGGCGGCACGAACATTTATGTGGTGAACACATTAACCACCAACTTCAATGGCGTCGGTTTGCCTAACGGTTCCACGGTGATTATCGCTTTGCCGCAGTATCAAAACAGCGTGCCGATTCAACCGTGGGGTACTTATGTGTGTACTAATGCCAGCGGCAACGTCACCAACGTCGTTTCTCTCTACTAACATGAAAATCACCAAACTGTCTGACCTGGTATTGTCCGCGCAAGCAGCGGCCAACAAAGCCTTTCACGCCACCAATACGTTTGAAGGCAAGTCCATCAAGTTGGAAGAATTTCGCGCGAGCGAATTTGACCACAACGACTTTGACACTTGGGAAAGCGCTTTCAATGCGCAACTGGAAATGCTGAAAAACTTTTCCATGCAAGATTCGCCCGCGACCACCATCGCGAAGAAACAGGCGGCGGCCGGTTAATTGTTCTGCCCCCTGAATTATGTTCACCCTTTCCTATGCCCCGGATGGCACTACCAGTTGGAGTGCCAATACCGTTTTGGTGTTGTGCAACACGAGCCGGTCGCTGGTGGAATTGGATGTGAAGTTTAATCACCGGCGCCGGATCGCCGTCGAAGAACTGGCCACGTCGCTCGGCAGCGGCGTGGCCGGTCTCGCCCAGGATTTCGCCAATCAGCGCAATTCCCTCGCGCTTAAAGTTCGCCGGGGCGTAGATTTTTCCAATGTAACGTTTGCCGATCCAGAAGCCGCATTGGTGTTCGCCTTGGATCAGCCGGCGAGTTTTCCCGGTACCGGCACTTTGAAAATTGTGCTCAAGGGCACGACTACCAACACAACGCGCTATCTGCTCAATTGCGGCGTCGAAGGCGTCAGTCTCGCCGATTGGTTGGGCATTGCTCCCAGCTTTGACTATGTGTTTAACGGCGGGCTAATCACCCCCAATTCTCCTTTCTAAATATGAAAACCTTTGCTTCGTTCTTGGTATGGATTGGTTTTGTGGCCACCGCCCTGGCCACCAATATTCGTATCCCGGTACAATCTTTTTTCAACGGGGCCAATTACACTGGCGGGCTGACCATTACCGCCGTGAATACCGTCACTTATGGAGGAACCAACTTGTATGCGGGAACCTATTTTAATATTCCCACCAGCGGAACCAATCCGATTGTCTCCCTAATCCCCAATACTTACACCTTGGGCTTTGGCGGTGCGAGCCGGCCCTTGACGTTTGTCGTCACCAATAGCAGCGCAACGCTGAGTGTGTTGGACTTGATTACGAACCATTTAGCAACGGTCGGCAGCGCTGGCGCCGGCACGCCCGTGATGTTTCCAATTCAGTCCTTTTTTAACGGAGCCAATTACTCCAAGCCTATCACCATTACCGCCGTCAATAACGAGCTGACGGACGGCACCAATATATTTGTGGGAACTTCGGTCGTGGTTACTCCGGTCGCCAACGTCAATCCCATTGTGCTGTTGCAGCCAAATGATTATCAAATGCAATTTGCCGATGTGCGCGTACCTTTGCGCTTTTCGGTGTTCCCGGCGTCCAGCGTGGTTAGCGTGCTGAGTCTGATCACCAATGGTTTGAATGGCTATGTTCCGGTTACCATCGGCGGCGCGACCGGCACAGCGACGAACTTGGATGGCACCGCGACGAACCAAGTGCTGACGCTGATCGGCGCGGCGGCTCCCAGCTTATCCGCTTGGACCGCTTTCACCAATGCCAGCTTCCTAATCAATGGTCAGTACGATGCCGTGTTGAACGCGCCGATTTTTCACGGGGGAATTTCTTCCGATGGCGACA
>Ga0007882_10002232_pt1 | contig 10965 bp, 9 predicted proteins | sample CryBogCBH12Aug01_FD_71195 | JGI IMG/M metagenome (GOLD analysis project Ga0007882, IMG submission 71195) | Freshwater microbial communities from Crystal Bog, Wisconsin, USA - CBH12Aug09.1 | ecosystem: Environmental > Aquatic > Freshwater > Lake | place: Crystal Bog, Wisconsin, USA | collected... | reverse complement strand
TATATCCACCCGAATAGGAAGGAAAGCCTAAAACCATTCCAGAGTATAGTTTAGAATCTTCTTCATCGACCTCATTTTTTGCCTTTTTTGTTTGTTTTACATTGTTTCTATCCTCTTTTTTACTTTTTCGATTTTCAATAGCTAAAAGTTTCTTTCTCCGATTTTGTAACTCAGTTGCATTTTTACTCCCATTAAATTCCTTTATATAATCATTAATAGCTTTTATATTCGTTGACTCCTTCAAAGTTAGATAATTATCTATATATTTTTGTTGCCGTTGTTTAATTTCTGTAGAAATATCAGCAATATCCTTGTAGTTTGTTGCAGGAAATTTAGATTGATCTACTATTTCAAAAAATTTCTTTATTTCAATTTCTGCACTATCGGCATATTTCCAACTTTTTAATGATATTTTATTTAACAACTCAATTTTGTAGTACAATAAAATAGGAGAAGTTTCTCCTTTAACTTTTTCTGCATTAACTATTTGCTTAAGTGCACCATTAAAATCACCTTTTTTAAATAATTCATCTGCTTTTTCTTTATAAGATATTATAAGAAGTAATTTATCATAGTAATATTTAAGTTCTTTATTATGGTTACTATTCTGATAGTTTTTAAAATAGCTATCAAATCTATTTATTTCAAATGAATTTTTTAATTTTTCAAAATCTTCATCATACCGCCTTTTTTTGTCCTTGATTTCAATATTAATATTTGTCATCTCTAAGTACTTATCCTCTGGATAAGGTTGTGATACAATTTCGAAAAATTTTTTTAATGCAACTTGCGCATTATCAGCAAAATTCCAATTAGTTTTTATAAGACTATCAAAAATAATAATCTTCAAGTATAATATTTTCGTATTTGTACTTCCCAAAGCTTCTTCGGCATTATTCAGGTCAGCAATTGCATCATTAAACTCTTTATTATCATAAAGGTTTTTAGCTTTATTAAAATAAGCTTGAGCTTGAATCTCCTTATCCTGAGCAAAACTATTTAAAGGGCAAGTAAATATAAGAAACAAGATAATTAAGGTGCTTTTTGAAAAATATCTATTCATGAATTTTGGACTAAACATATTATGTATTAATTTATTTACCTTTAATATGAGGTGAAAAAACTGGTGCAGGTGCGGAAATATGTGGGGTAGGTGTCGGTGCAGAAAACGATTGTGTTGGTGCAGAAAAATGATTTTCACTTCTACTTACCTGATTACTAGAATTATTATGATGTTCGTAATTTGAGTAACTACCAGTATTTTGGTTATGGTTATTTGAAGAATTATTATGATACCCTGACTCAGTATGTTTACCTGATGAACTTGTATTTCTATAAACGGTTGAATTGTCTGAATTGTATCTATAATTTGAAGATTGTTGATGGACTTTATTATTAGCCGTTTGGTAGGAAGCACCTGAATTTTTCGAAATAGTATTTGCCTTGTTATTCTTGGAATAATAATTATTGTCACTCTTACTTGAATTATTACTATACTTCACTATTTTATTATTGTTTATTAAGTTACTATTAGAACCATTCACCTTGCCCATATTTTTTTTATTGTAACCCTCGTTTTCATCTTTTTCAAGGTATATCTCATTTGATGATTTGGATATTGCAGTGTGACTATCAATGTTTATTATCAATGAAGTACTTTCCTTTTTATCACTACAAATAACTGATGTATTTTGCATTGCATTTTTACTTGTAATTTTTATTTCTTCTAAGGATTTCCAGATACATTTTCTGCAGTTAGATTATTTTGAGATGATTCTTGGTTGATTTTAGTGCCATTAGTTTTACTAAGTATTAATGAATTATCTTCCCAAAAATTATCTTTATGTTTTTGAATTTTATTTGTACTATCAATATTTTTAGAAATAGAATCAGTTTTGTTTTTTGAATTACTATTCGTCTCACTCCAAAAGTTATTAGTGTTACTTCCGGAAGTATTTTTAACGTAACCATAATTATGGGTTCCTGATTTGTTTTCAGAAGTTACATTTTGAGTACTATTAGAATTGCCATTATTGTTTTTTGAATTGCTATAAGAATTATTATATGGATTGCCGTTTGTGTAATAACCACTATTATTATTATTTACATTATTACTATCAGAATTAGATAGGGTATCAGATGATTTTGGACTATTTTTTGTCAATTTACCCTGATCTATTATTTTCTGTAACTCATCAATGATATTTTGCAACTGCTTTATCAACTCTGAAATTCTTTTATAACTAGCATTACTACCTTTATTGATTTCTGATTGAAATTCAGAATGAATATTATTTAATTCAGAAACATATTTGTCATTGTCAGTAGTAGGAAATACGAGTGGATAAAGTTTTGCTTGCTGCAAATCTGTTAGCGAGATTGAATAATTATCATTAAATTTAGTTGTGGAATTTTTATATAAGCCATTTCTACAAGCATTTATTGAATTTTCAATTTTTTTTAGGCGTTCATAAAAAATTTTAGCTTGATCATCGTTATATTTTTTTGTTGCAATTACAGGATCAATTTTCTCCCAATGTTGAACTGGGCAGCAAGGAGGTGGGCCACCTGCTTGACATTCCCCCTTTTGTTTCTCTATCCATCCAGCTGTATATGCGCAAGCCACATTTCGCAAATAGGTAGAATTTGCTTGGTCTTCATCCCTAAATTGTTTTAGCATTGCATTTACCGGATCGCCACAGGGTCCTCCCAAATCAAATTGGTTTGGGCTTGATTTATTAAAATCAACACTTGATACTGCAATCCAATCAGGAGAAATACCAACGATATCATCATTAGAAGGACACCTATGACTTGCTACTTGTTCAAAAGTAATATTACAGTTTGGATAACAATCTTTAACTTGAGCATTCAAATTATTAGATGAGACACAAAATATCAGTAAATAAATTGTGTATTGATGTCTCATTTTTAAAATATTAAATGCCTCAAGACTAATTGCAAACATTGTCTACGTATTTATTGTTCTCAAAAATATAAAAAAAACAATTACATAGGTTATTGCAGATTAAAATAATTTACACAACATTAAAATTAATTTTAAAAATATTATACTGTCATTTTGCATCGAGTTATTACCCCTACGCCCCATGCTTCCTTACATACTTAGTCAGTATCACTATTACCTGTCCTTCTATTTTGCCTTCAATTTGTTCGGTATTGTCGTCAACGAGTTTGATGTTTTTGACTACTGTTCCCATTTTGGCGTTGAGGGTTGTGCCTTTTACATCGAGTGATTTTGTGAGTACTATGGTATCGCCTGTGTTGAGGATGGTTCCGTTGCAATCGCGGTGCACGTCTATTGTGCCATCGTTATCGTGGTCGCCGGTGGCTTTTGCCCATGCAAGTCTGTCATCGTCCATGTACATCATATCAAGGTTCTCCATTGCCCAGCTTTCGTTCCTGAGCCTGTTGAGCATTCTCCATGATACTACCTGCACGCCGGGTACTTCGCTCCACATACTTGTGGTGAGGCAACTCCAATGGGCACTGTCGAGGTCTTCTTTTTTAAGTATTTGTTTTTCGCATTTATCGCATACCAATATACTTGAGTCTTCATTGTAGCTGGATTGGGGACCAACTTCATAAACTTTCAAATTACCATCAGCAAGGCATAGTTCGCATTTATTTCCACTCCTGCTTTGCAATACTTCTTCTAATTTCATGTATATAATTTTTCGGGTGTGAAGTTACAATTTCTATTTAGGAACGGTTATTAAATAAATCACATTGCACTGCCTCTATTTTCAATCAGCATCTGCCCCACTACTCTGTCTATAGGGAGTGTAAAGGTTTCGGGGGTTAATTCATTTAATGCAATCCAGAAAGTGCGTTCGTTGTGGTTGAGGTTGGCGATAGGTATGTTGGGGTCTGCACTGACTAAGTAGTATATACTGATAATCTGAGAGTCATCGTAGGCGGAAGGCTGGAAGAAATCAGTAGTGTAGTAATGGCTCAGTATGGTTACATCCAAGCCCAATTCTTCGAGCCATTCGCGCCTTAGGCAGTCGTGTATGCCCTCTCCGAATTCGAGTCCGCCACCCGGGAACTTGACAATCTTTTTGTTGCGAATGATTTCTTCATTGACCAATACCCTACCCTGATGCAACCAAATACCATATACCCGAATATTAAAACGCCTTTCCATCTTACATTATTTAAATTATATACTTATACTATTTCCTTGAACATTATTATTAATTTTGCAACCTGAATCAAAAATACGCCATATAATGCAGCAAAGTAAGTTAATAACCATGGATGAATTTACCATCATGGAAACAAGGAAATTCCCACAGGCTACAGGAGAACTGTCTTCATTGCTCCGTGATATTGGTCTTGCAGGGAAATTGGTAAACAAACAAGTGCGCAGAGCCGGACTGGTTGATATATTGGGTGAGTACGGTGCTACCAATGTACAGGGCGAATCTCAAATGAAGCTGGATATATTTGCCAATGAGGCATTGATTAATATATTGAAGTACAGTACAGATTGTGCAGGTATTGCATCTGAAGAAAATGACGAGCATCTTGCATTTGAAGATTCATTTTCTGCCAACTCGAAATATGTGGTGTTGTTTGACCCATTGGACGGATCATCTAATATTGATGTGAATGCACCTATTGGTACTATATTTTCGATTTACCGCCGTGTAAGCGAATTGGGCAAGCCTTGTACCATTGAGGACTTTATACAGCCGGGCAATAAGCAAATGGCAGCGGGCTATATCATCTATGGATCAAGCACTATGATTGTGTATGCTACAAGACTTGGGGTTAATGGTTTTACGCTGGAGCCATCAATTGGTGAGTTTTGCCTATCTCATCCGAATATGAAAATACCTGAGAATGGTAAAATCTATTCGCTGAACCAAGGGAATACTGCAAAATACAGCGATGGCATGGTGAGCTATCTGAACCATTGCATGGAAATAAACAAAGAAGAAGGTCGTCCTTATTCTCACCGTTATATTGGCTCTATGGTGGCAGATATGCACAGGACACTTATAAAGGGTGGCATCTTCATTTATCCTGCAGATAAGAGTTCTCCGAACGGGAAGTTGCGCTTGCAGTATGAGTGTAACCCAATGGCATTTATTATTGAAGCAGCAGGTGGCAAGGCTACATGGGGCGGAGGCAATATTATGGATATACAGCCAACACAATTGCACCAGCGTACACCGGTGTTTATAGGTTCTAAGAACATGGTTGAAAAAATAGCGGATTTCGTGAAAGCATAATTTATTTTTATATTTTACTACAAAAGGGTTGGAGGATTCTAGCCCTTTTGTAGTTAATGGGCTATCAGGAATGATGATTAAATAAGTTATACCATTCTGAGCCTTAATCCGTTATTTTTGTCTTTTCATATATGCCGGAAAAGAAAAAGGTTAAGAAAAGTCTGAAAGTACAAATTGCTGATACCGAGGTAGCAGTTGAACATGCAGTACCACAGCATGGTAGTGCAAATGCCAATGACATCTTCATAAAGGGGGCGCGTATGCACAATCTGAAGAATGTAGATGTGGCAATACCCAGAAACAAATTAGTTGTTGTAACAGGTGTAAGTGGCAGCGGTAAAAGCTCGCTGACGATGGATACCTTGTTTGCCGAAGGGCAGCGGAGGTATGCAGAGAGCCTGAGTTCTTATGCACGGCAGTTCTTGATGCGAATGGACAAGCCTGATGTGGATTATATACGCGGTATTTGTCCCGCAATAGCGATAGAGCAGAAAGTAACTACACGTACACCCCGCAGTACGGTAGGCAGTATGACTGAGATTTACGATTATCTACGGTTGCTGTTTGCGAGGATTGGCAAGACGTATTCGCCAATAAGTGGTAAGGAAGTAAAGAAAGATACAGTTTCGGATGTGGTTGACTTTGTGGAGACCTTGCCGAAGGGTGCTAAGGTGCAGTTTATCGTTCCGCTAGTGACACGATTCCAGAGGACTGTGGAAGAGGAATTGAATATATTGATGCATAAGGGGTTCAGCAGGGTATATGCCCCAGCAGTGGATGAGAAACCGATAAGAATAGAGGATGTGCTGGCAGGGAATGTAAACTTAGCTAAAGCGCAAATCAATTTACTCATAGACAGAATCGTTGTAAAAGAACAATTTGACGAGGATGACCTGCACAGATTAGCAGACAGCATACAGACAGCATTTTATGAAAGTGAAGGCGAATGCCATGTAGAGGTGGACGGTAAAAAGATACACACCTTCAACAATAGATTTGAAGCGGATGGGATAATTTTTGACGAGCCAACACCTAATTTATTTTCTTTCAATAATCCGTATGGTGCGTGCCCTAAGTGCGAAGGATTTGGGCAGGTGCTTGGGGTGGATGAAGACCTTGTGATACCCGACAAATCGCTGAGTGTGTTTGAGGGGGCTGTGGTATGCTGGAGAGGCGAGAAAATGAGTGAGTGGCAACAAGACTTTATCAGGACTGCATCGAAATTTGATTTCCCGATACATAAACCGATTGCCGACCTTACCAAGAAAGAACTTAGTCTGCTATGGGAAGGGAATAGCAAGGTGAATGGTATTAATGACTTCTTCGGGATGGTGGAGCAGAATCTTTACAAGGTACAGTATAGGGTGATGCAGGCACGATACAGGGGTAGGACTACCTGCCCAGAATGCAAGGGGACGAGATTAAGAAAAGAGGCATTGTATGTAAAGGTGCATGGGGTTACGGTAGCGGATTTGTTATTCCTGCCGGCAGATGAACTGTCTGCATGGGTGCAGGGATTGCAACTGAATGCACACGACCAGACCATTGCCAAAAGGATATTGCTGGAAGTGAACCAGCGGATGAAAACCTTGCTTGATGTGGGGTTGGGGTATCTTACACTCAGCAGACTTGCAAATACACTATCAGGCGGAGAAAGCCAGAGGATACAGTTGACGAAGTTTTTGGGGAGTAACCTAACAGACTCTTTGTATATTTTAGATGAACCCAGCATAGGGCTACACAGCAGGGATACCGAGAGGCTGATAAAAGTTTTGAAAAACCTGCGCGACCTTGGCAATACTGTGGTGGTAGTAGAACATGACGACCTGATGATGCACAATGCAGACCATATAATAGACATGGGTCCATTGGCAAGTCATCTTGGAGGGGAAGTAGTGGCTGTAGGAACCTATCAGCAATTGATAAAAAATAAGGAAAGCCTTACGGGCAGGTATCTGAGCGGGGAATTGCGGATAGAAGTACCTAAGATAAAGCGCAAACCTAATGGTAAAATAAGTTTAGAAGGATGTAAGCAGAACAATTTGAAAAATGTGAGTGTTGATTTTCCGCTGAATGTGCTTTGTGTGGTAACGGGAGTAAGTGGGAGCGGTAAGACAACACTTGTGAAGCAGACCCTCTACCCTGCCCTGATGAAGCATTATGGGCTGGGAGGTGACAGACCGGGGCTATTCAGAGCGATGGGGGGTGATTTAGACCAGATAGCCCATATTGAAATGGTTGACCAGAACCCGATTGGTAAGTCATCGAGGAGTAACCCTGTTACTTATATTAAAGCTTATGATGAAATAAGGAAGTTGTATGCCAAGCAGCCCTTATCGAAAATGAATGGGTTTGAAGAAAGGCATTTTTCATTTAACACAGATGGTGGGCGATGTGATACCTGCAAAGGAGAGGGAGAGGTAATTGTGGAAATGCAGTTTTTGGCAGATGTGCATCTGCTATGTGAATCGTGCAAGGGGAAAAGGTTTAAGAATGAGGTGCTTGATGTTACCTACAGGGGCAAGAATATTTATGATGTGCTGAGCATGAGTGTAGATCAGGCGATTGAGTTTTTTGCAGATGAGCATAAACTAACCAAGGCAATACAACCCCTGAGTGATGTGGGATTGGGCTATATAAAATTGGGACAGAGCAGTAATACATTGAGTGGTGGAGAAGCACAACGGGTAAAGCTTGCATCGTTTCTGGATAAGGGGAAGGGAGCAATAAAAGACAAGGTGCTATTTATATTTGACGAGCCTACAACGGGCTTGCATATACACGACATAAAAAAACTGTTGGAATCTTTTAATGCATTGATAGAGCAGGGACATTCTGTAATTGTAATAGAACATAATACCGAAGTAATTAAGAGTGCAGACTGGGTGATAGACTTAGGACCAGAGGGCGGTAATGCCGGAGGAAAATTACTTTATGAGGGTGTGCCGGAAGGTTTGTGTAAGGTAAAGGAGAGTTATACGGGGAGGTATTTGTAGGGGGGGATAGAATCGCAAACTGCGACAACCCTATAAACTTGAGGTGCCATTTTGGATCCTCAAGTTGGAGGGACTACAAAGCAATATTCTTAATTTCATCCTCAGTAAGACCTGTGAGTTTTGCTATTTTAGCAATACTCATGCCATCTTCGAGGCAGTTTTTAGCCATTTCCAATTGTTTCTCTATTTTCCCTTCTTCAATCCCTTCTCTCTTAGCAGTTTTTATCTTTGAAATATTGTCGCGATATTCTTTCAGTCCGGCATAATAAGTTGATAAAGCCTCCTCACTCATTTTTGATAGTTCCGCTTTTTCTATCGCCTCTATAAATACAACATCATTTTTAAATATTTCCGGTATCACCGTGAAAGTTTCAAGGTTTTTGATAAAGAAAAGCCATTGGTCAAGCCGGGTTTTCAACTGATGTTCTTCCAGGCTAAAATTGGGCATTTCTAAGTATATGTAGGTTAGTTTATCATAAACCTGCCTATTGTGTTGGTTTTTGATTGTATGTGTATGTACAACTTCGCCCCTTTCCTTTATATCTATATCCCGATAGTTATCGGAACTAAATTTAAAATCCAATATCCCAATACAATAAACTGCTTTCAGGTTATAGTCCCATTCACCTTTTATTGCCTGCCCGCTAATAGGGAAAGTAGAATAATAAATGGTGCGCTCCATAAAATAATCCTGCTTTGCCTTTTGTAGTTCCACGATAAACTTCTCGCCTCTATTATTTTCGCAATAGATGTCATAAACCGCTTTTCGATCATTCGGTGTTACGGGCAATTGCTCTGTGTTCTTAAAAGTGAGGTCTTTTATATGTGCATCAGGCAATAGTGAGTTAAGAAAATCAATAAGGAAATTCTTATTAGCTTCTTCCCCGAAAAATTTCTCAAACCCGTAATCCGTAAAGATGTCTATATACTTTGCCATTGTCCGTTTACTTGCATCTTATGCAAATTTAGGGATTTATTTTTAGTAGCATATTTTGCAAAACACTTACGGACTTGAATTTGCCTGTTTATGGGAAAATAATAAACTATACCATTGGTTGTAGCTTTATAAAAATTTGGAAGATACCTGAATAATGTAGTAGTAGTTGGTTAAGAAGACAACGGCGGGGAAAAAAATCATTCAAAAAGAAAGTGACTTTGAACAATAATTTCTTGTTTTATCTGTAGCAACGTTTTCCAAAATATCAATATTTATATATTCAACTCCATTTAACGTGTTATAAATTGGTGATTTTAGTTTGCCATAAAGTTTCTTTACTATCAATGTATCAACTTCTCCATTTATGCAAAATTTTTCAATGTTAATTTTGCTGTTATTGTTAAAAACCTCGCATTTATTAGAGGTGTCACCGATTTCTGCATCAGATCTAATAATAATATAATTTTTTACAGTATCTACCCAATATATAGTAATCTTGTCGCTGTTTTTAGTCTTGATATAGCAATCTGATGGAACTTTCAAGCCATAATATTTATAAGGAATTATATAACAAATATTATTTAATGTTTTCCATACAGTTACACATTTATTATCATTTAAATAATAAAATGTCCGACCCTCAAGTAACCAGAAAATAAATATTACAATTAAAACTATATAAATAAATATTTTTTTGATATATCTACTCTTTTGGATCATTTTGAAACGGAATTATTGACTGTGAATAGGACTTAAACACATTGTACAATTTGTAAAATAAATAATCTATCATAGATATTGTACAGTTTATTATAAATTCTATTGTAAATATGTTTTATTGATATTAGTATCTGTATTGCGTGGTCGTTGTTGGTTAAGAAGACCAACAACGGCGGAAACCTTATTTTGAATTTGCTTTCAATATTGAAACCTTAGCATCTAAATGATAGCTACTAACTTTATAAAAATGCAAAGTATCATAATAATGAGAAGGGCTAAATTGGTATTTCTGTATATGCTTACGGACTTCTGATGAACTACTTACATTTTTAAGTGACGGATCTTTGAATACCGCCAATGTTATCGAATCATAATCTTTATTTATTTTTATAAATCTAACGAAGAAATAGCCCCATATTTCCGTTTTTGATTTATTATTTAAAGTCTTCATTTCCTCATCTGTAATGTCCATAAAATTTTTACCATCATATAATGTATTATGATAACGTACATTTAGATATTTAACCTTATTCACCTCCGATAAAACTGAAACAAATTGTTGATATTTAGGGTTTTTCCCTTGATGGTCAAATCGAGTTATATAGAAGTTGTAGTTTTCATGTTTGTCCCTTTCCTGCTTAATCTTGAGATATTCCTTGTTCTTATCTGTTAGTAATAAATTTGAGTCTGTTTTATGAAATGCATCAAATGTATTTTGAACTAAAATATAGTCTGCTTTTTCTGTGTCTTCCACAGCCTTCCATATTCCGAGTAAGCCAGTATCAATTTTTATACAAGGCTGGTCATCAATCCTATATTTTGAAATACTATCGCACGAACCTAATATCAATGCCAACATAAGTATTCCGATTAGGTTTTTCATATTTCAACAATTATTTGGTGCTGATGTAAATATATTTATTTTTAAATAAAAGGACAAAGATTTGCCCCCAAAAGATTGGACAGTTCTAGGAAACCACAATCCGCAATTAGACGATATGGATTAAAAGACAGGGGCAAGTATCTACGATACTTGCCCCTTTAGCTTTAA
>Ga0007882_10002230_pt1 | contig 10974 bp, 7 predicted proteins | sample CryBogCBH12Aug01_FD_71195 | JGI IMG/M metagenome (GOLD analysis project Ga0007882, IMG submission 71195) | Freshwater microbial communities from Crystal Bog, Wisconsin, USA - CBH12Aug09.1 | ecosystem: Environmental > Aquatic > Freshwater > Lake | place: Crystal Bog, Wisconsin, USA | collected... | reverse complement strand
GTCTTGCAAGGCTGAAATCATTTTGGGGTCTGTTATCATGTCGCTCATTTTTTCCTCCTTTAGTGCCATATTTTATGGCATTCAAAAATAAGCGGTTACACGGTTTTATTTACACCCTCTTAAATTAGCCATCCATGGCTTATGAAGCCCATTGCATTGACACACTATGGCAGATAACCAGTTCTAACGAACTATTTGCCACCTTCTTGCTTAATCAGTTTACTGGCAATTTCAAGCATTTTTTCATGTGAACCGGCTAACGGGCCATTAGTTAGGTATTTGCCATTAATGACCAAAGCAGGGACACCGGTTATGCCGTAGCGTGCTGCAATAGCAGGTGCTTGGCGCATTTTTGAGTCAACCGCAAAAGAATGGTAAGCCTCGTTAAAAGCAGCTTCAGTAGCTCCATGTGCCACAAAGAACTTTTGCAATTGCTCCTCGGTATCCATTTTGTTTTTTGGGTCGCTGCCATGTAAGGCTTTTTGAACTTGGTCAAAAAAATCGCTGTGTATTTTATCAACCATATCTAAAGATTCAGCCGTAAAATAAGCTTTGGCATGTTTGCCCCATAATTCATTGAATACGGCAGGTTGGCGGATAAATTCGACATTTGCGGGTAAGGTTTTAAGCCATTTCTTTAACGCGGGTTCAAATTCATAACAATGTGGGCAGCCATACCAAAAAAACTCAATGACTTCAACTTTGTCGGCATGTAGGGTGGGTTGTGCGGGTGACAAGGTCTGATAGCCTGGTTCTTGCGCCGGAGCTTGCGGTACAAAGCCAACAGATAATACCAAAACGCTGCTTAAGGCAATATTTTTTAGCAAGTTATTTAACATGGTGGAAAGCGCTCCAAATTTAGCTGATATAAAGGAAAATAGAGATTATTTCATTGTTGAAATACGGTAAGAGACAGCCTTAATTTCTTCTTCGGACATTTTCTGTGCAATCATCCGCATGATATTATCAGGGTTGCTGGTACGCGCCCCCGTTTTAAAGTCGTTAAGGGTTTTTATCAAATAATCTGGTTGTTGCGATTTTATCAATGGGAAAGCGGCAGGCAGGTTGCCATCACCTGATGGGCCGTGGCAGGCAATACAAGCAGAAACTTCACGAGTCAAATCACCATTGCGATACAAATCGGCACCTTGTGCGAGCAACTCAGGCATTGATTTTTGCTTAACCGTCTCACCAGTTTCGGATGGCTCATCGTCGTCATCGTTGTTCGGTAAGGTTGGTTCAGGATTGGCGGAAATTTTTTGTCCAGCATAGTAGGCGGCGATATCTTTAATCGACTGTTCATCCAAGGACATGGCAATGCCGGACATTATCGGATTTTTACGGTCACCACTTTTAAACGCATTAAGTTGTTGTATCAAATAAGAACTATGTTGTTGAGCCAATTTGGGGAAGCTGCCAACCATGCTGTTGCCATCCGACCCATGACAATTAGCACAAGCAGCAGCATGGGATTTGCCCGCTTCGGCATCCCCTCGTGCATACAAGGGTGAAGAAATACCGGAGAATGCCAAGGCGAGTGAAGCAGTCAGCAAGAGTTTGTTCATTGAAAATCTCCTTTCGGAATAGTTGTTCATTTTATGCTAGCCTGTCATGTTGACAGGCCGCCTATGCGTGGTCGAATTTTACATTAATTAGCTAGCTTTAGCGAGGCAACTATGAATCCAATCTATCACCGCGCAACCTTTATGAATAGCTCTCCCAGTCTTGAAAACACCCCGGACGATGTTGGGCGCGAAGTTGCATTCGCAGGCCGTTCAAATGCAGGGAAATCTAGCGCAATCAATACTCTGACAAGGCAAAACCATCTGGCCAGAATAAGCAAGACACCGGGGCGCACACAAATGCTGAATTTTTTTCAATTTGCCGAACAATTGCGGATTGTGGACTTGCCGGGTTATGGCTACGCGAAAGTGCCCGAAAGTGTAAAACTACAATGGCACCGTTTAATGGAGTCGTATTTAACTAAACGTGAATCATTATGCGGTATTGTTTTGGTGATGGATGTCCGTCACCCATTGACCGATTTTGATTGGCAAATGGTGGAATGGTGCCAGCATTCTGGGTTGCCATTGCATATATTATTGACAAAGGCCGATAAACTGACTTACGGAGCTGCCAAAAATACCTTGTTGCAAGTGCAAAAGGCACTGGCAGGCGTGACTATGCCAGTTACCTTACAATTGTTTTCATCGTTAAAGAAAACTGGGGCTGATGAAATTCACGCGGTGTTGGATCAATTATATGGTCTGGCTGAAAACGAAGAGGATTTTTTACAAACAGAAAATGCCCCGTACGACTCCTCCCAATAAAGGGCGGCAACATTCCATGACACCAACTGATTGTTGCTACAATTTGATTTCTTAACTGATGTTACGCGGATTGTTGGCTGAGCGTAGTCGAAGCCCTACTTACAGCCCGATGGTTTGCCTGGTCATTGTGCTTGGTTGCAATCCCCTACGGCCATGGGTCAGGGCAAGCCCTAGTTCAAATTTGCTCAGGGAACTGATGATTTTGTCTTGGTCACTGTTCTACAAACAAATGGATTTTGCGTAACATCAGTTAGTAATATCCGTCATTAGTAAATTGGAAAATCTATAAACGATACAGCGGTTCTAGTGTTTTATCTATGGTTTTATTTTCTCGCTCAGACAATTTTGCCCTGGCACTGTTTTCGCTAAAATATTGGTACAGTTTTTTGCCATGCCATGTTGCTGCGTTTTGACCATACAGTGTTTGGTTAAGCAACAAAATTTCATCACGCAAACGCGCTTCACAGCAACCCGCCAGCACACCTAAGTTATTGCAGCCGAATTGTTGTTCCCCCCAATCCAGCAAAACGGTCTTGGCACGCTGGGCATCATTGCTGTGGCAAGCTTGTTTTAATGCCCTATGGTGATTTTGCAAAGCCAGGTTTTGACTGTCATGCGTTATGTCCGCTGATTTTGGTTTTCTGGCAAACATGAAGTAAATTAAAGTCCCCAGCCAAGCTAGCGCGAGGAAGGCACACAATCCAGGCCAAAACCACGCGTTAGCGGTGGCTGTGCTGCTGGTAGTGGTTATGTTTAGGGTCGGGTCTTTCGGTGTTTCTTGGGCGGCATCGGGCGGCACAATTGTTGCCGTGCTGGCAGGTGCCGGCGGATTAGCGGCAACCGCACCGCTGGCGGATAGTTTGACAGCAGGTAGGCTGGCTGTTTCCAGTCGTTTGGTTTCGGTGTTGAACCAAGGGATGGTAATGGCAGGCAAACTATACTCACCTGCTTCAGAAGGGATTAAGGCTATTTTTTCCTCTCGGATAGACAACAGGCCATCAGGTGATTTTTGTTCCTGCAACACTGGCTGGTCAGAATAAGCTTTTAGCGTACCGTTACTAATGGTGTTGTTCAGTTCAGGCAACTGCCCGTCGGTCGCCCCTTTGGCAACCAAGGTCAATGTACGGGTTAGCGGTTCGCCCACTTTCATTTGTGTTATGTCGCCCGACCATTGTTGCTTTATTTGGACATTTTGCGCTGGTAGCCAGTGCGGATTGGTAAATGCACTGGGTACGGGCTGCACATTCAAGACAATGGCTTGGCTATGCACCCGTTTGGTTTTGGTTATTTGCGAATTGAAAAAGCTGTTGATGTTATAGCTGCTATTGGCTAATATCTCAGCCTTAAGTTCCACGGGTTTGATACTTATTTTACCGCTTTTTTGTGGAAAAATGGCATAACGCCGTTCCGTCACCGAATAGTCAACGCCGTTGATCTGTTTGCCGTATGAGGCGTCATCGCCAAGTTTTTCAACAACGGCATCAGCCAGCTCCGGTTCTTGCAATTCCCCGCGGGCGACTTCCACTCGAGTGAATACGCGCAAGGTGTATAAGACTTGTGCTTGCACAAGTGGGGAACTGGGTGTTGCCTCCACTTCAATAAATAAATCATCATCAGTGTGGTTGCTATAGTCAGTGCCTTCAACCACCGCAACAGATACGGCATTGCTGTGGTCACTGCCAAAGGCAATGGCAGGAATGTCCAAGTTACCGATGTGTTTCGCCCTGACCATCAGCTGCCATTGCAGGGTTTTACTGGCTTTGCCGTTGACCCACGATGCATTTGACCCCTGATTGCGATGCAGGATAGTAAAATTTTGCTGTAAAGGGCTAAAGTCAGGTGCGCCATCAGGTTCGTCATGGGCGGTGAAGGTGATCTGAAAGGTTTCGTCCAAGTTGACCGGATTATGGCTCAACCCAGTGGCTATTTCTATGGCGTATGCGATTGTTGTTAGCGATTGCAAGAGCAGCAGTGTAACGATTAAAAAGGCTTTAATTTTCATGGGTTGGGAAATAAGAGTGCGTTAAAAAAACCAAAAGAGTAGGGAATGTTCAGCTGGCCTGCTTTGCCCGCCCCGGGTAGTGTTTCGGCCATTTGACTAGGCAAGGGGAGGCTGCCCACAGTTGGTCAGATAAAATTCTTTTTTTTGGCAATCATGTTATAACAATAAACAAGCGCCGATAAAATGGCAATACTTGCGGACAGTTAAATAGATGCAAAAATGGCTAGGAAATTATGAATATCACAATTGAAAAGCGCGACGGTATCAGTTTGCTGAATATTGGCGAAGAACGTATTGATGCACATAACTCCCAACAATTGAAAGAATTCTTGTTGCAACAGCTTGAGCAAGGCGATAAGCAGCTGGTTGTGCAGTTAGAAAAAGTGCGTTTTATGGACAGCTCGGGGCTGGGCGCATTGCTGGTAGGCCATAAAAACGCCCTATTAAAATCAGGTGACTTAAAGTTGGCTAATATGCAGCCACAAGTGCTGTCAATGTTTGAACTGACTCGGCTTAATCGGGTGTTTGAGATTTATGCCAATGCCGACGAGGCATTGGCGGCGGCGCAATAGTTATGTCCACACAGCTAATTCAAGTGGATATTGTTATCCCGACCCATACCAAATACTTGGAATTGATTGGTAATATTGGCGAGCAGCTAGTAAATAAATTGGATGGCTATGACGGTGACAAAGAAGCATTGGCGTATCACCTTAATCTGGTGCTGACCGAAGCCACTGCCAATGCCATCAAGCATGCGCCCGACCAAAGCCAAGGTACTGATACCATCAGGATTTCCATCTGCATAGATGACAACCAGCTTAACATCAAGGTATTTGACCACGGTCAAGGCTTTGATTTGGAGGCCGTGCCCTTGCCCGATTTTGACCAGCCCAAGGAAAGTGGCATGGGCTTGTTTCTGATTAAAAAGCTAATGGATTCAGTTTGTTATACAAAAACGCCACAACATAATGTGTTGGAAATCTGTAAAACCTTATAACGCCCAATAACAACAAAGAGCTAGGGTAATGCAACAGCAACAATTGACAGACACCCCGTCGGCAGCAGGCAACGCATGGTTGGCTCAATTGCAGTGCTTGGCGGCAAGATGCATGGGCGCAGCATCGGCACAAGCGATGTTGCAGAACTACCGTACACTGCTGACCCCGGAATACCAAACCTTGCTGACGCCTCGCTATGCCTTGCAAGATATTTTGCATTTGCAGCAAATCACCACCCCCCATTATCAGCGGGTCAGCATTATAAGGCCGTGCAGTGGCGTGAGCCAGTATCGTTTGCATTTTTATAGCCAGCAAGAACGCTACCTTGATGAGTATATACCCTTACTGGGTAACATGGGGTTCAGGGTGATGGATCAGGTGCAGTTCAGGGTGATTGTCGGAGGGGCGGAACGCTTCATAAAAAGTTTTACCGTGCAGGTGGCAAAGCCAGCCCGAACCGATACCCAATGGCCTTGTCGCACATTGTTGGCGGCTTTGCAAGCAGTCATGGACGGCAAAGCCGACAATGATGCGCTGAACCAATTATGTGTGTTTATCGGCATGGACTGGCAAGCCGTAGACGTATTGCGGGCATACCGCAATTATTTCTTGCAGCTGGGGCAGCGCAGCACGCTGCGGAGTGTCCAGCAGGCACTGATCAACAACCCCGAAGTGGCGTTCAATCTGTACAGCTATTTTGATGCCCGTTTCCGCCCTAACCCCGATTGGCATGACCCGATATGGCGCGAAGAACAGGCGTTATTTCCGTTGCGACTGCAATTGTTGGCTTCCATGGCAGGTGTTGCAGACATTAACGATGATCGTATTTTGCGGACGCTGTTCAATCTGATTGATGCCACCATGCGTTGCAACTTCCATTGGCGGCGCAGCCAAGACGATTATTTTATTGCATTTAAAATAAATAATCTGGGGGTTATAGACATGCCTAGCCCCAGACCGGGCAATGAAATCTATGTCCATGCAGCGGATATGGAGGGCATCCATTTGCGTGCCGGTAAAATTGCTCGGGGCGGCATCCGCTGGTCTGACCGCCCCGATGATTTCCGTACCGAAATTTTGGGCCTGATGCAAACCCAAACCAGTAAAAACGCGCTGATTATCCCGACTGGGGCAAAAGGTGGTTTTGTGGTCAAACAAAAGCTGCCGTTGCTAGACCTTAAAGCCCGAGGCGAACAGGCTTACCTGACCCTGATGCGCGGACTGCTGGACTTGACCGACAATTACCATGATGGCAAGCCCGTCAAGCCAGCGCATTGTGTCTGCTATGATGACCCGGACCCCTATCTGGTGGTGGCGGCTGATAAAGGCACCGCACAGTTTTCTGATCTTGCCAATGGTGTGGCGGCGGAATACCAATTCTGGCTGCATGATGCTTTCGCCAGCGGTGGCTCGAAGGGTTATGACCATAAGGCACTGGGTATTACTGCGCGGGGGGCTTGGGAATGTGTCAAACGTCATTTCTGCGAAATCGGCAAAGATATCCAAACTGAAGCTTTTACTGTGGTCGGCATCGGTAGTATGGATGGCGATGTGTTTGGCAATGGCATGTTGCTGTCTCCCTGTATCCGGTTACTGGCTGCATTCAGTGGCCAGCATATTTTTCTTGACCCCAACCCATCTGAAAGCAACGCACCTTTTCAGGAACGTCAGCGACTGTTCAACCAGCTCGGCTCCACTTGGGCGGATTATGACCGCCAGCTGATTTCCCAAGGCGGTGGCGTGTATTTGCGCCACGACAAAGATATTCCCTTGTCTGCCGAAATTAAACAGTGGCTGGGCTTGCATTACCCTTCATTGGACGGTGAAACACTGATCCGCCATTTGTTATCCGCCCCTGTGGAACTGCTCTGGTTGGGTGGGATTGGCACTTACGTTAAGGCCAGCAACGAAAAAAACGAAACCGTCGGCGATGCTGCCAATGACAATGTACGCATTAATGCCGCTAACCTACGCGCCAAGGTGGTGGGTGAGGGAGCCAATTTGGGCTTCACACAAAAAGCCCGCATTGAATACGCACTTAACGGTGGTTGCATCAATACCGATGCGGTCGATAATTCCGCCGGAGTTGACACTTCCGACCATGAGGTAAACCTGAAAATCTTACTGACCGGCCTACACAAACAGCAGTTGATTGCCGACTACCAACCGCTGTTTATTGAGCTGACCGATGAAGTGTGCCAACAGGTGCTGGCCAACAATATTGCCCAGAGCCTATGCCTTTCTCTGGAATTGCGCCGCAACACCGGGTCTATCAAAGACTATCTGGAATGCGCGGAACATCTGCAGAGGGCTGGTTTTTTGGACAGGCGGGTGGAGTCCTTCCCTAGCGGCAAAGACATTTTGGCAAGACAGCCGCCTGGGTTGACCCGCCCAGAATTAGCTGTGTTGATGGCTGCCAGCAAAATGTACCTGACTGCCGAATTGCAAGCCAATGCAACATTGATGGCCAATGACGGTGGTAATTCATTTCTCCAAAGTTATTTTCCAGCCAAAATTGGTCAATTGTTTAAGGCGCAGCTGGCTGCCCATCCATTGGCGGATGAAATCAAGGCCACCGTTATTAGCAACAAAATCATTAACCAGGCTGGTTGCCGGTTGTTAGCTAAAGCTTTTACTGGAGAAAGGGCTTTTTTGCTGGATTATGTGGGCTGTTATCTGGGTGTCGAGCAGATTGTGCAAGCCGACAGCTTACGCAAAGCGATTGCCGTATGGGGTGGCACGGTAGCCGCAGGGCCGCAATACCGCGCTTTATTGGCGCTGGAAAATAGCTTGGAAAGCATTAGTCAAGGATTTATGCAGCAAGGCCGATTATTGTTGCCGACCGCCCCTGCCATTGATACTTATCAACAGCTGTTAAGGGTTTTTGAAGATTGGCTTCAGCAATATCCGACGCCTGTGTTGACCGCCGATCACCAGCAACATCTGCACAATGGCTTGCCGGAATCCTTGGCGTTGCGCTTGGCGGTGTTGCAAAGTGCCGAAGACTTTCCGTGGTATGTAGTTTTGGCAGAACAAACTAACACCGATTTATTGCCGGTGGTCAAAGCGTATCACGACATCTGTGGATATCTGGGGCTGTATGAGGCGAATGCCCAACTTGCCAAACTGGTGCCACATGACACCTGGGAAAGCCAATTATTGGCGGACTTGCAAGCGGACAGCAAGCAAATAACCGCTGAATTGTTAAAAAAACTCATTGCCAGCCCGTCTGCAAACTGCACCGATTATTTCCAAGCCTCTGCACGGCAACAGCCACTTAACCAATACCGAAACCTATGCCAGCAAATTGGCAATGCCAAAGTGGGGTTGATGCCTTATCTGGTTTGGGGAAAAGCCCTACAAGTGTTAGCCATTAGCTAACTTATTGCTGTACCGGTGATTGTACAGTTGCGGGTGCAACCGGCACAGGCTGCACCGGATACTTGTAATAGCGGGTGGCACTATTCAGCTTGTCAGCCTTCGGCTTATTGAGGCGGGCATTAGGCGGCTTTGTGGGCGTTTTTGGGATTTGTTGCATGCCGCTTGGAGGCAATGATGGGGCAACCGCCTGCTTGTTACTATTGTCGGGGATGCGTGGCGTTTCCGGCAAAACAGACTGTTTCGGTGCTAGTGGGCCAGCCTGATCGGGGAGGGTGCTTACTGGTGTTGTGTTAGCAACCGGTTTGACCACCCGCTTTGCCACTTCCGTACGGGGGAGTTTATCCACCACCCTAGGCAATGCTTTTGCCGATGGGGCAAGTGTTTGCTTATTAATGTTCCCTTCTTTAGGCGGTGTTAATGGTGTAACCGTTGGCTTTGGCAAAGGCTTGTTGGACTGTTCAGAATCAGTTGGCAGGGAGGGCGGTAGCACAGTCCCAAGCGGTTTTGGGATGGTTTCCCCCGCACTGTTTTTGATGACCGGCAACGTCGCTTTGCCGGGTCTGGTAGGTTTAACTGGCGTTATCGGAGCAGCGCCTGGCATCGGATTATTGGTCGCCACTGATTTTGCCGCCCCCACAACCGACCAATGCGGCACTGGCTTTTGAACCACCGCTTGCGCATTTTTTACTGGTATCGTCAAGGTGTCATTAGGGCTAGGGGCAATGCCAAGCAGTGGTGTTTTTGGTGGGCGCTTGCCTTGGGTAGACTGGTTGGTGTTAACCGATTCAGTGGCAGCTTCCGTAGGCCCCGCAGCTGTTTTATTGAGCAACGGCGTTAACACAGGCTTGAGTGACTTTAGGATTTGCACCGGCAATGAACTGGTAAAATGGTAACGTCCCGCATCTTCACCCGACACATAAGCCGTAATAACCCCATAATACTGCTCACCTAAGAAGAACGTAAAAACCGCCGCCCGACTGATGAATTTTGATTCTATCAAGTGTCCGCCTTTGCCCCAGACTTCTTTGCGGTGATCACCGGTACCGGTTTTCCCACCGACCTCCATGGGCTTACCCTCGGCATCCACATAGACACCTTCCAAGCGTGAGGCGGTGCCGCCTTGGACTACCCCCACCATGGCACTACGTGCAGCCCGGGCCACTTCCGGCGCAAAAATACGTTCACCTTGCTCTGGCAATTTGTTCATGATTGTTTCGTAGGGTGTGGCTTGGGCAAAATGCAAGCTTTCAAATCTGACTGATGGTAATTTAAGGCCATCGTTACGGATAATGCCCACCAACTCCGCCAATGCGGCAGGGCGGTCACCCGATGCCCCAATGGCGGTGGCGTAAGAAGAAGTCAAGCCGCCAAACGGATAGCCTACCCGCTCCCAGGCACGATGAATGTCACGAAAAGCCTCTGTTTCTAGCAAAGTCAGTATTCTTTGTTGTTGGGCATTCATTTTGTTGCTTTTCAACAGCCAACGGTAAACTTCTTGGCGCTGTCCGGCACTGGCTTCGATAATTTCGTCGTAACTTGCTTTCGGGTGCTTGGCCAGATACCCCACCAGCCACAACTCCAATGGATGTATTTTGGTGATGTAGCCTTGGTCTTGCAGGTCAAATTTTTGTGTCGAATAGTTGTCGTACAGGCTGTACAAATCTTCCCCATCCAAGGCCTCTTTGCCTAAATATGTGGTGAGGAACTGCTGTAATCCTTGCTCGTCATTGTCGGGATAAATGGCGCGGTACAGCATGGTCAGGCGCGGTGCTTTCGCCAATACCCTTTGCGCCAAGTGTTCCAATGCTTCTTCAGGTGTCTTGTTATGGTACACCGTATAAAAACGGCGCAAGTAAACACTACCCTCGGTATCGGCAAAATGCTGCAGATATTCTTCGCGCCTTGGGTCATCGGGATTGTCCAACCAACGGGCGATGCCATTAGGTTTATATAAGTGGTGGTTCACTACATCACGCATCAAACGGATAAACACCAAGTTAACGGAGTCCCGCAACGCGTCACGCACCGACATCACGGCGCCATTTTCATTGCTAGTAAAATTACTGAACGTGTGTACGCCGCCGCCAGTAAAAAAGTTCTCGGCGGGACTGGCAGAATAATGCCGCTCCAGTGCCAGCATCAATAAGTTTTCCAGATTGATACGGGGGTTGGTACGCAATTGCCCGGCCACCCAAATCGACAGATGGTCATTCGGGTGCAGCTTAAGCGCATTTAATTGCTGGCTAGTGGCACCGTAATA
>Ga0007882_10002229_pt1 | contig 10975 bp, 8 predicted proteins | sample CryBogCBH12Aug01_FD_71195 | JGI IMG/M metagenome (GOLD analysis project Ga0007882, IMG submission 71195) | Freshwater microbial communities from Crystal Bog, Wisconsin, USA - CBH12Aug09.1 | ecosystem: Environmental > Aquatic > Freshwater > Lake | place: Crystal Bog, Wisconsin, USA | collected... | reverse complement strand
CGCCTTTGGTGAAAACCTGACTTCGTCCGGCTTGCTGATGTCGGAGGATTTGAAAACTTTCCGTCGTCTGGGTCGCATCACCGACCCGACGCTGGATGATCGTGACGTGATTTTATTTCCGGAGAAGATTAACGGGAAATACGCATTGCTCCGCCGGCCCATGCAATGGACCGGCCCGAAATATGGCACCAAATATCCGGCCATTTGGATTTGCTTCGGCGATGACCCGCTCAAGTGGGGTAAAGATTATCTTCTGGCCAAGGCAAAATTCCATTGGGAACGTAAAATTGGCGGCTCCACGCCACCGCTCAAACACAAGAAAGGGTGGTTCGTGATTTATCATGCGGTGGATGCGAAGGGAATTTATCACGTGGGGGCCATGATGCTCGACTTGAAAAATCCCCGCAAAGTGATTGCCCGCACCCCAGAACCCATCATGTCGCCCGAAGCCGAATATGAGTGGCAGGGCCTGTATCCGCATGGCGTTGTGTTCCCGACGGCCAACGTGGTCGTGGATGGTAAACTTTTTGTCTATTACGGCTGTGCTGACAAATACATTGGCGTTGCCACCGCCGATTTCGACAAACTGGTCGATTATGTTATGAAGGTTGGAAAATAAACTACTATCAGGAAATGGCCGACCAATTCCGGTGAGCCCGGAGTGATTTGACAGTGAAAGGCTCCACAATGAATCGAGAACTAAAGCTGAATCTGGCAAATTGGCGTTTAGGCCGCATTGTGCTTCATCTGGCGTGCATGGTGAGGGGAGGCAGATTTGCCTGGCATTTTCGCCGTATCGCGAGTGAAGTATTTACTGAATAAAAACAATCCAACCCCGAGGTCGATTTGGTTCACTGGAAAACAACGGCCCTCCGTAGCGTGACTTCCATAGGGTGATTTTCGAATGAAACAATTTCTTCTACTCGTAACATTCAGCCTCGCGCTGGTTCCCGCATTACGGGCGGAACTGAAATTACCCGCAGTCATCGGCGACCACATGGTGCTACAGCAGAAGCAAAGCAACCTCATCTGGGGATGGGACACGCCCGGCACCAAGGTCACCGTTTCTTTTGCCGGTCGAAGTTTGTCCACAACGACCGGCGTTGATGGCAGATGGTCGGTCAAACTCGCCGCGCTGCCGGCTAATGCCACATCGCAGACGCTTACGATCATCGGTTCGACCAGGCGTGAAATCCAAGACGTTCTGATCGGCGAAGTGTGGCTTTGCTCCGGGCAATCCAACATGCAGATGGGCATAGGCCAGGCTCAGGATGGGGCCAAAGAAATTGCCGCCGCAAACTTCCCCTACATCCGGTTGTTGATGGTTCCGAATTCATGCAAGCCAGAGCCGCAATTGGATCAATCCGGTGCGTGGAAAGTCTGCACGCCGGAAAATGTGGCACAAGGCGGCTGGAATGGTTTTTCTGCCGCCGGATATTTTTTTGGCCGGGAATTGCATCGCAACTTGAATGTGCCTGTTGGACTGATTGATGCCACCTGGGGCGGCACGCCCATTCAACCTTGGATTTCGATGGAAGCGCTAAAAGCCTATCCCGGATATGCGGCCCTACTAGACCGCAAGCGGAAGGAAATCGCCGAGTGGCCGGCGCGGGAGAAGCAGTTGGAGGCGGACATCAAATCCTGGGAAACTGCAGTTGCGCAGGCCGACGCCTCGCACCAAGCCGTGCCGCCAAAGCCGTGGAATCCTGGGCCCCCGGATTCAGGGCAATATATGCCGGCCCAGCTTTTCAACGCCATGATTCATCCGTTTGTCAATTCTTGCATCCGCGGCGTGCTGTGGTATCAGGGGGAGGCCAATGCCGGCGAAGGTCCGTCGGGCGCGCGAAATTACACCGATTTACAAAGCCGCATGATTACCGATTGGCGGCGGGACTGGGGTCTCGGAGACTTTCCGTTTTTCTTCGTGCAGCTTCCCAACTGGATAAAAAATGATGATAGCAGCCATGCGAGTTGGGCTTATTTCCGCGAGGGACAGGCAAAAGTGTTGAATGTCCCCAACACTGGCATGGCGGTGACGATTGACATCGGCGACCCAGAAAATATTCATCCAAAAAACAAACAGGAGGTTGGTCGCCGCCTCGCATTGCTGGCGCTGAAGAAGGTGTATCATCAAAGGGTCGTGTGTCAGGGGCCGGAATACTGGAAGGACAAATCAAAAGGCTCGGAGCTCCAAATTTATTTTCATCATACGGATGCCGGATTGGTTGCCCATGGCGGCAAATTAAATGGGTTTGTGATCGCCGGCGCAGACCGGCAATGGCATCCCGCCGACGCGCGGATTGCGGGCGATACGGTCTTTGTGAGCAGCAAGGAGGTTTCGCAACCGGTAGCGGCACGCTATGACTGGGCGAATAATCCTGAGGGTGATTTATACAACGGCGCGGGACTGCCAGCCATGCCGTTCCGCACCGACGATTGGCTATAGGCGTCCCGTCCTCGATGTCTGGAGATGGGTGGCAGTTTCATTAATGGCGATCAAGATATTCGACGCATCACTAATTTTTCTGGAATCACAGCTTCGAAACCCCGCTGTTTGAAGGTTCAAGGAGTATTGGCCTTAACGTCGGCGGGCGAGATCCTCAGGATGCGCTGCGCACGAGGCGCACGTAGTTGAAAATGCGGATGACATCACCTTGCGGGCCTCGACCATGAGGAAACTTGGCGGGATTGCCGGCCTTGGGGTCGCTGCGCTGGGCACCTGCGCCGTGAACGTCAACGTAGTGGTATTCACCAGAATTGGCATCCAGCGGCCCTGCGCCCGGTGGCCCGCCTTCACCGGGACCGGAGGCAAAACCGCCACGCCTATCCGGTGGTCCACCCGCCAAAGCGCGCGCCGACATCCAACCCGCCGCGCGACCAAAGGCCACATACATCGCCGCACCACCGCCCATCATCCCGGCGTGCGTCGTCGCCGACCAATAGAACGGAAAGTCAACCTGCTGAACCTCGTTGGTAAACGCGGTGCAGTTGAACAGCGGATCAATCGCAGGCGAATGCGTCGTGTCGGGCGAACGCGTGTATTCCACAATGCTCTGCAATTCCTTCACGCCTGGCAGCCGCCAGTCATCGTGGCCGAGATATTTCTCCGCGTTTTTCTTTTGCACCCAGGCCAGCGCGTTCTGCCAGTTCATGCCCTGGCCGCTGTCCGACTTCGACCACATTAAGCCCGTCGGGCAGTCGGTGATGGTGCCGTCTCTGTTGTCGCGAAAATCATTCTTGCCGTAACTCGGATTGCCGCGCACACACAGCACGAAGAAAGTTTTCTCCATGCGGCCGCCCGGCATGAACAGGTCGTACCCTTTGATGCGGCCATCCGCAAAATTGACGCCGAACAGCTTGTCGAACCCGCGTGCCCCTTTGCCGACATATTTGGTGCAGGAGGCATATTGCGAATCAATCACGCGCTCGCCGGTGCGCGTGTCGCCATAGGCGAACTTGAAAAAGTTCGTGTCAATGAAAGGCGCCAGCATTGAAGTGTCATTGCCGCCGGGGCCACTTGGGTCGGTGCCACACGCGTTGAATAGCGAATACAATTCCTTGATGGACGGCAGCCGCCAGTCGTCGAAGCCGCCGAACTTGGCTCGTTTAAGTTTTGCGGGAAGCGCCAGGGCCTGGCTCAACGTCAATTTGTCACGCCGCGTGAGCGAGCCATCGCCATCGGTATCCGGACTGCGCTGCCAGGTCAGGCCGGTGACATTGTCATGAACCGTCAGGCCGTCAGCGCCCAGTGTATAGCTGGCCAGATGATGTTGGAATTGCGCGTCCTGGCCGTAAAAAGGCTGCCCCGGTTTCGGCGGAATAATTTCGTTTTGGTTGTCGTAGCACTTTGTCTGGCCGGTATCAACAATTGCGAAGGTTTGGTCCGTACTAAAACCGTTGTCGGTAAGGCCAAGCGCCAGCGCGACATACAAAATATGAATGCAGTTTTTCATGAATCGATTTTACACAAGACAACCTTAAGAACGCGTGAAGCCGAAAAATGTTCGCCCCGCTTTCGCGCCAAACAGCGAACCGGCAGCTACCGTAGTTTGACATCCGCTCGGTTGATTTTGTCCTTAAAATCCACAAAGTCAGCATCGGTGAGTTTCAAAATTGACGCGTTCCGTCAAACGCGTCCCTGATTTTTCTGGAATCACGGATCCGAAGCCTGCTGTTTGAAGGTTTAAGGAGTATTGGCCTTAACGTCGGCGGGCGAGATGCCCAGGATCCGCCGGAAGGCGGCGCGCAAATTCTTTCCGGTGCCAAAGCCGCAGGATCGGGCGACTTCCTCAAGCGACTGACGGTTGGCAGAGACCAGCATGGCCTTGGCTTTCTTGACTCTGAGGGCGGCCAAATATTCTGCGGGCGATGCCTTCATCTCTTCGCGGAAGTGCATTTCCAGCAACCGTCGGGAGGCGGCCGCCACATCGGCCACCGCATCCATTTTGAAAGAATCCTTGAAATGCAATTCCATGTAATCAATCGCCTTCTTGACGATGGGATCGGCGATGTGCAGCACGTTGGTGGATTCTCTGGCCGCCACTTCCCCCGGCTCAATCAAGATGGGATCTTTCGGCGGTGCGGCGCGGTTCATCAATCGGTCAAGCAGGGCGGCGGACTCGTAGCCCATGCGATACGCGTTGATGCACACACTGCTCAAGGTCGGGGCGCAGTATTCACAGACGGAAACATCATTATCCGATGAAATCACCGCGACATCATCCGGAACACGAAGGCCGACATCCTGGCAGGCATCCAAAATCATCAATCCGCGGTAGTCATGGCTGGCAAAAACTCCGACCGGCAACGGCAGCGATTCCAACCAGTTTTTAAGCGGCTGGAGACGCTCGTTCCACAAGGCGTCCCGGTGAATGTGCGGCAGGCTGAAGTGGCTGATTTTGATGCCGGATTCACCGGCGGCTTGTTTGAAACCGGCCAGCCGCTCGTCGCAATACCAGCGGCCTCTGACTCCGTGAAAAGCGAGATGTTTCAGCCCTCGTTCAATGAGATGTTTGGCGGCCAGACGACCGATTTGCCGGTCGTTTTGTGTGACCCGGGGAATCTGCGGATTGAATGGAAGATCGGAATCGATGTTCACGAATGGAATGCGGGAGGTCAAAAGCGTTTCCAGTAAATTCTTGTCATCAGACTGGAGAATGATTCCATTGCCCTTCCAGTGTTTCAGGCCTTTGAGATCCAGCGGAAAGTCATTCGGGTTGCGGGTGCCGATGGGACACGCGATGGTGATCCAATTTCCCTGTTCCCTTGCATAATCATTTACGCCGTTCAAAAACCGGGTCAGCCCCCAAGGTTTGGAGTCCGGCAAAGCCAAGGCGATTCTGGGGCGGCTTTTCATAATCAAAAACTGCGTAAATCTTCCCAAGGATGCGCAAGTAGACCCTTGTTGCGCAAGGGGAAAGTGCTGGTTTAAAATTCATAAACCTGTGACAAAGATGAAGACCAAGCGCAAAATGACGGCTTCTTGCTTTGGGCCAGATATGATGCTGGATGACAGCAGGGGATTAGGCAGACCCCAGCGACAGGGCGGATTCCGGTGAAGACCGGAGGCCATTCGACATTCAAGAAACCAGAAATTAAAGATATGATAAAAAAGCTGACATTTTTTGCAGCGGTAATGGTTTTTATCGGCATTTCAATGGCGCCGGCCGAAACGATCAAGGTATCGGTAAATCCGGCCCAAGTCGTTTGTTCAAATTTCATGGGCCTCGGAGTGCAATGGGACCCCTTCGATTGGTATCAGCCTTCGACGGAACAGTGGAATCTCATCACCAACCGGATGGACTTCTGCCGTCCGGGTTATTTACGGGTCATGTGGAGTGCTTCCGCCTTTTGTCTTGGTTTTGATACGAACGGGCAACCGCAGTATGTCTGGGCGGAAGGGAGTGCTGAGCAAAAAAAAGTTTTTGAAAGGTTGACCGCAATCCTCGATTTTGCCCAGGCCCGCAATATACCTGTGATCTATGGCGAGTGGGCGCCACCCTCCCAACTGGTGCCGGATCAAACCGATCCCCGTTGGGCGCGCGTTATCGCCGGTGGGGTTGATTACCTCATCCGTCAGCGGGGTTACAAGTGCATCCGTTTCTACAACCTCATCAATGAGCCCAATGGAAGTTGGTCGCACAACAAGGATTATCCTTCATGGGTGGAGTCTATTCGCAATCTGAAGCAGGAATTCGATACTCGCGGATTAAGTGAGGAGGTGCGAATCATAGGCCCGGATACAACCGGTAACACGTACTGGCTCGAACCTTTTCACTGGCTTGAACGGTCGGCTGGTGATTTGCCGGATTGCCTTGGGGCCTGGGACTTGCACTGGTATGCCTCTGATGAAGAGGTGATTTCGGGTAACATTGAGCGGTTATTGCTGGATAAACGGGCAACACTGATTGCCACAAATCCGCGAGCCCGGTCACAACCCGCATTTTTGGCCGAGTCGGGACTGCTCGATGGGAAAATCGAACGGCTTGATCAGCAGCCTCGGGTCAGAACCTTTGAGTATGGTGTCATGATGGCTGACTATGCCGCGCAAGTGGCGCGGGCGGGTTGGCAGGGGACTTTGGCTTGGGACATGGATGATGCGATGCACATCCCAAATTGGAAACACGCCCTCAAAATTCCGGACGGCACTACCTTCAAGGTGTGGGGTTTTTGGAATTCCTATGGAGATAAAATGGGCCGCCCCGGGGAAATGCAAATGCGTCCCTGGTTTTACACGTGGTCATTAATGTCGCGTCTATTTTCGGCCGGCACCCGGATGATCAAAACCGATGTAGACTCCGCAACGAAGTTTCGGGCGATTATTGGTATGGTGAATGTCTTCGGCCGGGAACAAATGACCGTCATGCTGGTAAACAATGCCAACACGAACCGCCTGGTCAGGCTGCAGATCCCTTCCGCAACCCCGATCCAGACGATGGCGTGTTATCATTACTTTGAAAATGACCGCCCGGTTGATGACCGGGGTTTTCCCAAACCGAAAAAGTTTCTCAATGATGTGGATCTGAAAAGGGGAATCGAATTGATGATGCCGTCGCGCGGAGTCATCTTCCTGACAACGCTGCCTGCTTCCTAACTGCAAAACCAAAACCACCAGTCATCATTTTGCTGTGGATGACTCCTGAGAGTGCGATTCGCGGGCGGCCTTGCTTTATCACTTTTGCGTAAATCACCCCAATTCTGCGCAAGTTAGCCCTTGTTGCGCAAATGGGTGGTGCTAAATTAAACGGCAAAGACCTGTGACCAAAATGAAAGCCATGAATCTACTATGAAATGTCGTTTTAAGGAAAGCCCCGCTGCCCGTCGGACCGGATTTACGTTGATCGAACTGCTCGTGGTCATCGCCATCATCGCCATATTGGCCGCCATGTTGCTACCCGCCCTGGCTAAGGCCAAGGATCGAGCCAAGATGACTGTCTGCAATAATAGCATTCGCCAAGTGGCGCTGGCGTTCATGATGTATGCCAGTGATAATGGCGACCAAGCTCCCCCCTTAAATAGCGGCAATTATAGTTCAGCCTACAGCACGACCGAGGGAACCTGGTGGTTCAACATCCTGAGTCAGGGAAACTATTTGGGAAACAGCGGTAATGTGTCCAACGGTGTTTGGGTTTGTCCAAGTGTCCAACAACCGGCCGATATCTCACCAGGTGTGACCGCCTCTTATGGTCAGCAAATGGGGGGATATGGCCCATGTGAAGGGGTGACTGAAACTGGGGGCATCATTCGTTATGGGCTTTCCAGCAGCGGTGCTCCATTGGGCAGCAAGAAATTTTCGCAAATCATCCGCACCAGCCAAATCTGGTTGATGGGGGATGTCGGCGTTCCGAAAAAGTTTCCCTGGCCCGATACGCAGCCGACCTGTGGTTATTATACTGAAATCACCACCAAACAACCGAGCCCCGGGATCGGCTGGCAAATTTATGGTCAATCCATGCAGAAACAACCTGCGGTTCGGCATTCGACCTTAACCCGAGCTGTGCTCTCGTTTTGTGACGGTCACACGGAGTCGTGGAAATGGACGGATTTTCGGGCAAATCAAAACGATGTCTTCGCGATCAACTCCTATTAATTCGATTGCAAAACAACTTGGAGCAAAAAACGACTGCCGCTTCTATTCATCCTCGTTTTTTAAAATATGAGAAAATGGTTTTGTCCGATCGCCGTCGTCTGCTCGTTGATGGTTTTCCGGTCCCCGGCTAGCGAACCCGTTTCAGTCGTGGTCGACCCGGCGGCTCCTCTCTGCACGAACTTTATTGGGTTCGGTGTTCAGTGGAGCCCGTATCCTTGGTTTGATATTAGCGAGGCTGCGTGGCAAAGGGTGTTCGCGCGCCTGGATTTCATGCGCGTGCCCCTGGTGCGGGTGATGGACCGCGCCTACCATTATTGCGATGGCTATGATGCTCAGGGCCAGCCCATCTATGCGTGGGAAAACAACCATATGAAGAAGTTGTATCGGTTGCTGGATTATTGCGAACAACACCATGTCCAGGTGGTCATTGGCGAATGGGACGATCCGGCGGCGCCAGGTGACCGCGCGGATATAAATGATGACCGCTTGCAACCCTATCATATAGAATGCACGGATCCGCGCTGGAGCAGGTTAGTATGCGATTTTCTGGACCACCTGATCAATGAAAAACACTACACCTGTCTGAAGTATTATAACCTCATCAACGAGCCGAATGGCGACTGGTCTCATTGTGTTGATTTTAACAAGTGGAAGACGGCCATCCAGAATCTGCACGCAGAGTTCCAAAAACGAGGATTGGATCGAAAGATTCAAATCACCGGCCCCGATGTGACTTGGGTGAAGGATTATAATTGGATTGATCGCGCCGTCTTGGAATGTGGCGCCAGCCTTGGTGCGTATGATGCCCATGAATATGTCGCGAGCGAGGATTTGGAGGCCGGCTATATGGAGAGGGTTCTGGCCGTGAAACGCGAATATATCAACCGCTACGACCCCAACGGGAGCAAAAAGCCTTTCTTTATGGGTGAGATTGGCATGAATCGGCGCGGCCCAGTCGCCCCGCAGGGCGGCGAAGACAGTCATCCCAAGGTTTATGAGCCCATTTATGGCGTGTGGATGACGGACTATTGCATTCAGGCCGCCCGCGCCGGCCTGGCCGGGGCGATTGCCTGGGACTTGGATGACGCCATGCATATCTATTCCGATGAAGGAACCGGCTGGCCGGACATCCACAAGACGTTGTTTAAGAAATGGGGTTTTTTCAATAGCCTGGCCGACGAAATCGGTCATCCTGAGGATGCCAGTTTGCGGCCGTGGTATTATACGTGGTCGCTCATGGCCCGCAGTTTTCCCCGGGGCTGCGAAACCCTGAAAATGTCGGATGCAAACCTTCCCGGGGTTCGCACCCTGGCGGCGAAAACTGCCACCGGAGATTTTTCGATTGCACTGGTGAATGATTCCGACCGGCCATGTGAATTGCGAGTCATTATTCCCCAATGGCAACGGGGCATGGATTTTCTGGAATATGATTATTCAGCCAGCCGTCAGCCGAAAGATCTGAATGGCTTTCCGGCTAGCAAAAAGATTCATCGGGCTGCCAATTTCGCCTCGGGCCTGAAATGTGAACTGGATAAGCGAAGCGTGGTCATCCTTACCTCAATTCGTTGATATATCGTGGAAATATGAAAGCGATTTCTGGTTTCATATTTTTTGCGTAAAAATACCCATGTTTTCGCGAACTGGTCGTTGCCGTGAAGGTGATCTGTGATAACTATATAAAAAGCCACTATTCTAATGAGTTCGCGTCATCGAATTGTGGGTTTCCGTAATGATATGAAAACGAAGTAGTAAACTGATAGTCAATCCAAACTAGTTAAAACCTCAATTAAAAATATGAAATACCTCCTAATTGCAACCATATTAGCCACCGGTTCGTGCTTGACGGCCATGGCGCAATACAACACCAACCTCCTAGTGAATCCGGGATTTGAAGCTAGCCCGACCACCCTGACCGGCTGGACAACCTTCGCGTATAATTCGGGTTATGCGCATATTATTCCCTCCACACAGATCCTGACCGTTATGCCTAACTGGTTGACCCAAGGTAACTTAACCAATGTTTATAACGGATCAATTGCGGCGTGTTACAGTTCTTATAGTTATTATAGCTCAAACTATTATGGCGGTCTGTATCAAAACGTTACAAATACGATCTCCTCAGTATATAACATGAGTGTTTACGCTGAAGACGCCTGGGCGACCGACGGAGGGTTTTACCCTAGTGGAGATGGGGGAACGAATAAAAATGTTCTCGTGTTAAAGGTGGAATATCATGATGCGTCAACCGCTCTCCTGGCAAGTTCTTCTCAATCATTCGATATTTACAGGGATGCCAATTACCATCTCTGCAGCGCCTCTTTCACCAACTCCGTCCCGCCATCTGCCGCCTATGTAAACGCTTCGATTGTCATCATTAAAGATGACCAGGGTATTCTCCTTGATGATGCGTCGCTGGTGGCCGTTCCCCCGCCGCCGACTCCGCCGGCGATTACCATCGCCACGGTTGGCGGGCAAGAAATGTTTGTGTCCTATCCGCAGGCTGGTGCTCTGTATACTCTTCAAACTGCAACCAATGTAAACGGTCCGTGGGTGCCGGCGACCAACGGCGTGCCGGCCATCTCTTACATGTTCACGAATAGCGCCCTCGGTTCCACGTTCTTCCGTTTACAATAATCCCGGATTTAAGGATCCGATCCTGAATGGGTAGATATCAAGCATTGTGATCACATAAGCGCATCCCGCCGCCGGATTCAAGTTGATCCGGCGGCGGGGTTTTTATTTTGATTAAATAGTTCTTGTCGATACAAAAATAGTGTAAATACATTAATCAATCATTCATGAAGCGTAATGCCACAACCCGAAATAGCTCTGTAAGGCGCATCCTAGAGCAGTTCAAGGTGGCCACGGACTCGAAGGATTTTCAGC
>Ga0007882_10002222_pt1 | contig 11003 bp, 5 predicted proteins | sample CryBogCBH12Aug01_FD_71195 | JGI IMG/M metagenome (GOLD analysis project Ga0007882, IMG submission 71195) | Freshwater microbial communities from Crystal Bog, Wisconsin, USA - CBH12Aug09.1 | ecosystem: Environmental > Aquatic > Freshwater > Lake | place: Crystal Bog, Wisconsin, USA | collected... | reverse complement strand
CCGGTCGGGCTTCGCCCTCCCTCCACTGGGAATGGACAAAGAAACAACGAAACCATAAACTCAAACCAATGCTCGGACTAACAAATCAGTGGTCCAGAAAAGTGAACCCCCTCAACCGCACTAAAGTCAGCCGTGTTGCCGCTGTTGGTGGCGACGATGTTATTCAGCCAGTTGCCAGCCGTTTCCCAAGTGCCGCCCGCCGCCACATTCCAAGTGGCCGTGCTGACAATGCTTGCCGTCAAACCCGTGGGCTGGGTCAGCGTATAATTCGTCGCTGCCGTGCCGCCCAATGTTGAAGTTGATGTCACGGCGATGCCCGTCCCCGGGCCGGCGTTGGCGTATGTGCCGGTGCCATTTAAAGTCACCACATCACTCGCGACGATACCCGCCAACGTGCCGGTGATGGCAGCTCCATTGGTGGTGCCGTCATAGCATTTGCCTGTGGCGCCAGCGCCCGAAACGGTCAGGGCTTTCGGATTGACCGTCTGCGTGGCCAGCGCACTGGACGCGCTGCCTTGATTGCTCCCGTCACCTGAATACACAACCACGATATTGTTGTGGGTTCCTGCCGTCAAACTGTTCAGAGGGTTCACCGTCACCGTAGTGGGATTGCCCGAAAAGGTTGCCGAAACAATCGTGGTGCCGCTCGATCCACCATCCTTCACCGTGATCGTGCCCGTGGGTGAGGAGCCGGTCACGGAGACATCAAATTGCAGCGCGTCGCCATAGGTAGAAGTTGAAGTCCAGCCGGAATGAAGCGCAATCGTGGTGGTCGTGGTCGCCAAGCTGCTCGTCACATGGAGAACCAGACTTCCACCGCTAGACACCAAGCTGGTCACCGTGCTGGCCGCCATGCCGATGCCGGCACCCACGCCGCTGGAAGTGTCCAAGGCCGGCGTGCCGCTAATAGCTCCAGTCCCGCTCACATTGATCAAAGTGTAATCCCCCGCGCCCAGAGGAGAACCGCCATTGTTGATGACGGTAATCGTGCTGCCGCCAATACTCAATGTGCCAGCCGTGACCGTCAAAGCCGGATGCGTGGAGTCGCCCAGAACTCCGGTCGGAGCAAAATTCAAAGTGGCCGGCTGACCGTTCAGACTGACCGTGGTGCCGCCTTTGATGAAACTGGCCGAACTGACGGAGCCAGTTGCCAACAAGGAAGAACTGCTGCCAAACGTATAACCGCCGGATTGGGAGGTCACATCAAAAGTCGCGCCTGGCGCGATAGCGATAGACGAATAGGCGTTCAAAGTGGCGCTGGAGCCCAAAGCCAAAGTGCCTGCCGCCACTACCGTGGGGCCGTTGTAGGTCTCGGCGTTGGTCAACGTCAGCGTGCCGCCGCCAACTGAATCTTTGAGGGTGAGACCGCCGTCGGTGGCATTATCGCCGCCAATGGTCGAGTGAACCAGCGCTTGACCAATAGTGATCGCCTTGCCCGCCACGTCAATCACCGCGCCACCGTTGCGCACGTTAGCCGTGGTCAAACCGTTCATGAAGGTGGTGCTGGCAACAAATGGTTTGAGCGTGCCGCCGTTGAAGTTGAATATTGAAGAATTTCCTGCTGCTGCGACATAGACTTGATAAGTGGTGAGTGTGCCGCCATTCAAATTGAAGGTGCGTGTCCAAGTCGTATTAAGTGAATTCCCAAAACGAACACCACCCCCGGCGGAGCCGGTGGTTATTGAACCACTGTTAAGGTTGACGGTTGCGGTTGTGGTTTGTATGGCATCGTAGCCAAGAATGAGACTACCGGAAGTATATCCCGTCGCGACCGAAAACGCGCCCCCGTTGACAGTTAGAGTCCCACCACCACCCGAACCCGAAATGTTGGAGTTAGTGCCTCCTACAATCAGGCTCGAATAATATTTTACAGTGCCATCATTCGCAACTTGCAGCGTGCTGCCACCAACAATGTAGGCTGCATTACCAGTTCCGGTTACCGTGCCGGATAAATCCAGAGTTCCCCCACTGGTTCCGAGAGTGCCTGAACCGGAACCAATATTTAAAGTGCCGCCGCCGAAAAAATCCAACTCGCTATTAGCAGTTGTGGCTTTGGTGACTTTGACATAATTGCCAATAGTTGCAGTTTTTCCGGATGCCACGGTGATGAAGCTTGCTTGCCCTGCATTTCCAACATTGAGGGTTTGCGCAGAACTGGCCGAGATACTGTAACCATCCGCCGTAAAACCCATGCCCCCCGCCGTTGCCGTCCCCGGCCCTGTTGTGGCCGTGCCACTTAATGTGACAGCGCCGCCAGTGCCCTCCAAAACGGCGGTGTTGCCGCTGGTCCATGGCTGATTATACGTCCCGCCCGACGTCAAGCTCCACAAGCTGGAACCACTGGTGTTCGCCCAATTCAGCGCGCCCGCCGTCGTGGAATAATATTCCGCCGCGCCCCAGGCATTGGAAACCAGCGCCAAGCAGAACCAGGCCAGCAGGCCCGGCAGACAAATTTTTGAAGTGATTTTTTTAAACATTGCAGTCATAGGTTTTCAGTTTTGATTTGGTTTCTGAAAAAATGCATGCGCAAATTTCCAATTCAACACGTCCGCCAAACGAAAGATCCCAAGGATTATTCATTATGGCAGACGGTTGCATGAGGTTACTCTGGCGCAAGCGGTCAAAAGCGCATAGTGGCATTTGCGGAAACTTTTTTAGATTTTACGTCAGGCAAAGACCAATCCGCGTTGGCGGCAAATCGCCCGCCGGCAAAAGCGACTCCTTCCGCAGCAGCAATCGGTGATCAACTGAAAGTGACAAAAGCCGGACGCGCCAGAAATTGTTCACACACACTGACCACTTGCTTTCAAGCCATCAATGCGGCCAATCCGTGCCAATTCAGGCAACGCCAAACTCAAAACTTATTTTTAAGCTATTGTGGTTTTAACTCCCCGGTAAGTTGGATTGCTTCACCGCGCTTCAATTCCATCGTGTAAGTCAGATTTTGATAGCGAGCCGTCAGCTTCGCGCCATTGAGACTACGAATGCTAGCAGACGTTAGCTTTCCGTCTTTCCAAGAAATATCCACTGCAAAGCCACCGCGCGCCCGCAGACCTTTCACCGAACCGGTTGACCAATCTTTCGGCAGCGCGGGCAACAGAACAATTTCACCGTTCTGGCTTTGCAGCAGCATCTCCGCAACGCCGGCGCAGGCGCCAAAATTGCCGTCAATCTGAAACGGCGGATGCGCATCAAACAGATTCGGATACATGCCGCCACCGGCCATCACGCCACGGTCAACGACCGGTTTGAGCAGCAGCTTCAGCATCTGATTCGCGTGGTCACCGTCAAGGAAGCGCGCCCACAGATTGATCTTCCAGCCCATGCTCCAACCGGTCGCCTCGTCGCCGCGATAAATCAACGACTGCCGCGCGGCCGTAAATAGATTGGTTTGGGCCGGCGTGATTTCGTTGCCGGGATAGACCGCCCACAGATGCGAGACGTGACGGTGATGACTCTTGGGATCGTCCCGGTCCTCGACCCATTCTTGGAGCTGGCCGTATTGGCCGATTTGTTGCGGCACAATTTCCTCCCTCATCGCGTCCAACTGCGCGGCAAATTTTTCATCGCGCCCAAGATTTTTTGCTGCCGCCGCTGTGTTGGCAAACAGCGCGCGAATGATTTCGTGATCCATCGTCGGCCCCATAACAAGGCCGCCCTGCTCCGGCGAATTCGACGGGCCGCTGATGAGCTTGCCAGTGATCGGATCGCGCGTGAGGTATTCCGTGAAGAACAGCGCCGCGTCGTGCAAAATCGGATAGACCTGCGCGAGAAAATTTTTATCGCCGGTGAAGAGGTAATGTTCCCACAGGCTTTGACACAGCCACGAGCCGCCGCTGACCCAGATGCCGTGGTTGCTGGCGTTGATGGGTGCGGTGCCGCGCCAGAGGTCGGTGTTGTGATGCAGCACCCAGCCGTGCGCGCCGTAATGCGCCTGCGCGGTCTTGGCACCGGTGACGGCGCAGTCGGCAATCATGTCAAAGAGCGGCGCGGTGCATTCGGAAAGATTCGCGACCTCGGCGGGCCAGTAATTCATCTCGGTGTTGATGTTCACAGTCCATTTGCTGTCCCATGCCGGATGCAGCGAATCGTTCCAGATGCCCTGCAGATTCGCGGGCTGGCCGCCGGGCCGGCTGCTCGCGATGAGCAGATAGCGACCGTATTGAAACGTCAGCGCCGCAAGGTCGGGATCGTTGCCGGCGGCAAAATTTTTGAGGCGCTGGTCAGTCGGCAATTTTGCCGCGTCCGTCTTACCGAGGTCGAGCGACACGCGCTGGAACAACGCTTGATAATCTTTTTCATGCGCCGCCAGCAGCGTGGCAAAATCTTTTCCGGCCACGCCCGCCAGCGCGTCCGCACACCGCGCGCCTGGATCAGCGGTGATGTCGTGGAAATTTTTATAGCTCGTCGCCGCCGCGAGAATAAGCGTGGCGGAATCCACATTTTCAACGGTTATCTCCTTCTCATTCACAGTCACCTTGCCGCCGTCGGCCTTGATTTCAATGCGCGCTTCAAATTTCACGCCGCCTTCCTGGACTTGGCCGAAGAGCGCCAGTTGCTTGCCGTCGCGCACGTCGGTCTGCGCAGATTTGTGCGGACTATCGAGTTTGGCGGTGAAACTCACCGCGCCCTTTTTGTCCGCCGAAACGCGCCAAACAATGACTTGATCGGGAAAAGTCGCAAAACATTCGCGGGTGAACTGCGTGTCGCCGACGCGATAGCTCACCTGCGCCACAGCGGAATCCAGATCCAGGTCGCGGCGATAGTCGGTGACGTTCGTATGGCCGGGAAACGAAATCCGCAGATCGCCGAAGGCTTGATACGTCTTTTGTCCAAGCGGAATGCTCATGAATTCCTTGCCGCCGATGTCCTCCGCCTCCTTTTGTTTGGCGGCGGCGGCCTTGCGTTTTTCGACGGCCTCGGCGTTTTTGCCCGCCTTCTCCAGCGCAACGGATTCGCGGTAGAGCGCCCGGCCTTCATTGAGCAAGTCGCGCATCGGCTTCAGAAATTTCACCGCACCTTCGTGCTGATACTCATGCGGCTGGCCGGTCCAAAGCGTGCTTTCGTTGAATTGCAAATGCTCCTCGGCAACGCCGCCGAAAACCATCGCGCCCAGCCGGCCGTTGCCCAGCGGCAGCGCCTCGGTCCATTTTGCTGCGGGCTGGTCATACCAAAGTTCCGACCGGTCGGCGGCAGTGGCCGCTTTCAAAGAAAGAGCCGTTATTCCAATAGTGATAATTGTCTTCGTTAGATGTTTCATAAATGTTTTGGTCGTTGGCTTCAGGGAGGTAGGATGACATCTTTGGTGCGAGACGAAGGTGTCACTTTGAGTTGTTCAATTTTCCCGGAGCGATAGGCACATTCCACCACCGTGTTCCCCGGCGCGTGCAATTTGAAATCCACGTCCCAATCCTTCGGCCAGCACGGCAGGACTTGGATGCGATCGCCGATGGTCTGCATCAGCATTTCCTGCAAACCGATCATGCCGGAGCCGCCCCAGTTGTGATCCGGTGCCCAATCATGGCCGGGTCCCCAGAAGGTCGGGAAACGGCGCGGGCTGTTTTCTAGCTTGCGCGTGTTGTAATCGGCGGCCTCTTTCACCATGCCCATCCGGGCGAAAAAGATTCCGTCCTGATGCCAACTGATGACCATATTCTTCGGAAAACTTCCGTATTTCCATGTGTTGCGAAACAACTCCATGTCGTCGCTGCCGAGCGCAAAGCGGTTGAATGGGAAAAGTGTGTAAAACTGCGGACACTCGACGTTCTGATAGCGCTTGTAGCTTTTTGCCGGCAGCAGGATGCGATCCCCATTCACTTCGCCGTAGGTGTAGTTCGGCACGCGCTGGAGAAACTCGCGGTAATACTGCTTCTCTACCGGCGTTACCAAGTCGTCATCGAGCGACAACAAGCCTTCGAGACACGCCTGCAAGCCGGCAATCAAATCCGCCGGATTGCGCGCGCCGCGATACGATTCGCAGGAGGTGGACGGGTAGATGACCAGCTTGCTGTTTTCATCCAGCGGCTTGCCGGAACGCATTTTCTGCCGCAATTGATAATGCTCGTCGAAGAACCGCACAGATGCGCGAATCAACGGCAGATATGGCCGGATGTCCGCGCCGAAAAACCGGTGATACTCCAGCGCAAGGTAGGAATATTCCAGTTGCGATTCATAGTGGTAAGAGACGAAGGCGTTGGCCTGCTCGCCATGCTCGACAATGCTGTTCGGTCCATGCGTGCCGTCCACGCGCGGATCGCCGAAAGGAATTTCCCTGCCACGCTGCCGTTTGACGGCATTGGTCTCCGGCCAGCCCCAGCCGGCGGAAATGGGCAGGCCGAAATTTTCCAACTGCTCGGCGAACAGTGCGCCTTCGTGGCCGTAATAAACTTTCACGCGCGCTTCGGCGCTGGGCAAGGCGCGCCGGTAGAATTCCAATTCCGGCAGGACACAATCGGCATCGCCGGACTTGAGCATCGGCCAGTGAACGAGCCGCTGGTTCTGCGCGGTGAAACTGCCGCCGCCCCACGCGCGCCAGTCGGGATCGTTTTTATTCTTTGCCTCCACCCGCGAGGGATCGAAGGTGAAATTGCCGCCGTTGAACTTGGTCGGGTAATCGCCAAACGCATTGCATCCGAGTTGATACCGGAAAAGCTGATAGTTACGGGCGATTTGCCACGGCTTGCTATTTTCATCGGGTGCGCCGGGCTGGATGACGATGTGGCTGCGTTCCCAGAAATTCGACCACCATTCGCGCGTTTGCTTCCGCGCCTCATCGCGCGTGTGCTGGCTAGCACTGGCCAGCGCGTTCAGCTTCTCTTGCCAATCTGCAAGCGTCGGCGTTTGGGCAACATACGAGAGCAGTTCCAAATGATGATTCGTGGCGGGCTTGGCCGAACGCAGCTTCCACGCCGTGAACGCGGTTTCCAGATAGCGCCCTTCCGCCGTGCCATCGGCGACAAATCCATCCCCGCGCAAAATACCACCGAAGGTGCGGTTCTTCTGCGTGTTTACCAGTTTGTCCTTCACCGATTCCAAACCCTGCTGCTTCACCGTGTAATCAAACAGCAGCCGGTCATCGCGATTGCGATGATGAAACGCAACCGTGTTGCCTTCAAAGCCCACCTTGTCACTGAAGCGCGTCACTTCGCCGGGATAACCGTCCCACCCCAGGCAGGCGAAGCGCGAGTGCACAGCATTGTCCGGCAGGCTGACGTCCGATTGTCGCCAGTTCTCGTAGGCGGCATTGACCAAAATCGGTTGACTGGCCGAAATCTCGACATGCACCACCGGACGAAACACCTCAACCCAAACATTAATCTGCGCCTTGAGTTCACCCTGCTGGCCCGAAATCTCGACGCAGCCTTCGCGCAGTTTTAGCTCCTGCCGGAACGCGCTTTTCGTCGCGAACGGATTCGGCTCCAAATGGAAGCGCAGCCGCCCCAGCTTGAGATATTGATTGTTCTCGTCGAAGCAGCCGCTCCGTTGGACGTAGCAAAGCAAATCGCCATTTTCCACCCACACATTTAATCCAGTGTCCCCGCCGCCGCAGGGCATGGACTCGCTGGCGTCGCGGCTCTGGCTGGTCCAGACGACATTATACGGCGCGAGCCAGAAGAGGTCATCAGCGTCGGCTGCCAATGAAAGGACTACCAAGAAAACGAGTCCCAGGATTTTGATTTTCATGTGGCTGTTGAGACAGTTTCCAATGGCCCCAAAACCAGCAACGATTCTTGTCCACCTGGGGAGATTGGTATTCATGAATTTCAGCGAATTGAACATCTTTTCATTTCACCGCCGGCTGAAGATTCTTTCCGGTAATTTTCAGCGCCAGCGCAAAATTGCCGGGCAACTTTTGCGGCAGATTCACAACCAAGCCGTCGTCAGTTTGTCTCCAATCTAGTTTGCCGCTGTGGCCCAGCAAAGAAACTTTTTTGATCACGCCGGCGGCGCTTGCCAGCGATTTTACCACCAGCCGGCCATCCTTCGGAATTTCCAGCGCGATGGCGTAAAGCGTTTTGCCATCTTTCGACTGCGTGAAGCGGATGTCTTCGGGCGTGAACGGTTTTTTTTGAACAACGCTCTGGCCGTCAAATTCCCCCTTCTCGGCGGACGCCACGGTGGACGGGCCTTCGCCGTAAATTTTCCACGGGCGCGTCGCGTAAATCGCCTCACCATTCACCTTGAGCCAAACACCTATGTTTTTAACAATTTCAATTTCATCAGTGTCCGGCTGACCGTCGCGCTGAAGTGGCACACTCAACATCAAGTTCCCATTCTTGCTCACGATGTCGGCGAGCATCCGGACGACGCTGGCGGCGGGCAAATACTGGTGCTGCGTGAAAACATCCGCGTTGTAATGCCACTGGCCGAGGCAGGTGTCGGTCTGCCACGGCTGCGGCAAAATGCCCGCCGCCTTGCCACGCTCGATATCATAGGTGATGGCGCGGCGTTGCTTCGGCTCCAGTATTTTCGCCGTCACGACGGCTTCGTTCCGGCCATGCCATTGGATGCTGGAATTGTAAAAATGCGCGTAGAGATTCAATCCGTAGGCGTAATCAACATTCATGTAGTGCATCGGCACAATCATCTCGTCGAAGTAAACCATGTCCGGTTGGTAATCGTCCCACAGTTGCTTGGTGCGCTGATAAAAATTCTCGCAATAGGCACGATCTGGCTTCGCGCCGGGAACGTGGTTCTGCACGTAGAGCTGCTGTGGATCCAAGCCATCCCACCACTGGCCTTTGCCGTCCGCCTTCGTCAATTTACCGTCGTAAGGCACGCTGGCGAGCGGGCCGTTGGTGTCCGCGCCCTGCGACGGTTCATACCAGCGCCACGTCCAGCCACCGTTATGGACGCTCACGCCGAAGCGCAGGCCGTTTTTCCGCGCGGCCTTCGCCCAGCCGCCAATCAAATCTTTTTGCGGGCCAAGATTCACCGAATTCCACGGCTGGTATTTGGAATTCCAGTTGTCGAAGTTGTCGCAATGCACCGCGAGAGCCATGAAATATTTTGCCCCGTTCTCCTGGTAGAACTTCAGCAGCTTGTCGGGATCAAAATGCTCCGCCTTCCATACGTGAATTACGTCCTTGAAACCGTTCGTCGAAGGATGGCCATATTCACATATGTGCGATTCATAAACACCATTACCGGGAAGATACATATTGCGCGCATACCAGTCGCCATGCTCCGGCTGACATTGCGCTCCCCAGTGTGCCCAGATACCGAACTTCGCGTCGCGGAACCATTCCGGCGTCTGATAGTTGGTGAGCGAATTCCAGTCCGGCTTGAACGGCCCGGCGGCGATGGAAAAAAAGTTCGTCTCCGCCGCGCCAATTGCAGTGGCCGTGGTTACCAGACCGATGGTCAGCATTCGACTGATGATTTGTTTTTTCATATTTTCAAGGCTGTTGGGAAAACTGCATTTGTTTCGCCAGAAATTCGCGGGTCAATACCGCCACCTTGGGATTGCTGAACGGCCCGTGGCCCGCGCCCGGCACAGTGTAAAAAGTCACCGGCACGCCGGCCTTTTCCAATGCGGCGGCGAGCAACTCGCTTTGATGATGCGGCACCATCCGGTCGGCGTCGCCGTGGCAGATCAGGAACGGCGGCGTGTTGCTGGAAATATAGTTTATCGGATTGGCCCTGGCCGTCTTTTCCTTGTTCTGCTGAATCGCGCCGCCAATCACCTGCGACTCTGGCGAGTCTGCCGGATCATGTTTCATGCCGTCGGATAGGCGATGCGCGTCCATTTGCAGAAAATCCGTCGGACCGAAATAGTCCACCACCGCCTGCACGCGGCTGGATTGATCCAGGTTTTCACCGACATCAAATTCCTGCGAATCGCCGGTCGTGCCGAGCAACGCGGCGAGATTGCCACCGGCGGAAGCGCCCCACGCCGCAAAATGATTGGGATCGAGCCGGTATTCGGCGGCATGAGCGCGCAGCCAGCGCACGGCGGCCTTGCAGTCCTTAATCTGCGCCGGAAATTTCGCATCCCGGCTCAAGCGATAGTTAATGGAAGCCACCGCGCAACCCTGCGCGAGATATTCAGCCGGCACGCCCTCCGCCTTGCTGCCCATCTTGAACGCGCCCCCGTGGATATTGATGATGAGGGGCAAATTCGTGCCGTTCTTGGGCAAATACAAATCCAGTTTTTGCAACGCATGACCGCCAGCGACATAAGCCAGGTCGCGATGAATAATCGTGCCGGCGGGCGGGCGCGCGGAGGGTTGCGCGTGGGCAATCCACGCGGTGGCTGCCAGGAAAGATGTGAGCCAGAATTTTGATTTCATATTTTTCAGTGGGTTCAGTTGTTCGGCAAACCCGTCGTGTTTGTGTCGGGGTCGGAATGCAGCGGCACGAGCACCAGAAAAGATTCTTCCGCCCCTTCCGGCAAAGCGGCTAGTGAAAGAATTGTTGGCCGGCCATTTTCAAACAACAGCTTGGGCATTTCCAAACGACTGAAGTTTTGATTGGTGCCGTCGTTCCAGCTAATCGCAAAATCCTTCACCAGCGTATGCCGCGATGGTTTCCAACTCCGGCCATCGGGCGATTCAAACAGCAAGAGGCTGCGGCCAAATTTTGTTAGAAACGGCGCGTCGTGATCCTTCACGATGGCGTAAAAACGTCCGTTTTGGATCCACTCAAAATGATCATCAATGTGGAAAACAAATGGCTTCTTAACGTCGGGCAGCAATTTGTTTTTGTTCACCATCGGTTCGGGATAACGCACGAATGGACCAAGCGGGCTGCCGGCGTCCGCGCCATAATGAAACACACCGCTGCCGAAGCGGCCCGAACCCTCGCCGAGCGTTTTGTAGTAGAGCCGGAAACCGCCATCGGGTTTGATGAGCAGGTTCGGCACATTAATGATCGTCTGGCCGAAATTTGTGCAGACATCTATCAGCGGCTGGTCAAATCGCTGCCACGGCCCGCGCGGCGAATCCGCCACCGCCACGCCAATGCGCTGGTTGTTTCGATGAATCCACCATTCGTCCGATGAC
>Ga0007882_10002219_pt1 | contig 11005 bp, 8 predicted proteins | sample CryBogCBH12Aug01_FD_71195 | JGI IMG/M metagenome (GOLD analysis project Ga0007882, IMG submission 71195) | Freshwater microbial communities from Crystal Bog, Wisconsin, USA - CBH12Aug09.1 | ecosystem: Environmental > Aquatic > Freshwater > Lake | place: Crystal Bog, Wisconsin, USA | collected... | reverse complement strand
ACCTGTTTCAACCATTTTCCTCCCAAAAGGAAGACACATCACTTCATAACCAGTTGCTGTTGCTTAAGTAATATCCGGACACTCCTGGCGATACAGCCGACTGCCAGTCGGCGCTACTTCAATGCAGTGCGCGGCGGCAGGTGCAAAGGGGGCATTAACTACCGGGCCACCACCACCAGCACCGGCACCACGCGAACCCTTCCCCCCGAACCCTGAAACCTCCAACCTGAACGTTTTTCCCATAGCCATTTTCAAACTTGTTGCCGTCCGGGTTCGCCCTAGACTGTCACCCGATGGCCGCCAACAGTCCCGCAAACTTTTTCCAAGCCGCCCGCTCGGCCCGGAAAATCATGGTGCTCGACCTCGGGTTCCTGGGCGATACCGTGCATCTGCTGCCGGCGCTGTGGATGATTCGATCCGCCTGTCCCCTGGCGGAACTGCATGTGGCCGTCTCCACGCATGTCACCTCGCTGATGGCCTGCGTGCCGTGGGTGAACCGCACTTGGGGCTACATGCGCTATCCGCGCCACGCCACCGTGCGGGAAAACTGGGACATGGTGCGCCAACTGCGCCGGGAGCGGTTCGATGTCGTCATCAATCTGAACGGCTCCGACCGTTCCAGTTGGCTGACCTTCCTGAGCGGCGCGCCCCTGCGTCTGGGCCGGGAGCCGGCCGATGGCGGCCCGCTGTTCTGGCGGCGGATGTTCACCGCCCATGTCCGGCAACCCAGCAACGGCGAGCCGGTTTTTTTGCAACGGTGCCGTTGTCTGGCGCAGGCCGGCTTTCCCTTCACCCAGCCCGAATTTCATGTGACCACCGACCCGGCCGGCCTGCGCGCGGCGGACATTGCGGAGACGGATGCCGGCACCTACTTTCATCTCAGCCCCTTCACCACGGCGGATTACAAGGAACTGCCGCCCGCGCAGCTCGCGGAGCTGATTGGCGCCCTCGCGGAAAAATTCCCGGACAAACGCTTGGTGGTGTCCTGCGCGCCCAACCAACGGGAGTTGGACAAACTTGCCGCCCTGCTCGCCTTGTTGCCACAAAAACCCTGGCGGGTGCTGGCTGGCAACCTGAACCTCACGCAACTGGCCGCCGTCATCCGCCACAGCGCCGTGCACCTGTGCGGGGACACCGGCACGCTGCATTTGGCCCTGATGACCAACACCCCGCTGGTCGTCTGGTTCTGGCCCAACCCCGGGCTGCGCGAATGGGTGCCGGCCGGAGAGCGACAGCAGGTGCTGGTGGGGGCCAACCCGCCCGGCAGCACGCACCTCGCGGAGATTTCCACGCCCGGCCTGGTGGCCGGCGTTGGCGCGGCCTTGGCCGCGGGCGCAGCCTGACACTGTCCCGGTGGCGGCAGGCAGCTTGCCTGCCGCCACAAAAGCGGCTTGAGCTTTGGCGGCCAAGAACCGACACTAATCGCGTGCGTTCACGCCCCTGACCAACCATGAACCCGTCGCCTGCCACGCTTGCGCGGCACTTTTATTGCGCCTACCGGAACTGCCCCATCCGCCTCGGCCATTCGCTCATCCGGCGTCTGCTCGACCCGGTGCTGGCCCGGCACCAGGTGATTCGCCTGGCTTCCGGCCTGCAACTGGCGTTGGACATGGCGCGCGGCAATCAGAATTCCATTTTCTGGCATGACGGCAATGGGGATGTGAATCTCTATTGGGCCATCCGTGAACTGGTGCCGCTGGGCGGGGTGTTTGTGGATTGCGGTGCCAACTGCGGCCTTATTGGCCTGCTGGCCCGGCAATACCGTCAGGCCCGCGTTGTTTTCATTGAACCGCATCCGCGCCTGGCCCAAAGCGTTCGCGCCAACATCCAACTCAATCATTTTGGGGATGCCTGCGAAGTGATTGAGGCGGCCGTCTCCGATGCCGGCGGCGAAATCACGTTCTACGAGGATCCGAAAAACGACGGTTCCCATTCCGTGCTCGCGGACTGGGGCGGAGAGATGCGGGCCATCGGCCAGGTGCCCTGCCGCACACTCCGGGAAATCGCCGAATCCCGGAAGTTGGACCGGATTGATTTCCTGAAAATTGACACCGAGGGCCATGATTTCAACGCCTTGAAGAGTCTGGGCGAATGGCTCGACCCCGCCCGCGTGGGGGTGATTCATGTGGAAATCTCCCGGGATCATGAGGCCATTTGCGAATTGCTGCGCAACCGGGGCTACACCGGATTTGTCGGCCTTTCCCGCCACCGGCGGTTGACGGCCCGGGCGAAACGAATTTATGAAGCGGGCGGCCCGGCTTGTTTTTTTGCACCGCTCACCGGCGCACTCGTGCCGCCGGCGGATGTCCTGTGGTGCGGTCGCAACTCCAGCGCGGCCGCCTATTTGGAGCGCTTGTATGCTGCGGAGCAACGGTGATGGGAATTTCCTGCCCGAGCCGGTAGCGGCGGTCACAGACCTTGTCTTTACCCACATCTTTTCTGGGGTTAGCCAAGTTGCAGCGAATGATGATTTCGTGGCAATGGGTTAAGTCGGCAGTTGAAAATATTTTTTACCACGGATGGACACGGATAAACACGCATGGGAAGGCATTGCTTACGGGAAAACTTGGCCGACGAAAGTGGGACCCAAGCTCAGCAGCCGAAAACTACCTCTGACCTCGGTTTTTAGCTTTGATCATAGGTGGTTGAACCGCTCTAACGCGCCAAACAGTCAAGCGCCAGCATGGGCCAGGCCGCTCATTTGGGACGCTGAAGCGGCGTGAACGCCGCGCTCGGCTCGCGCCTCACGCGGGCAAGCCTCACCCAGAAGGAGCATAGTGCATTATAACACTGGAAGTGGTTCAATGCCAGTATTATAGTAAAGCTTCGACCAGCAAATCAGCGGCAACAAGGATTTTACATTCCGCCAGGTAACGACTGACCGAAAATGAATGGATTTTAATAAATATGCCGTTTATTACCATTTCTGACCGCTGTTTATTTCAGCTTTAACGTCATCGTGAAGAATGTTGGAGGTCGTAAAATTAAAAAACTGATTGTCCCTAGACATATCAGGATCTTAATTTAGATTATAACGGAAATGCATAATTCGACCCCTAAATTAATCTTTAGGCGCTGGTGGCAAACCGCCGGTCTCGCTGACCCGGTTGTGTCGGAAGGTTTCAATCGGCCCGTCAGCGGATCCGCCGGGGTTGAATTGCCGACCTTTCCGCAAACCACTGGCATGGGGGCTGGTGATGGGCGGCAGAAATCTTTGAAAAGCCCGCCGCCACTACCGATCAGTGTCTGCATCATCGCCGGCAATGACGTCCATCGCATCGGCCGCACCTTGGAAAGTGTGAAAGGCTGGACCAGCGAAATCATCGTGGTGGTTGATGACCAGGTGCGGGATGGCACGGACTTGGTCGCGGTCGAGCACGGAGCCAAAGTGTTCAGCCACCCGTGGCAGGGCCATGCCGTCCACCGGAATTTCGCCACCGCCCAAGCCACCCAGCCGTGGATTCTGGCCATTGACACGGATGAGGTGGTGTCCGAACGACCTGCGCGCCGAGATCATTGCCGCGTTTCAGGGCGAGAGCCGCCCGCCGGTTTGCGCGGCCTTCAGTTTTCCGCGCCTTTCTTATTTTTGTGGACGGTGGATCCGCCATGGTGACTGGTATCCAGACCGCAAGGTGCGGCTCTGGCAGAAGGGCGTTGGGGACTGGCAGGGCAGTCCTCATGAAAAACTCGTGCTGCGCGGAACGGTCAAGCGCCTGCGAGGTGACCTGCTGCACTACAGCAATGAGAGCATTGAGCAATTTCTCGGCAAGATGACGCGCATCACCGACATGTTTGTCCAACAGCACGAGGCCCGCAACCGGCGGGCCGGTTGGGCGGATCTGGTCATCCGGCCGGCTTGGAAATTTTTCCGCGCCTATGTGATCCGGGGCGGCTTTCTCGACGGCTGGCCGGGCTATGTCATCGCCTCCGCCAACGCCTTCTCCACGCTGGTGCGCTATAGCAAGGTCAAGGAGGCGAAGGTCGGCGAAGAGCGCGGGGATGATCCTGGAAAAAGCAAATAGTCGGCCGCACCCGAGTGCGGCGGAGCGCGGCTGTGTCGTAGACCAGCCGCAGCAACCCGGCAGGTAAGAGTGCGTGGAACAATTCAACGCGGCTGAACGTTTGGACCTGGCTGCGGCTGGCTTTCAGCCCAGCCGCGCTCCGCCAATACCGCTCCCTTACCGCGCGAAAATCTGTCGGATGACGTCTTCCACCGGCACTTCTTGGATATCAATGTCGGTCACGGGCAATTCGTCCAGCAGCGCCTTGCAGGCGGGAATCACGCGGTCACGCAGCACTTTCAACGTCACGGAAGTCTCGGTCTTGACCGTTACTTCGCCGTAGCGGGCGAGTTGTTCGGCGGAGTGGCAGCCGGTGTTGGCACACTGGATGGTGACGAGTTTGAAATTGGCGAACCGGTCCACAATCTCCGCCAGGCGGCCGTCGAAGAACAGCTTGCCGTGGTCAATGATGATGACGCGTTCGCACAGTTCCTGAATGTCCGCCATGTAATGGCTGGTGAGTACAATGGTGGTCTTCTGCTCCGCGTTGTGGCGGCGGATAAATTCCCGCACGATTTTTTGGGAGACCACGTCCAAGCCGATGGTGGGTTCGTCCAGGAACAGCACCTTGGGCTGGTGCAGCAGCGAGGCAATCAGCTCCATCTTCATGCGCTCGCCCAATGAAAGCTCGCGGACGCTGACGTTCAGCTTGTCCTTCACGCCCAGCAGTTCGGTGAGTTCGGCCACGGTGCGATCAAAGCGGTCGCGCGGGATGCCGTAAATCTTGGCGTTCAGCTCCAGCGATTCGCGGGCGGGCAAATCCCACCAGAGCTGGTTCTTCTGACCGAGCACGAGGGCGAACTGGCGGCGGTAGGCGTCGGCCCGCTCCCACGGCACATGGCCCAGCACACGGGCGGTGCCGCTGGTGGGATACAGCAGGCCCGCGAGCATTTTCAGCGTGGTGGTTTTGCCCGCGCCATTGGGGCCGAGAAAGCCGACGAGTTCGCCGGGTTCGATTTTGAAGCTGACCTCGTTGACGGCGACGGTCTGCTCGTATTCGCGGTGAATGAGCCCTTTGACCGCGCCGGCAAAGCCGGGCTGTTTCTTGTAGGTCCGGAAGGCCTTGGTCAGGCCGGTGACTTCAATGGCGGGCATGGGGTCACCTGGGTGAAACCGGGAAAATCAGCGCACGAGCTGTTTTTCCAAATACTGCACCACTTGGCGGACGTTGGCATCCACTTCCATGCGGTCTTTCACCAAGCGGCAGGCGTGCAGCACGGTGCCGTGGTCGCGGCCGCCGAAGGCTTCGCCGATGGTGTTCAGCGAGCTTTCGGTCATCTGGCGCGACAGATACATGGCGATCTGACGGGGGAAGGCGATGTTTTCCGGCCGGCGCTTGCTGGTCATGTCCGCCAGGCGAATGTCAAAGTGTTCGGCCACCTTTTTCTGGATGACCTCGATGCTGATGGTTTGGCGGCCTTCCTCGTGGAGAATCTCGCGCAGCAGGCCTTCCACCACTTCGATGGTGAGTTTCTTGCCGGTGAGGGAAGCGTAGGAGGCCACGCGGATGAGCGCGCCTTCCAGACGGCGGATGTTGGTCCGGATGCGCGTGGCGAGGAAATTAATGACCTCGTCCGAGAGCTTGTCGCCCACGTTCATGGCCTGCGCCTTTTTCTTGAGAATGGCGAGGCGCATTTCGATGTCCGGCGGCTGGAGATCGGTGACCAGCCCCCATTCAAAGCGGGAGACGAGGCGGTTTTCCAAGCCCGGAATTTCGCTGGCTGGCCGGTCGCAGGTCAGGACGATTTGCTTGTGGGATTCGTGCAGCGCGTTGAACGTGTGGAAAAATTCCTCCTGGATGCGCTCCTTGCCGGCCAGAAACTGGATGTCGTCAATCAGCAGCACGTCGGTCTGCCGGTATTTTTTGCGGAAGGCGACGAGTTTGTTGTTTTGGATGGCGTCAATATACTCGTTCGTGAATTTTTCTGAGGAGAGGTAGGCGACGCGGGCGGCCTTGCGGCTGCCGGTCACGTGCTGGCCGATGGCGTGCAGCAGGTGGGTCTTGCCCAAGCCGACCCCGCCGTAGAGAAACAGGGGATTGTAGGACTTGCCCGGGGCTTCGGCCACGGCCTTGGCGGCGGCAAAGGCGAAATTATTGTTCGTGCCCACCACGTAGGACTCGAAGGTGTTCTTGGGGTTGAAATGGAAGTCGCCATTGGCGGCAGCGCGGTCGGCGGCGGTTTCCGGCGCGGGCCGGGTGCGGGCGGGCGTCACGGCATGGGCGGCGGCGGCGCCGTTGGTGGCGGCCAGCGTGGGTTCGGCCACGGCTACGGGTGTGCCGTTGGCGATTTTGAAGGCCACCTGCAATTTGCAGCCGGCGGCCACGGCCACGGCATCCTGCAGCAGGCCGAGATAATTGTCCTTGAGCCAGACCTCGCAGAACTCGTTGGGCACTTCCAGATTGAGCTGGTGGCCGTCCACTTCATGGGCGCGCAACGGCGCGAACCACATGTTGAATGTGTCGCGGCTCAACCTGGCGCGGAGATGCTCCAGCGCCGTGTTCCAAATTTTTTCTGCCGTAATCTGCATGGTAAACCGCGTTTTGCCCAATCCGGGACTTTATTCACTGCCACTGACTTCCACCCTGGCCACTCGGGGCGACGGCCAGTCAACCGCGTTGCGTTCCGTTATTCAAGCGAAATCATCCGTCATTTAATCTGTTCTCACCACTGCCCCGCTTCCTGTCGAAAAGTAAGTATTTGTCTAGCAAATGCTTGAGTGGTGCCAGCCGACCCTGACCCGGGAAATCCTGCCGCCGACGGTTTCACTGCATCCCGATACGTTGAATCGTGACCCTGTTTTTAGGGCATTGCGCAAAAAGATACGAGGACAATATATTAACTCTTGTTCACCAGTTATTCACACCCGGAAAAAGCCAATAAATACGGCCTGATTTTGCGCTTCGGGGCTTTCCGAACCGGGGCGGGCGCGGGATGGTGGACGCGGTGGCGCGAGTCCTAAAACTCCCTCCAGCCAATTTTGAACCCGAGCCCGGTTTTTTGGTCAGAGTATTAAAGTTGACCGGTTTCTTATGGGCGACCGAAAACCAGAGTAGTCTTACTTATACCTTGCAAGCAGTGTTGACAAAGATAAGCGACTATGATTAATTATACACAGTTGCAGGGGCCAAGAGAGTCCCGGTGAGGGTGAAAATCCTCCCAGCAGCTTTGATCTTTGAATTTTTAAATTTCGGCTCTGACTTGAGTGCAGTCAGAGCTCGAGTTCTCCGTAATCCTACGTTGTACTCATTCTGAATTCCCCGGGTTTCTCGGCCATCCTCTGGCTGATTAACCCGGTTTTTTCTTTTTAGCCCCAGTGTTTTTCACTTTTCCCTGCGGGCGCAGCACATTGCGCCGTCAGCCCAGTAATAATTTTGAAACACGCAGAGCAAGGCTCTGCGCTCTGGCCGGCGACGGGGGCGTCGCCGGCACCCTCCTGCGACGAGGCGTCGCAGCCACCACCAGCCGGGCCGCAATTACGCTTCCAACTTGGCCGCTCCCGGCTAGATTGGTGCCGTGACCGTTCTGGAAGCGATTCAAAAAAGCGCGGATTTTCTCGGCAAACGCGGCGTGGAATCCCCGCGTCTGCAAACCGAACTGCTGCTGGCCCACCTGCTTAAGCTGCCGCGCATGAAGCTTTACCTGAACTTCGACCGCGTCCTGACCGGGTCGGAAACGGACGGACTGCGCGAACTGATCAAGCGGCGCGGACTGCGCGAGCCGCTTCAGCACATCACGGGCTCCACTTCCTTCTGCGGCTATGAAATCGCCGTGAACCGCCACGTGCTGGTGCCGCGTCCGGAAACCGAGTTGCTCGCCGAGGCGGGTTGGGAATTTCTCGCCACCCGGCCACCCGCAACCGCCAGCGCCCTCGATCTTTGCACCGGCAGCGGGTGCATCGCCATTGCGCTCGCGGCCAAATGTCCGGCGGCCCGCGTGGTGGCCACGGATGTTTCCGGGGAGGCCCTAGCGCTGGCCCGGCGAAATGCGGCCGCCAGCCAGTTGGCCGGGCGCATTGAATTCCGCGCGGGCGACGGCTTCGCGGCACTAGCGGGCGCGGTGGACAGCCTGTTTGACCTCATTTGCAGCAATCCGCCGTATATTCCCTCCGCCGAGATTGCCACGCTGGAGCCGGAGGTGCGGGAGTTTGATCCCCGGCTGGCGCTGGATGGCGGGGCGGACGGCTTGGATTTCTACCGGCGGCTGGCGGCGGAAGCGGCGGTGTATTTGAAACCGGACGGCAAACTGATGGCCGAGTTTGGCGACGGTCAGGCGGAGGCGATAAAATCCATTCTCTCCGGCGAAAAGTGGATTGTGGAAGCCGTGCGGGAGGATTACTCTCAACGCGCCAGATTTCTGGTGGCGCGGCGCTGAACGCCGGGGATGCGTTGACACTCCGGAATTGCCCGCCATGACCAACAGTTCGGATTAATCGCTAACCTCACATGGACAGTTTTTCGATCAAAGGCGGCGTGCCCCTGCACGGCGAAGTCACCATCAGCGGCAGCAAGAACGCCGCGCTCCCCATCCTGGCCGCCACCCTGCTCACGGATGAGCCGTGCGTGCTGCGGCGGGTGCCGGATTTGAGCGACACGCGGTTCATGGTCGAGATTCTCAAATCTCTCGGCGCCACCGCCACCTTTGAAGATGGCACCGTGACGGTGCACGCGAAGAAAATCAGCGGCTACGCGGATTACGATTTGGTGCGCAAGATGCGCGGCTCCATCTGCATCGCCGGGCCGCTGCTGGCGCGGTTGCGCAAGGCCCGCATTTCGCTGCCGGGCGGTTGTATCATCGGGGCGCGCCCCATCAATCTGCACCTGAAAGGCTTTGAAGCGCTCGGGGCCAAAATCAAAATCGAGGGCGGTTACGTGGATGCCACGGCCAAAAAACTGGCGGGGGCCACGGTCTTTCTCGGCGGCCGGGCCGGTTCCACCGTGTTGGGCACGGCGAATGTGATGATGGCGGCCACTTTGGCGGACGGCGTGACCATCATTGAAAGCGCCGCCTGCGAACCCGAGGTGGTGGACCTGGCGAATTTCCTCATTGCGATGGGCGCGCAGATTTCCGGCGTGGGCAGCCCCACCCTCACCATCACCGGCGTGGCCAAGCTGCACGGCGCGGAGCATGAGGTGATTCCCGACCGCATCGAGGCCATCACCTTCGCCGCCGCCGCCGCCGCCACTCATGGCGAGGTGACGATCAAGGGCGCGCGCCCCGACCATTTCCGCGCGGTCATTGACAAGCTGAACGAGGCCGGCGTGCTGGTGGAACGGCGCGGCGCCAATCTGGTGGTGAAGCGCAAGGGCAGCCGCCTGAAGCCGGTGGACATCACCACGATGCCCTATTCCGGTTTTCCCACGGATGCGCAGGCGCAACTCATGGCCCTGCTGACCCTGGCCCCGGGCATCAGCATCATCACCGAGCGCATTTTTGAATCCCGGTTCATGCACGTCAGCGAGTTGACCCGCCTGGGCGCGGAGATTGAGATTGAGGGACCGAGTGCCATCGTGAAGGGAGGCCGCCCCCTGAGCGGTGCGCCGGTGATGGCGAGCGATTTGCGCGCCTCGGCCGCGCTGGTGATTGCCGGGCTGGCGGCGCAGGGCACCACGCAGGTGAACCGCATCTACCACCTGGACCGCGGCTACGAGCAGATGGATGTGAAGCTGCGCCAGCTTGGTGCGCGCATCCAGCGCGTGGAAGAGTAAATCGAAAACCGGAATGGGATAGCCGCAGAGAACGTAAAGAGCGCAAAGAGCGGGAAGAGCGGCCAGACAGGTGTGAAAGCTTATGATGCTGTAATTCAAGCGTTGAGCGCCGATCCAGCGGACGGGGAGAGTGCGTAGAAATAGCTATTGGATAATATATGTGGGTGAAACGTTCTGAAAGTGAGATTAAACAAAGGCAAACCTGTTTGCAGAGATCTCGATTGCCATTTGCCTTATTTATGGGCTTTGTAGCTCTTTTTCTTGGTTTATTCTATCGTGGAGTAGTTGTATATGTATATGGAGTATTGATGCCCGCCGCACAACAAGACCCACAGCCGTTCTCAGCGAATGGGATGCTTTATCGGCTGCCGTTAGTTCTAATTGTCGCCTGCTTAGTTGCAGTCTTTTTTTATATTATTGGCGGCAAAAAGCAATATACAATGATTTGTCCAGGATGTGGGGCTGCTAAAGCTGCCGATTCGATTCTCATCTGTCCATGCGGCAACCATTTTGAAGACTTAGACACCATGAAGTGGGTAGAGGATGGAAGTGCACCTGACTCACCAGCCGAAACGTCTGTGGCACCAAAGAAACTGTGACGTCGGGACTTGGTGAGGCTTCCCAAGCCCCCCACAAGATGTTTGCCCCAAGTGTGGTTGCTCGCATTGCGAATGGTGGGCATGGCTACGAACTTGATTGGGAGCGGGAAATGCGGCCAGACAGGTATGAACGACTCGGCAAAGTCTTTTCTATGCGCTCTCTGCGTTCTTTGCGGTTAAACCCAGTCCCCCGCCTGGCGGTGATGGCACCGGGTTGACAGAATGTGCCCGGTGGGCGACAATGATTACACCAGTTACATTGTAATCAATTGCCAAGCACATGAAACCAAACGCCACCATGGTTATCAGCATGCGCCTGCCGCGGCAAAGCGGGCAGCGCCTGCACCGCCTGGCCAGCCGGCACGGGTGGACCGCCAGCGACACCAGCGCCCGGTTGGTGGAGGAAGGGTTGCGCCGGTCGGAATTTGCCTTCATTGATTTCCGGGATTCCGCCGCCGGCCGCCAAGCCTGCCTGCAAGGTAGTTCCCTGGCCGTCTGGGAGGTCATGTTGCTGGCCCGGGAATATCAAAATAATGTGGCCAGCGTGGCCGGTCATTTGGGCTGGCCGGCCGCCAAGGTGCAGGCTGCCTTCAATTATGCCCGGGCCTTTCCCGAGGAAATCAACCGCGCCTTGGCGG
>Ga0007882_10002216_pt1 | contig 11015 bp, 9 predicted proteins | sample CryBogCBH12Aug01_FD_71195 | JGI IMG/M metagenome (GOLD analysis project Ga0007882, IMG submission 71195) | Freshwater microbial communities from Crystal Bog, Wisconsin, USA - CBH12Aug09.1 | ecosystem: Environmental > Aquatic > Freshwater > Lake | place: Crystal Bog, Wisconsin, USA | collected... | reverse complement strand
CCGGCTGGCCCGAATTACAGCCAGGCGGATGATTTGAAAACGTGCAGCCGGGTGGATGTGGCTATGGCGGAGTTTTGGATGCCATCGACGCATCGCCCCACGCCGGACACCCGGTTTCTGCTGCGCAATGCGGCCAGCGCCAACCATGTTTATGGCAAGCCGCTGACGATGTGCGAGTCCTTCACCTCCGTCAGCCCGCAATGGGAGGAGACGCCCTTCACCATGAAACCGGTCGCCGACCAGGCGTTTTGCGACGGCTTGAACCGGGTCTGTGTTCACGCCTACAGCCATTCGCCCTCGCTTACGGCCAAGCCGGGTTACGTTTACTGGGCGGGCACGCATTACGACCGGAACATCACCTGGTGGGAACAGTCGCCGGCGTTTAACGATTATTTGGCGCGCTGCTCCGCGATGTTGCAGGCGGGCAAGTTTGTGGCCGACGCGGTCTTCTATCACGGTGACAACATCGGGCTGGGCGAACCCCGGAAAAAACCGATGGCCACGCTCGGCGCGGGCTATGACCACGACAATGCCAATTCCGAGGTGCTGCTCACTCGCATGACGGTCAAGAATGGGCGTATCATGCTGCCGGACGGCATGAGCTATCGGGTGTTGGTATTGCCGGAGCAGGAGCCGATGACGCTGGCAGTGCTCAAAAAAATCGCGGCCCTGCTGGAAGCCGGGGCCACGGTGGTGGGACCGCGTCCGACTGGTCTGGCGGGAATGGCTCGGCAACCGGGCGAGGAGGCGCAGTTTAACGCGCTTGCCGACCGACTGTGGAACGGCTTGGATGGCAAGCAAGTCACGGAAAAGAACATCGGGGCCGGCCGGTTGTGTTACGGTCAAACCGTGCGCCAAGTGCTGGCACAGACCGGCACACCACCGGATTTTGAAGTGGGTGGCGTGAGTGCGGCGGGAGAGATTGACTGGATTCACCGGGAGACAGCCGACGCCTCGATTTATTTCGTCGCGAGCCGCTGGGAACAGCCGGAAAAGGTGGACGGCACCTTCCGCGTCGTCGGCCGGCAGCCGGAATTGTGGAATCCAGTGACGGGTGAAATTCGAGATGCCGTCGCCTTCCGCCAGGCGGATGGCCGCACCGTGGCGCCGCTGGAATTGGATCCGTGCGGCTCGGTCTTCGTCGTCTTTCGCCGGCCCATTGACGGAAAAAAGAACGGAGCGGCCGCTGTCAATTATCCGGCGTTACAACCGCAGTTGACCCTGACTGGCGATTGGACGGTGAATTTCGACCCGCAATGGGGCGGGCCCAAGAGCGTGGTGTTTGACGCGCTTACCGACTGGACGAGCCGCCCGGAAGCAGGCATCAAATTCTATTCCGGCACGGCGGTTTATCACAAAAAATTTGATTTGGCGGCCCCGCCGGCCGCCGGCCAGCGGCTGTGGTTGGATTTGGGGGAAGTGCATGAGGTGGCCTCGGTGCGGCTGAATGGCCACGACTTGGGGGGAGTGTGGGCCAGACCGGCGCGCGTGGACATCACCGGCGCGGTGCAGGCGACGGGCAACGACTTGGAAGTGACGGTGGTAAATTTATGGCCGAACCGTTTGAAAGGTGACGAGGCGCAGCCCAAGGCGGCGCGGTTCACGGAGACGAACATGCACAAGTTTGGGGCGGCCTCGCCGCTGCTGCCCTCCGGCCTGCTCGGCCCGGTGACGGTGCAAGCCGGGGAGTGAGGGGTTGTAAGGGGGCGGGCGGCGCAGCAAACTGCGCCTTACCCGCCGGAGGCAACTGGAGGACTTAATCCCCAATGGGTGGGGCAAACCTGCCGGTTTGCCACAAACCTTTGCAATTCCAGCGTTGGCGGCGCGGCAGCGCCGCCCTACCGGGGCAGTGTCAAGCTGCGCCTGACGTGGTCGGCCCCGCAATTTCAGCCGTGACTTTTTCCTGCTGGTATGGAAAATGTCCCGACCATGAAAACGATTCAACTCTTTTGCCTCGGTATGTTTGCCCTCGTCTTGGGCTGCCGGGCTGACAACACCAATACCAACGCTCCGGCCGCCGTCACCAACGCGCCTGCCGCCACCACCAATGCCCCGGCGGCGGAAGTGAAGGAGGTCGGCATCATCAAGACCAGCGAAGGCACCATGATCGTGGAATTTTATCCCGACGTCGCGCCGAACCACGTCGCCAACTTCAAGAAGCTCGCCAAGAGCGGTTTCTATGACGGCCAGTGCTTCCACCGCGTCATCCCCGGTTTCATGATTCAGGGCGGCGACCCCAACACCAAAGACGACGCCAAGAAGGACATGTGGGGTCAGGGCGGTCCCGGCTACACCATCAAGGCCGAATTTAATTCCAAGCACCACGCGCGCGGTATCCTCTCCATGGCCCGCACCCCGGATCCGGATTCCGCCGGCAGCCAGTTTTTCATCTGCCACGCCGATGCCGGCAGCCTGGACAACCAATACACCGTCTTCGGCAATCTGCTCAAGGGCTATGATGTGCTCGACAAAATCGCGACCACCCCGACCGAAGGGCCGGACCGCCCGGTCAAGCGCATGAACATCGAGAGCATCCGCATTGTGCCGGCGGACAGCGTCAATTTGAAATAACTGCCCCGCCACCAACCTTGCCACCATTATTTATATGAGCGAAGTAGCCATCATCAACACCACCGAGGGCGAAATGACCCTCGAATTCTGGCCCGATGTCGCCCCCAAGACGGTCGAGAATTTCAAGACCCTGGCGCAAAAGGGCTTTTACGACGGCACCTGTTTTCACCGCATCATCAAGGGCTTCATGATTCAGGGCGGCGACCCGCTGACGAAGGACGCCACCAAGGAACGCGCCTGGGGCACCGGCGGTCCCGGTTACCAAATCAAGGCTGAGTTCAATGATCGGCCCCACAAACGCGGCGTCATCTCCATGGCCCGCAGTTCCAACCCCGATTCCGCCGGCTCGCAGTTTTTCATTTGCGACGGCGACGCCTCCTTCTTGGATCGCCAATACACCGCCTTCGGCAAACTCATCAAGGGCGAGGACGTGCTGGCGAAGATTGCCGGTACGCCCGTGGGTGCGAGCAGCTCTGGCGAACCCAGCAAGCCGCAGAAGCGCATGGGTGTAATCAGCGTGACCATCGCCCCCGCTTAACAGTGTGGCTGCGACGCCCCCGTCGCAGAAGGTGGTTGGCGACGCCTCGTCGCCAAGTCCCCAAGCGACTCCGGACCCTGCTGTTATGCCAGCGCAATCGAACTGGCCGGTGCGGTCAGGCTGATTGCAATTCTCGTTTGTGGACGGGCGGACGGCGGCGGATGGCACCGCCACCTCCGCCGCCATGTCGCCATCCAGCCTGTTCAATTCCACTCCATAGGCACCCATCGGCGAAAATATTCACGACCGTCCCCACGTCGTCAGATTACAGTCTTTCGGTGGAGCGACGGCTTTCAAAACGATGCGGTCTTGTTCTTTGATAATGTTGACTGCCTTTCGCGACTTGCGTACTGTCACCAATCAAGCCGCAACCCGGTTTTGTCCACTATCCCACAACTTTGGCAAAGGCATTGCATGACAGCAAGCTCGACACCAGTCGGTTGCTGGGATAAACTAAAACATCGGCCTATGCACATCTGGTTCCGCAACGCAGATTAGCTTTTTATGCATGCGCAGGGCACATCACATTGGGTCAGTATTTTAGTGCTGGGCTTTGTCGTCTTTTTTTTGTTCCGCAAAAAATCTGACCCGGAAGAAATACGACGCAGGGATTTACGTGCGTTGGCCCGGAAACTGCAGCTCCAGTATAATCCTCAGACTGATTACAAACTAGCGGGGGAATTTTCCTTTTTGAGTTGGCTACGGCGGGGCGACTGCCGTTACGGTTACAATGTGTTTCGCGGCAGCTACGAGGGATATCAGGTGACTGTTTTTGATTATCATTTTGCCACCCCGGCCGGGAGAGGCGGAGCACTGGATTATTATTGGTCAGCCTGTGTGGTTCATCTGGGGGCAAATTTCCCAGACTTAATGATCTCGCCGGAAACTAGGGAAACCCGGTTTGCCGAAATTCTGGGCGCGCCGCACATCACCTTTGAGTCAGCGGATTTCTCGCGGGCCTTTCGCGTAGGATGTTCCGACAAAAAATTTGCGTACGAGATTTGTCATCCCCAAATGATGGAATACCTGATGGCCAACCGCGGGTTGACCGTGGAGATTAGCGGCACCGGGCTGGCTTTGCTCTTTGAGGACTGGCTGCACCCGGAAACGATTGAAGCCAATCTGGCCCGCTTGATTGAACTGCGAAAACTGTTGCCGGAGCATTTCTTTTCGAAGGCATAACATGGATATATTCATCGGTATAGCGGTCATTATGGCCCTAGTCGCCGTCTGGGCAGCGTTTCAATATAACTCGCTCGTCAGCTTGAAAAATTACATTCGCGTTTCTTGGGCTGACGTGGATGTAGAATTGAAGCGCCGCTATGACCTAATTCCCAATCTCGTGGCGGTGGTGCAGGGGTATGCCGCGCACGAACGCGGCACCCTTGAACGCGTCGTCGAATGGCGCAACCGCTGTCTGGCGAACAACGGTTTGGCAGCGGATCAGGCCAGAGACGAAAACCAGTTGGTGGATGCCCTGAAACAATTCCATGTCATTGTTGAAAACTATCCCCAACTCCGGGCCGACCGGCATTTTCTGAAGTTGCAAGGGGAACTGGTCACCACGGAAAACCGCATCCAGGTTGCCCGGCGATTCTACAACGGCAATATCCGCGACTACCGGAACAAATGCGAAATGTTTCCAAGCAATCTGGTGGCTCGGATTTTTGGCTTCAAACCCGAAGGCGATTATTTTAGTGTGCCGCCTTCGGTGCGCGAAGTGCCGGACATCGCCGCCTTGGTTCGCGAACCAGCACCCTGACTTTAGTCCCGCTTGGTGCAAGTGCATTTTGTTGCCTTGGCGCCTTGGGGGTAATTTTTGGTGCCCCGCTAGACCGCCGGTTCCGATTGTAATATCGGACGGAATTTGGTTTCATCATGGCGATTTAACATGGGCAAACAACCTTCAAGCGGCAAATTGCGCGTGGTTCTCCTGACCACGGACAACCGCCATGCCTTCCGTCGTCCCGAACTGACGGCCCCGTTTTTCGGCACGGCTCCGGAGGCGCTGTTGCAGGGTTTTGCCCGGCTGCCGGACGAGGTGGAGGTGCATGTCGTTTCGTGCATCCGCCAGCCGGTGACTTCGCCCGCCAAACTGTCGGACAACATTTTTTTCCACAGTGTGGTGGTGCCCAAGTTGGGCTGGCTGCGGACCGGTTACCAGGGTTGCATTCGGGCCACGCGCCGGGTAATCCGGGAGTTGAATCCCCACATCGTCCATGGTCAGGGCACGGAAACGGACTGCGCCATCTGCGCGGTGTTTTCGGGGCGGCCCAACGTGGTGACCATTCACGGGAACATGCGGCTGATTGCGCAGGTGAACCGCGAGCGGCCGTTCTCCTACAACTGGCTGGCGGCGCGCATTGAGGGGCTGACCCTGCCGCGCACGGATGGCGTGGTGTGCATCACGCGCTATACACAGGCGGCGGTGGCCGGTCTGGCCCGGCGCACCTGGCTGCTGCCCAACGCGGTGGACGAAGGGTTTTTTGAGGTGCAGCCCGCGCCGGATCCGGACGTTCCACCCATCCTCCTGTGCGTGGGGGCCATTTCGCTGCGCAAAAACCAGAACGCCTTCATCCGCGCCCTCGACCCGCTGGCGCGCGAACGGAAGTTCAAGCTTATCTTTCTCGGCCAGACGGATGACTCGCCCTACAGCGTGGAATATCAGCAGCTCGTTCGCGAACGGCCTTGGTGCGAACACGCCGGGTTTGCCGGGCGCGCGGCGTTGAAGAAATATTTTGCCGCCGCGACCCTGGTGGCGTTGCCCACCCTCGAGGACAACTGTCCGATGGTGGTGCTGGAGGCGGCGGCGGCGGGCGTGCCCGCATTGGCGTCGAATGTCGGCGGAGTGCCGGATTTGATTATCCCGGAAGAGACGGGCCTGTTCTGTGATCCGATGCAGCCGGAGACCTTCCGCACCGGGGTGGCGCGGTTGCTGGATGATCGTGCGTTGGCGGCGCGGTTGGCCCGGGCGGCCCGGGCGGAGGCGGTGCGCCGGTTTCATCCGCTGGCCATCGCGCGGGGGCATCTGGAGATATACCGCGACGTGCTGGGGCGGTAGGGGTGGGCGTCAGCGGGAGCATCCAGACACTTGCCCCGAACGTTTCGCCGTTCGGAGCGCCGGCTTGCAGCCGGCTTTGCGCTTCCATGCCGGCCAAACAGCTGGAAAACAACCACCGGATACGACCAGTGTAAGTGGTAAGCCGGTCACCGACCGGCGCTCCGGCAGCAGTGTTAGGATGTGCCCGGCCGTAGATGCAGGGCAAATTCATTGCTTTCCTTAATTGGGCGGCGTGCTAACATGGGTTATGCCTTTCGGTAAATTAGGCCTTTCGCAACCGGTATTGGACGGCGTGAAGGCAATGGGTTACACAGACCCGACTCCCATCCAACTCCGCGCCATCCCGCTGGTTCTCTCGGGCCGCGATGTCATCGGCAGCGCCCAAACGGGCACCGGCAAGACCGCCGCGTTTGCCCTGCCCATCATTGAAAAACTGCAGGCCCACCGTGGCGGCGGCCCGCGTGCCCTCATTCTGGAGCCGACCCGCGAGCTCGCCGCGCAGGTGGAAACCAGTTTTCGCGACTACTCCCGCTTCACGGATTTGAAGACCACCGTGGTCTTTGGCGGCGTGGGTTACGGCAAGCAGAACGACGAATTGAAGGGCGGCACCGACATGATTGTGGCCACGCCCGGCCGGTTGCTGGATCATTTGGAACAGGGCACCGTCCGGATGGACAAGGTGGAGTTCCTGGTGCTCGACGAGGCGGATCGGATGCTGGACATGGGGTTCTTACCCGATGTGCGCCGCATTCTGGACCAGTGCCCGCGCCAGCGCCACACCGCGCTATTTTCCGCCACCATCCCGCCGCAGATTGAGACGCTCATCCAGTGGGCGATGAAAGACCCGGAGACGATTGAAATCGGCGCCCGCCGCTCTCCCGCCGAGACGGTCAAGCACGTGATTTATCCCGTGTCCGACACGCAGAAGACCGACCTGTTGCTGGAACTGCTCGAACGGGTGAAATACGAGTCCGTCATTATTTTTTGCCGCACCAAGCACGGTGCCGACCGCGTGGCGGTGACGCTGAAGCGCGCAAACCATGCCGTGGCCGTGCTGCATTCCAACCGCACCCAAAAGGAGCGCGAGCAGGCACTTGAGGGCTTCCGCGACGGGCGGTTTGAAGTGCTGGTGGCCACGGATATCGCCGCGCGCGGATTAGACATCGCGGATGTCAGCCACGTGATCAACTACGACGTGCCGCAGCATCCGGAGGATTACATCCACCGGATTGGCCGCACTGGCCGGGCGGAGAACAAGGGCGACGCCTTCACCATCATGATTGCCGAGGACGCCGCGCATGTTTATGCGATCGAGCGGTTCATCAGCCAGAAAATCCCCCGGGTGAAGCTGGAGAATTTTGACTACCGCTACACCGCCCTGTTTGAAGAGTCCAAGCCCGGCGCGGCGGCGGGCGGTTTTCCGGGCAAGGTCCGGGCCGTGCGCGTGCGCGGGGGCTATCATTTTGCGCCGGGTGGTCGTCGCCGCTGAGCCGCCGGCTGGTTTAGGGAGCGGGCGCGGATGCGCCGTCCCCGGTTTTTCCCGTGATTGGTGCCATTCTCAATGCTGTGGGCATCTTGCTGGGCGCGGGGCTGGGCTTGGCCTGGCGCGGCGCGCTGAACGTCCGCACCGAGGCGTTCTGCAAGTCGGCGCTGGCCGCGTTCACGGCCTTCTTCGGGCTGCGGTTGGTCTGGCTGAGCCTGTCTGGCAGCCTGCTGGCTGAAACCAAACAGGTGCTAATCATTCTCCTCGCCGGCGTGCTGGGCGGCGTGCTTGGCCGCGGCTTGCGGCTCCAGTCCCTTTCCAACCGGCTTGGCCGCCGCGCCGTCGGCTGGCTTTCGGCCGCCCAAAAAAATCCCCCGGGTCGGGCGCAGGACGGAATCCTGGCCGCGACCATTTTGTTTTGTGCTGCGCCGCTGGGGGTTATCGGGTCGGTGGCGGATGGCCTGAGCGGCTACTTTCCGCTGCTGGCGGTCAAGGCGCTGATGGATGGCCTGGCTACGGCCGGATTCGTGCGGCTGTTCCGCTGGCCGGTGGCGCTGGCCGCCGGGCCGGTCTGGTTGTTTTTGACACTGCTTACCCTGTTGGTTCACAACCATGTGCTGCCATTTTTGGAGGCGCATGGCCTGGCCGATTCGGTCAGTGGGGCCGCCGGCCTGCTGGCCTGTCTGGTCACTTTGGTTATTTTAGGGGCCCGCCGGGTGGAACTGGCGGGCTATCTGCCGGCGCTGGCGGTCGCGCCCGCTTTGGCAACACTTTTACCGTAATATGTCAACCAATTTAATGTTAAAAAACGCTTGAATGTGCGGTGTTTTTTTTCAATTATCACGCCATTGAAATGAATGCCGAGAAGAAAAAGCGCCACCGGTCCAAGTCATCGCATGAAAAACAACTTGGCTTTTTCATGATTCTTGGCCTGTGCTTGATGGTTGCGGTAATGGTGCTTCTGCTGTGGCTGATGAACGGTCGCTCCATGCATTAGGGCATTCCCTTAGAGGCTCTGTGCTATTGGATTAATCCGCGTTTCCGCAGCATTGCTTCCATCGCTTGGTCCATCAGCATTTCCGCGAGCGGGCGGGTGGCCTCGTCCAGCCTGAGCACGGCGGACTGTAAACCTTTTAATTCCCCCGTCCCACTGGCCGCCCCGGTGGCCAAGGCAGCTTCCACCTCCTGCACGGCCGCCATGATGGGAGCAACCTCAGCTTGGGGCATGGTGGCGGGGAGTGCGGCCAGCGCCTTGCGCGTGGCGGTCAGGGTCGCTTCCGCCTTGAGTTTGGCTTCGATCCAGCGGCGGGCGGCGAGATCCTCGAAGGCGTGCTCCACCGATTCCTCCACCATCTGCTGGACGGCGGCATCATCCACATCCACGGCCGATTTCATTTCCACCACGGTTTCGCGGCCGGTGCGGGTGTCCCGCGCCAGGACGCGGAGAATGCCATTGGCATCAATCTCAAACTGCACGCCCACGCGCGGCACACCACGCGGGGCGGGCTCAAACTCGATCGTGAATTTGCCGAGGCTCCAGTTGTCCTTCGCGCGTTCGCGTTCGCCTTGCAACACGTGGATGAGCATGTTGCGCTGAAAATCCATCGCGGTCGTGAATAGTTCGCCCGCTTTCACGGGAATCGTGGAATTGCGGGGGATGATGACATTCATCAGCCCGCCGAAGGTTTCCAAGCCCAGCGACAGCGGCGTGACATCCAGCAGTAGGATGTTTTTGAAACCGCCGCTTAAAATTTCCGCTTGGATGGCCGCACCCAAGGCTACGGCTTCATCGGGGTTTTGGGAGGTGTTCAGTTGCGGCCCCTCGGGGCGGTGATATTCCGTGCCCAAACGGATGCTGCCGCGCGTCTCTTCAAAGTCGGTGCAGCCGAAGAGTTCGCTTACAAATTTTCGGACGAGCGGCATCCGCGTCTGGCCGCCCACGAGAATTACCTGGTCGAGCGCTTTCGCCTCCAGCTTCGCATCCGCGAGGGCGCGCAAACAATGGGGCCGGGTGCGGGCAATAATATCGCGCACGAGGTTTTCCAATTCCGCGCGGGTGAGCGTGCGCTGAAACGAAAAATCCAGGGTGAGAAAGGGCAGGGCAATTTCCACTTCGGTTTCGGTGGAGAGTTTTATTTTGGCCGCTTCGGCGGCTTCGCGCAGACGGGAGATCAGCGCGGCAGAGTTCAGGATTTCCGGGGCCAGCGTTTGCCCGGCGGCCTGACTCGCGGTTTTCACTTCGGCCAACAAAAACTCCACGATGCGCTTATCCAAATCATCCCCGCCAAGGCGGGTGTTGCCATTCGTGGCGAGCACCTGAAAGACACCGGCATTCAATTCGAGGATGGAAAGGTCAAAGGTGCCGCCGCCGAGGTCATAGACAGCGATGCGCGACTTTTCCTTGAGCTTGTCTAGACCATAGGCGAGCGCGGCGGCGGTGGGTTCATTGACAATGCGCTCGACGGTGAAGCCCGCCAGTTCGCCGGCGCGCTTGGTGGCGTTGCGCTGGGCATCGTTGAAATAGGCCGGCACGGTAATGACCGCGCGGGTGATGGGTTCGCCAAAATACAATTCGGCATCCGCCTTCATCTTTTTCAGAACTTCGGCGGACACCTCCTCGGGCAGCCAGTTCCGGCCATGCGCGGGAATGGTGAGCGTGCCATCACTGGCGGGACTGAGCGGGTAGCTGACATCGCGTTCCTCCGGCAAAATCTCGGCGCTGCGCCGGCCCATGAAACGTTTGACGGAATACACGGTTTCCGCCGGTTTCAAGACGCGCAGGCGGCTGGCCTCGGCACCAACCACAGCATCACCCGTGGCGGACGGAAAATGCACCACCGAAGGCGTCAGGCGCCGGCCCTGGGCATCGGCGATGACCAGGGGAATCCCTGAATCCACCGTGGCAACCAGTGAATTGGTGGTGCCGAGATCTATGCCGACGATTCTGCTCATATCCCCCTATTTTGGACTGGATGCACCCTGGATTGCACCCGAAAAATGGGCGTATCTTAACACTGCCCCGGAGCGCCGGCTTGCAGCCGGCTTTGCGCGTCCGTTCCGGCAAAACGGCTGGAATGGCGCAACGGTTTGCGACGCGCGTGAGATTAAAGCCGGTCTCAGACCGGCGCTCCGGGGGCAGTGTCAGTATCAGCACCCCAAAAAATTGACTGTTTCCAATGCGAACCTCGCTTTAGAATTCTGGCCATGACATCCGAACAGGTACTCGCAATTTTCCGGAAGAGCGGCGCGCTGCTCGAAGGCCACTTCATTCTCCGCAGCGGCCTGCACAGCCGTCAGTTCTTTCAATGCGCGCTGGCGCTCCAGCACATGCCCGACGTGGAACTGCTCGGCGCGGCGCTCGC
>Ga0007882_10002215_pt1 | contig 11017 bp, 4 predicted proteins | sample CryBogCBH12Aug01_FD_71195 | JGI IMG/M metagenome (GOLD analysis project Ga0007882, IMG submission 71195) | Freshwater microbial communities from Crystal Bog, Wisconsin, USA - CBH12Aug09.1 | ecosystem: Environmental > Aquatic > Freshwater > Lake | place: Crystal Bog, Wisconsin, USA | collected... | reverse complement strand
TTAAAATCCCCGAACGCCACCGGCAGCGCGCTGACTGCCTACAATCGTTTGGCACTGCTCGCCACCAAAAACACTGGTGTTTGGGCTGGCCTGTTCGATGGCGTCAAAGCCATCCATCTGGCTGATATGCACGCCTCGCGCGTGGGTCCGAACAGCGATATTTCGCACAACTAATAGTTGAGTGTTTAATTCATGCCGGCGTGGACGTAAGTTCACGCCGGCTTTTCTATTCTCCAAGCCAAATCCACATGCTTGAAGAACTGCACTCTGGACACGAATTCGGTTGTCACTTGATTGTCACTTGTCTTGCCTAATTCATCTTGCCAAAATTAGTAAATAGCCATTGGCTAGCGAGTGGAAAGAATGCTATGAAGAATACCCTGCTGAAAATTTCGATTCTGCTTAACCTGGGATTGCTGGGCGGACTGATTTGCCTGCTGGTAGCCGGGCGGAAGCATGTTCCCGAAGCCTCGCCGGTGGCGGTGGTGGAAACCAAGTCGTCGGGGAACGAAGCGGTGGCGACGGTAGCCACCACCACCCAACCCGCCGCGCAAAAACCATTTTGTTGGAGCCAGCTTGATTCTCCGGATTACCATGTTTATGTCCAAAACCTCCGGAATATTGGCTGTCCGGAACCCACCATTCGGGCCATCGTCACGGCAGATGTCCATGCGGCCTATCAAAGTCGCAGCGAGGCTGTGGTAAAACAATTGTCGGCATTAGCCGGCAGTTCCTGGGCGACCCGACTGGCGGCGGGTGACTCCGAAGCGACGTTAAGATCCGAACTACAACAGTTACCCAATCTGGAAGCCGCCCAAATTGCTGATTTCATCGGGTTATCAGTATTGTCATCTTCCACTCGTCAGTCGGCGGCTGATGCCAACAATACGGCGGAACCGGTATCCCTGCCGCTGGTATTCAAGAATGTGGATTTGGCCGCCTTAAAACTGAATGAGGATCAAATCCAGGTCATCACCGACTTGCGCCAGAGTTTTATCAATGACATCGGTGGAGCACAGCAAAACCCGGATGACCCTGATTATCTGGCCCGCTGGCAGATTGCGAAACCCAATACGGATGCCTTGCTGGTCGGCATGTTGGGGATGTCAACTTTTCAAAATTTTAAAGCTGCCGCTGGTAAAATCAGTCAATAACTCCTAGGTTCTCGGCGGTTAGGGAATGGTTATTGCCGCCGCTTCATCTAGTTAGAATCCCCAGCTAATTCTTCGAATGGGCTACGGGGTCGTTGTTAAGTTACAAATTGTCGCAATTCTGTGTGCTGCTGGATTTATTTAGCTTGGAAACTTCTTAAGTCGTTTGCGTTTAATGTTATGCAGATAAAACTTTATAAGTCCTCAAAGTATCCATGGATGTCCTAAAACCACTAGATTGAAAGCAGCTAGGTCTATAGATTAACCGGCTAATTGCCTTGCGGCAATTGGAACACAAAATTTGAACATCAGAGAACAGATTTCCATAAAATGAAAAAACTATTGAAAGCGGCACTATTAGTTGCCACCGGCCTTATCGGTGTTCCGACGGTTCAGGCTGTCACTTATTACACCACCAACGACTTGATTATCGGCTTCACCTCCGGTTCCGGCAACGATGTGCTCTATGATCTGGGTTCAGTCTCGTCGCTCACCAATGGCAAGACATGGAATCTTTCCACGCTGCTCGCAGGGCGAACGCTGACCAATCAATATTGGGGCGTGGTTGGTAATGGTCCCAATGCTGGTGTGTCTGGCACTCGCTCTAATTGGGTCACCGCCGCCGTTGGCTCAACGCCGCTACCGATAACCGGCAATTCACAATTTAGCTATGTAAATACCGCCATGATTGGCCTTGTCAGTGGGAATGCCCAAACCCCTCAATTCGCCACCTATCCTGTTTATGCTGGCGAATCGGGTTTGGACGCTGCCAGCGATGGATTCAGTTGGAACTCATCAACCATCAATCCTTCCACCGTCGCCGGCAACCAATTATATGAAAACGCATCAGGGAATAATCCCAATGTGCAGGGTGCCACCAGCGCTTATTTTTGGAGCGAGCTGAATGATGGTGCGACGGTCAATCAGCTCGGGGCTTTTACTCTGGGCACCAACAGTGTGCTGACTTACAACACGGTGGTGGCTGGCTTCACCGCCACGGCGACCAACGGAGCGGCTCCGCTGCAAGTGGTTTTTTCTGACGCCTCAGTGGGTAGCGGTGTGGGCACGAACTGGCTCTGGAGCTTTGGCGATGGCCACGCCATCACCAACACCACCAGCGCGAACGTGACGAATACCTATGCGGCGGCGGGCAGTTATACGGTTAGCTTGATCGTGACGGCGGCGGGGGCATCCAGCACCAACCAGCAGACCGCTTTCATTGTGGTTACGAATGGGGCGGTGGTGGCACCGGTGGCAGGTTTCGCGGGCACGCCGACCAATGGGGCAGCATCTTTGCAAGTGGTGTTCACGAATACTTCCACCGGCAGCTTCACTAATTCCGTCTGGAACTTTGGTGATACGCATACGGCGACGAACACCACGGGCGCGAACGTGACCAACACCTATGCGACCGCGGGCAGTTATACCGTTACGTTGACGTTGGTTGGAGCAGGTGGAACGAACGCGCTTAGCAAGACCAATTACATTGTGGTCACGAATGCGGTGGTGGCACCGGTGGCTGGGTTCGCGGGTGGGCCGACCAACGGATTTGCGTCTCTACAAGTGGTGTTCACGAACACTTCCACCGGCAGCTTCACCAATTCCGTCTGGAACTTTGGTGATACGCATACGGCAACAAACGCCACGGGCGCGAATGTGACCAATGCCTATGCGGCGGCAGGCAGTTATACCGTTACGTTGACGGTGGTTGGAGCAGGCGGAACGAATGCGCTTAGTAAAACCAGTTACATTTCAGCCTTGGCAACCCCGAAACTTATTACCACGACTTTGTCCGGCGGCAAACTGGTTTTTAATTGCACCAACAGCCCAGCTCAGGTGAATGGAGTTAAATATCGGATTTGGTCATCCACCAATTTAACCGTGCCGCTGACGAACTGGGTGGTAGTTTGGTCAAATGCGTTCCCCAATCTCTACACCAACAATGCACCGACCAACGCCAGCGCATACTTCCGGTTTAGTTCGCCCTAAGCAAATTGTTTTCTAAGCTGGCTGCCAATCTCGGCAGCCAGTTTTTTTGTTTCCGCTGCTGAATATGGCGACCTCGAATTGTAACGGTTATGTTTCCATTCCGTCTTTGAAGAAATCGGGCAACGTAGTTAGCTTGTCGGCAGGATTAGGGCGGTGCGCCGGACATGGCTACCCTTAAAAATGGGCCGATGCTCCATGTCACTGCTCTAATCCGCTATTCAAAGTTAGATCAAATTCGCTCAAGAAAGTTGCCTCCGGATTTGGAAAATTACGGATTGGAGCCGTTTGCTAACAAGGCTGTTTGAATATCTGATCCAGAATCCCCACCTCACCGGGATTTTGTATTTATTATGGCAGATCCAAACAACATTGGCACAGGGTGGCGTGCCTCACGCTGCGAGGCACGTCGGGTCGCAGCGCGACCCGACTCACCGCATTACCCCTGTGTCAAAGTTGATGTGAACTGCTTTAGGTTATTAAGATGCCGAGAATTCATTCAAGCGGTGGAAGTAGTGGTGGGTGGCATGAATGGTTCTTACGCGTCTGAAACCGAAATGTCTGTGGCAATAACTAAATTACTCTTAATTAGCTCGCTCTTGGTGGTAATAAGACCGTGACACGCTTGATATGGCGGGACAACGATGGTTTCAGTTTATTTTTATTGTTATCCTCGGTTACAGTATCAGTGCCGGCAAATTGCTGCTTGGTGTCATTGCTGGCTGTGCCAGCGGCGTTTTGGCTGGCCGCTGTGGCGGTGGCGGAGGTTCCCAATGTGTTTTGGACTCCTTGAACGCCGGACACGTTGGCAGAGAACAGATTTGCGCCCGCGGCCACACTGCTGCCACCGCTAACACTAATGCCACCAATGCCAACGATTGTTCCGGCAACGCTGCCGCCACCGGAAAAATTGGCGGAACCACCGGAAAGCACCGTGCCGACGAACTGTTGCGCGGTATTAATATCGGCGTTTCCTTGAGTAACAAATGTGCCTTTTACAAATGGGGCCGTGATGTTGAGATTGACACAGACCACCGCCCCGCCGAGGAGAATATTCCCTTGGGGTTGGAAGACACCATTCACCATGACGCCGGATAAGGTGTCCGCCGGGTAGGTGACGCCATTGAATGTGAGTGAACTAGAGTTGTTGACGCGACTATAATTGGCGTCCGTAGCGGCAGTCAGGTTCACCGAAGGATTTCCACCAATGGTTTGATTCAAAGCAAACTGCGAAATACCACCTAGGCCGGAGATGATGTTGCCTTCGGGCGCAGAAATCGTGATGTTTCCGGGCTGTCCCTTGCCACCGGGGGATTGAAATGCTGACGTTGGATATTCTGCTAAAATGCCGCTGCCATAAAAAGCGGGATTAATTGCCAAAGAACTCTTATCCGTTAAATCCCCAAAGCCTTGGGAGGGGTAATAGGGATTGCCGTTCGCGTCAACACAGACACCGAAGACCGTCAGAGCGATGTTGGCACCGGTGCCCGCATTCACATCGCCGTGCAAGGAGGAGACAGTCACATCGCCGCCGTTGAAGGTGGCGATACGGGCACTGCCAATGTTAATATTTCCATAGGGCGCATTCCCAATGGCTGTCACGCTGACGTCACTGTGTCCAGAAGTGTAAATGCCATAGCAGTCAGATGTCGGGAAAACAAAGCTGCCCTGACTCAAGTCAATTTCTCCCGTGGTATTCACGGTGATATTTCCGCCATCGCGAGAATAGATGGCGGAGCTGACCATTTTTAAACTGCCGTCCGTTGGATTGCTCACAGTCGGATGACCATCCGTTGTCACCGTGATGGACGCGCCACCCGCCGCTGCCGTTGGCAGCAAAGGTTGGAGTGTTGCGAAGTTAAATTTTCCGTTGGAATTTAAGCCGGACTGACCAAAACCATCGGAGCCGATTCCATCCGTGTTGCCCAAATCAATGGACGCCGCTTGAATTGTGAACTGACCCAAGCCGCCAACCTGATAGCCCAAACCGGGGGTAATACTTGAACTGGCATTCTGGCTTTCGGTTTTAAGGGTCGCCACCACGGCGGCGGCACCGAAATTATAGGTGGTTGTCTCCAGGTGGCCGTTGGCATCAATCACCGGTTTACCATTACCATCGGCCACAAGCACCTTTAGTGTCCCTCCTGCCAAGGCCGCTGTCTGATTGTCGGATAATCCCCATTTGCCCGGAAAACCCAATTGCCCGGAACTTGGATCGTAAACAAACCCCGGATTGCTGCCGAAAGCGGTGGTGCTGCTGCTGGGAAAAAGAAGATAACTGTTTTGTTTCAAATAATCAGCCAGAACGTTCATGTCCACTTTGCCTTTAACCACACAAAAAGGAATATCATTCACATTAACACTGGCGAGACTGGCAAGCAGGTTGGGATCCACGGCAAGCATGAACACCGAATCCCAAATGGCCGGTTGCGCGGGATTGGCGCTGGCGATCACGCTTCCGTTTAATGAGGCAAATGAATACAGCGGATTGTTGTAAATCTTTCCGGTCACCTTAATTGAGGTGGCATCGCTCGAATGGAGATTCACAGCAACTAAGCCCGAATTAATCATGTCCCCTTTCACTGTTATCTCCGTAGCCTTGGTGGTGTAGAGGTTGACATCATTGATGTTGCCATCAACGGAAACACTAACTTTGCCCGGGCTGTTTAGTTCGGCCGTCAATGCGAAGGGGTTATTTACATCGTCTTCAATCGTTGAAAAGCTGCCGGTTAGCGGCACCCACTGGTAACTTTTGCCGTCAGCTGTGTTGGGCGCACTGGCAGACATATCCAAGGTGATCGGGTCGGTGGAATACGCATCCAGATAATTGGGGACGCCGAAATTGCCGCCGTTCCGGGTGGTAATATTTAAATTTTGCTTGGGCGAAGGAAACAAAATCACCGGCGTATCCAAAATAAATCCGTCCGCACCGGCATTGACCGTCAGTGCCGGTGGAAACAAGAACGGAATAACATCACCGCCACCGGAAGCCGGGGAATGCGGCGCGTCATAACCGGTAATCTCGACGGAATTCCCCGCATCTAACTCGACGGAAGCCGTATCGGCATAGTCAAATATATGATATCCGGCGTAGGTTGTCGGATTACTGCCTGCGGTTTTTTCGCCGAAAATTCCATTGGGATTGCGCACATCCTGAACGTAAATGTTGCCATTGGGCGCATTGACTGTCCAATGGCCACTAATAAGGCTTAAGGCAAAGCCCTTGGTAGGTTCGTTTGCCAGTGTATCTAACGATGCGCCCACATCCCCGCCATTGGCGGTGATAGTGCCGATGCCGTTAGCCAGCACATAGTGCCCATAAACATTGCCGCCGGCGGTGACGGTGACGTTGCCGGATTGAGGGCCGAAAGCACCGCAGCCACCGTCATATTGCGCGTGAGTATAATCACTTTGAACCGGAAGGTAGCTGGTAACATCGCCGCCGGCGGTGATAGTGACGTCACCACCCGCCGCCGTGCTAATGCCACCGAGGTTGGCGGCGTTGACCTTATAATATGGGGCGCTACTTTGCCCAAAGGTGTAGCCCTGGACATCGGTGCCGGTGGTTACGTTGCCAGTGGTCGCGGTCACGCTGATATTGCCACCGGCAAGCGTCCGAATGGCTCCGCTGCCAACGGTGACATTATTGCCAGCGGAAATAGTTATGTCACCATTTTGGGTTTGGAGGGAGGAACTACCAACCGAGGCATTGCCACCGGCGGTCAAGGTGACGCTCCAATTATAGCCGGCCTTGATGCTCTTACTCAAAGTAATGTTGTTGCCCGCCGTCAGGTTATAGTTCATGGCGGTGGTAACATCAGCCAGCGTCCAGGACGAACTCGCGGTTAAGTTACCGGCACCGGTATAGTTAAGATTGCCGGCCAATGACTGGAGTCCGATTTGCGAGTAATTATTTAAGGCGGCTAAATTAAGATTGGGGCTGGCGGCGGCTGGGTCGGTGGTGGTGGCGGCGGCGGAAAGTGTGAGGTCGTTGGGGTTGACGAGCAAATCATAGTAACCATTCAGGCTTGATTGCACCGTGCCGGTGGTAAGGCTGGGGCCAAAGATTTCAACGATGCCGCCCTGCCCGCCGCTCGCGCCCGTGCCACCGGCAACAGTGATGGTGGAGTTGGCGGTGTCGGCGAAAGTATTACCGGATTGTAAAATCACAAAGCCACCGGGACTGGCACTGCTCGCGCTGTTATCGCCATGAGCTTCAATATCCGAACTGGTTCCCAAGGTAAGATTGTCGCTGGCCACCAACTCAATGACGCCGTTGACGCTTTGAACTGAATTGGCTTGGATGACGCCGTTTTGATTCACCGTTTGTGCCTGCGCAATAATACTGCCTCCGTTGGCAATTAAATTACCTTCGTTGTCCACCGAGCCTTGTGGCAGCGTAACCTTGGCGCTTAAACCGCGCCCGTCCGGACTCATGGAAACCAGCACTTGCTGGCCGGCGTAAAGCCCAATCTTCCCCGCCGGGGCGGAAATCGTGCCAGTGCCCAAAACGGGGTCTTTATTATTTTCAATATCGTTGGCAATCAAAAAAACCGAATTGCCGGTGGTGCCGTCTGTTTTAATCAGGCCGTAATTGATTATTTTTGCAGTCGGCGGTGGCGCATTGAACTGCCATGCACTGCCGCTAAAAACATTCGGCGGGGGAGTGGTCGGACTAGCGGTGGTCATGATCAAACCGTGGGCGGTAACACAAGCTTGGCCCCCAATGTAAAAGCCCGATGGATTTTGCAGAATCACATAGCCATTCGCATTGAGGTTCCCAAGAATCTGCGAAGGATTGACATCGTGGATTTGATTCCACGCCACCGCCGACGAAGAGGGTTGCTGGAACGTCGTGGTTTCGCCGGCGCTGATATTGAAGCTCTGCCAATTGAGATAGGCGTTGGCAGAGGTTTGTTTAATTGTCAGTTGCGAGCCGCCGGTGGTAATCGTCGCCGCGCCTTGGGTGACGGTGCCACCGGTGGGATTGGCCCAAGCCGCTGGTTGGCAAAAGTAACAGACCAGCAGGGCTGCGGTCACGCCGGGCCGGCAACCAGCCAAAGTCGGGGAAAAGATTTTCATAGTGAACCTTTGTTACCAATCAGAATTGTGCCGTCAGGCCAAAGTTAAAGAACGGGCGAGAGAGTGAGGTATTGGCCGGTTTCAGCAGCGGCACCGAAAGCATGAACCGGGCTTCCCAGTGGGAACCGATGGAAGCCACGCCACCGACCCCAGTCCCCCATAAGGGAACATCGGCAGATCGCCCTTGGGGATCCAGCAAATAAACCGTGGCGTAGTCCATAAAAAATGAGCCGCGGACGATGAGCGGGATATTGCCATACACCGGCCCCACAACATGAGGCGGGGTTTGTTGCTCAAACGAAATATGCCAGCCGGTGTCACCAAAAACTTGTCCTTCCTGATACCCTCTAACACTGCCAATACCACCGGCACCAAACTGCTCGTTGCTGATCAATGGTTCGTTGGCCCATTGGCCGTCCGTCCGCAAGGTGGTCATCCAGTTTGTATATATATAGCCGACCCAGGAAAGACTGGGAGCCAGCGTGACCCAGTTACCGGAAGACTTGGTTGATCCTGAAATGCTTTGTAAGTTACTCGAAGAACCCGAATACCAGGCATTGCCGTTGATACCCAGACCGAAGCTAAAAACGCCCACCGAGCCGGCATTCAGGGTTGCATCGTAGCGCAATGATAGAGGTAAATACTGAAGACTTCTAACCGTTACCGGCACCGGTGAGGAATCAGCAGAACCAACATAGTTGGAGTATTGGCTTTGGCTGACATAGACCAACTCCTGATTGTTCAACAAAAAAACATTAGTCTTATAGCTGGTCAACTGATAAGTCTTGAAATCAAGCCCGCCGGACAGTCCCGAATGGAAATCAGACGAAGCAGTTGGCAGCGGCACACTCAAGCGGAAGCCGAGGTCATTATTCTCCGTCAAGTCCTGCTGCACCACATTTTCGAACAACGAATAACCGTTGGTCGGTGGCACCAGCTCCGTCGAGGACAAGGTCGTCAACCCGCCGTCAATGGTTGAGCGGCTGGCGTAGAAATTGATTTCCGGCTGGCCGGAAGGCGGTGGCAGGTTGAACTTCCGCGTGGCTTCATTATATCCGAAGCTGCCGGGATGGCTGGCGATGGCATCCTCGACGGCTTCCGGTCGGCCCAGCGGCATCCGGTAAAAACCGCTGTAATTGGCCACCAGCGGCTGGTCGTAAAAATTCCATGCCGGCTTTCCTAAAGTCGAAACTTCTGGCGCCACCGTTTTATAATATTCCGGGGAGAAGCCATATTGAATGCCCATGGAATGTTCCAGTTGCCAGAGGTTGTTGTAAACTGCGGATGAATTGATGCGCAAATCCGGCGTGCCCGGTGAGCTTTGATTATTCAGCTCCACCTTGGCGTGAAACGGCAACCGATCTTTCACCTTCAGCGTCAAATCACTGGTGCCTGGCTCAAAGCCGGGATCAATGAATGGGTAAATTTGCCGGTCTTGGTTGGCATTGGCCCGGTTAAGTTCTGCCTGAAAAATTAAACCGTTTAACAGAATATTGGTGTGCAAGCTTGGCAACGCACTCATCACGTTGTTGGAACTAAAGTAATGGTTACCTTTGACTTGGATCGCCGCTAGCCGGCCTTCGGTAACTTGCAATTTGATGGCCGGATGGTTCGTGTTTAGTTTCTGGCCGGCCGGCACAGCAACGGCCACCGTCACATAGCCGCGGTCCCGATAGGTGCCTTGCAGTCCGGCCACGGCGGAACGGATGCCATCAATCGTAACATTGGTGCCAAAGGCGCTGGGAACATTGGTCAGCGATTTACTGATGACTTCCGGCGGCAGAACCGTGTTGCCCATGACGATGTATTTTTCTACCGCAAAGTGCGGCCCAACATTCGTGGTGGTGGCTACAGCGGGTTTTTGCGGTAATGTGGCGAGGGCCTCGTCAGCTGATGAGTTGGCGGCAATATGCACGCCGTCTTTGGAAACAAAATAACGATTTCCGGCCACGACAATCTGGCCGATTGCTCCGGGGAAAACGCTCAACGTGACCACGCCGTTGGTAATCCGTCTGGGCGCGATGACGATGTTCATCGTCAGCGAGCCTTGATTGTAATAAGCCAATTGCAGGTCGGCCGCCGCGCGCACGATTTGTTCCAGACTGATGTTGGTTCCCGTGTATTTGGCAAACAAGGCGGCAAGAACATTGGCGCCAAGCAGCGGCTTTCCATCAATCACATAGGATTGAACGTGGTAGGTGGGAACAATCCTATTTGCCGGCGCGGTTGGGACGGTGGAATTTGTGGCGGGAACAGGTTCAGCCGCCGACAAACGGAAACAGCACCAAACCAGAATCAAAATAATGGCTGAACCGGCCTTCAGTTTTCTCACACCAAATTTGCCGGTGAGCCTGAAATTCGCCCATGCCATTGAGGCAATAACCGTCCTGATACCGGACTGCCGGTGGGAAGTTCTGTTGTTGGGCCGGCGCATTGCAATTAGGGTTTATGGCAAAATAATTGGACTCCAATCCGCTCGCTGGTGGCTTGGAAAGTCATACTTGAAAACACGGCGATAAAGTTGGGCAACCTATATTACGAACTGCTGTCGAAATTGTGACAATTGGGAAACAAAGGGTCGCATTTCGGCCTGCCAGCGAATTGATTTGGCCTTTTCCGCATGGACTTTTGCGATGTTTTCAGCGCGGTGGAAATAATTTTTCCAGCCGTTCTTTCAGAAAAAACCAGTGATGCTCGACAAAACTCTTTGCCGATATTTTTCGTAACCGTCACGCGGCTGTAACAACCTTCGGCCATGCTGATTGGCTAGTGGCGGATGGTAACGCCGCAATAAATGC
>Ga0007882_10002214_pt1 | contig 11017 bp, 9 predicted proteins | sample CryBogCBH12Aug01_FD_71195 | JGI IMG/M metagenome (GOLD analysis project Ga0007882, IMG submission 71195) | Freshwater microbial communities from Crystal Bog, Wisconsin, USA - CBH12Aug09.1 | ecosystem: Environmental > Aquatic > Freshwater > Lake | place: Crystal Bog, Wisconsin, USA | collected... | reverse complement strand
CGCCACGCCTAGCAGGCTCAAAATTAAAATTATCCGGCGCATTTTCATAATATCTCACTTTTTCTGCAAAAAGCTATCGGCTTAAAGCCGGCAGTTTCCCAATTCTTCATGCTTCATTCAGCCTTCGTTCCTTACCTTTTCCTTACTTTTTCTTTACCGGATTTCACCGATCTTTACCGGTCAATCCGGGCCGAGCACGTTGTAACTTTCAATCGTCGTGGAATAATTCGTGCCAATCGCGGCGCCCGTGGCATTCGTGAACACATTCTGGTTCACGCGAAGGACGGCGCGGGCGGCGCTCTCGGCCACGACCTGATAATTCGTCACCATTCCAAAATTCGAGGCGGTAAGATTGACCGAATTGGGTGCGGGGCGCAGCGCCTGGCCATAGCAATAAATCACATAGCGGGGCGGGATGCCGAGGCGCAACAAGCCGAGCGATTGCTGCGGCAGCCACTCGTAAAGCTCGTCGCTGATGCCATTTTGGAGTTGAGTGCCAGTCAGATTCAAGAACGGCGAATTCGTTGTAAGCGTCGGGACACGCAGGATGTCGCCGATATGCTCAAACACACCAGCCACCCCATCGCTATTGGTCAAATTGACCCGCACATAATTGATATTGCTGACCATCATGCCCACTGCCGAATTCAACCCGCCCGCTCCTGCTGGTGGAATGGTAACCGGGATGGTTGACAGAACAATGCCGGGAGTGGGAGTGGTCACGGTATTGGTCAATGCCACCATGCCGCTGAACAGCGCAGACCACGCGGCGAGACCACGATCCCAGTTCGTACCGGAACCCACATTAACCGGCAGCGTGCCACGGCGACCGTTGTCATTGACCTTGGTGGTGAACAAATCAAACAGGTAATAATCCGAGATCGGCGCGGAGTTGGTAGCATCAAACAGGTTGCCATTCGCTGTCCAATTCGTCCATGTAATCGCACCGTTAAATCCATTGGCTTCTGTCAATATATCTGAGGCTTTAAGATAAACCGTCTGCCACGGCGTGCCGCGATGGACGCGTCCCAGCCAGCCGGGGGTGGGAAATTTATTCGTCGGGAAATCCCAGTAATCAGACCGCCATACCAGCGGATCTTTGTATTCTAGGTTGAACTTATTTTGATCCATTGCGCCATTAAGCTTGGCTAGCGCGGTGCCAGTATAACCCCACGGTGAAAACTTTTCACTTGCTTGGTTTAGTAGCATCGGCATCAACCCTAAAGCTTCAAGGGATTGATAAGGCTGGTCAATATGCTGCCAGCCGGTTTTACCAAGAATAGAACATGCCATATCACTGGCGAGATAATGCACCAATGGATCGTTGGCCTGCCAAGTGGAATAATAACACATAACCCGCACAGGAACATAAGGTGCCGAACTATGCAATTCAGTATTATAGTATTTAGTGCCGTTAAATTCATAAGCTCCGCCCAGAGGTCCTCTGAATGCACCACTAAAAAATGCTTTTTCATAAGCAGGAGTATCCTGCACTGGTACGCCTGTCAGAGTTGGCCAATAATTTGGGGGAAGATTGATATCACCCTTCGAAGCAGCAATCTGGTCAATCACCCCCGACGGCACACCGCCGACCAAATTGGTGCTCCACATGCTTGTCGCTGGGACATTTTGAGGACTGGGATAATCAGGCAGCACAGAAACGGTCTGCAAGTTGGTCGGTGACTGATCAAAATGGACGTAATCAATCACATGGGTGCCATCAAGAATAAACACCTGCAACCGGTTGGTCACCGACAAGCCAAACTGCGGCAGTAAAGGCAAGGTATTAGCATAAGGTCCACCCGTATCATAATCCTGCTGGTTGAAATCAAAATGCGGAGCAGGCAGACCGTGCCCAGACAAGTAATAACGATAGATAGCGTTGCTCACCACAACCGAATTCGTGTTGAGGGCTACGATGAACGAATTGGTGTCAAGTTGCAGCCCAAACGTCGGAAGGTTTTTCCAGCCCACATTCGTCCAACTTGTAAGAATGTTGGTAGAACCCAGATTTTTTGCAACGATTAAGGGAGTAAAGCCCACATCATCATTCGTTAAAACCGAGCTGAAACCGTTGCGAGCAACTACTGTAATACTTCCGTTGTAATTATTAGAGTAGGAATTCCAAAGCGAACAGCCCAATATATTACTGATACTGAATAAATACATCTGGTTCGTTGCCGTGGGCGTACTGGTTACACTCGACCTAACGACCTGCAATTTACGTGTGACCGCCATGACATTAATCACGGAAAATTGGTTGAAATTGGGCAATCCCTTCTTTACTCCGATGATCCAAGGCACGTCATAGACATTGGTCGTGTAAGTGCCGGCTGACCATGTCGCCAGAGCCAAAATATTCGTCGGGATACCAAGCTGCGAATCACCGGGGTTGATCACGTTGGTGACCTGCTGGTAATCACTTATATAAACATTCCTTGGTACAACACCCGGTGCGACCGTGAAAACCGGCCGGAACACTGAGGGATAATCCTTACCCAGCGCCGGCGCGTTGTTGGTCGTGGCGTCATAGATGTTGGCGGCGAGCTGGAGCAGCCGGTTCACCGCCGGCGAATAAACAAACCGGTTGCTGACCAGCACGGGGATGTTCGTCAAACAAATCGGGGTTTTGACATTGAACGTCGCTGCATAAAGGTTGGAATCGGCAGCCAGCCAGCGGGCCGTATAATTTGTGAGCAGGCGGTTGGCGGCGTTGGTGAAAAACCGAAGCGGCGTCCACGCGATAAGATTCGTCTCCGCGCCGGGAATCACCACGCCGTTGGTGTCCAGATTGTCGTAGTTCAAATTCATCCGCGGATCGTCCGCCGTGGTATCCGTGCCGATCTGGTCGAGCAGCCGGTAAAAAGTGTAAGGATCGGAATTAATGGCGTTGGTCAGGTGAGAGACAAAGTTGGCCGAAGATTGGCTAGTGTTGAACAATTCGGATGGCAGAGCAAAGAAACGGTTGGTGTTATCGGAGCCAGCCCAAGGCAGCGAAGTGGTATCAGGGGTGGCCGTTGAGCTGACATCCACCGTAGTTTGCAAGGGTCCGTCGCTATAGACGTCTATGCCATAAGGATAATTGGCAAAATTGGTGGTAAAATAACTGTTGGCGGTCGCCAGTAAGTTATAATAGAAGCCATAACGCCAGGAGAGTAAAGACTTGGCGTTGACAAAAGCATCACCCGCGTTGGCGATACCAGTAACCGGCCAATTGAATTGATAATTTACCCCTCCCCATTCATTGGCATTCAAATCAACCAGAAACGCTGCCAGATTTAATTCCCACGAACCGACACCTTGATTGCGGTAAAAACTTTCCAACACCCCGGACTGACCGGCAAATGAATCCACCACCCGATTTCCAGCCTCGTTATGAATATAATTCAAGTCGAGAGTATTGCCGACGGGCTGGGCGAAAAACGCATAACGGGCCACGAACCGGTTGTTGGGGCCGGGATTCAAATCCGGCCGCTCCAGTACGCCAATCCATTCCGGGTCGCCCGCAATCGAAGCAGTGCCAGGGTCGTCCCGGCCATTGCGGTTCAGGTCGAGATAAAACCGGCTTTCATTCGAGTGCAAAGTGAGATTGGTCATCATCACAATCGGCCGCGGCAGGACGTTGCCGACATGAAACTGATCGTAAGGGGTGAAATTTGTGTAAGTTGTAGAAACGAGCAGGTGAAAATCATACATGCCGGTGTTGGTCGTGAGCACGTTGGCGACGATTTGCGCCTGCGCCGACGCGAGCGCGGAATCCGCCGCGAGCCGCGCCTGGGTGGTGTCCGTGGCGGTAGTCACCGCACCGCGCTCGCGCCGAGACATGGCCAGAAACGCCACCGCCATGACCAGGGTGACCGAGAGCAGGATGAGCGTGATGACCAGCGCCATGCCACGACGGGAAGGCGGAAGGGCGACAACCGAAGGCTGACGGCTGGCGGCGGCAAGGTTAATTTTCATTGGTTGGTCGAGTAATAGGCCGTGCGGTCAACATTCGGAATGATCACGCGCTGGCGGAACACATGGACCGCGCCGGCCTGCTGCGAAAGGTAGTTGACCTGGCTGGCAAACACGGGAAAAGACTGGGCGCGCGCCAGGGCGCGATCCTCCACCACGGCCAAGTTCAGCTCCACGGCGGCGGGAACCACGTTGCTATACATGAGCAATCCCGCCTCACCCCCTGAGATCGAAAAAATTGTCGCATTGGTGGTCTGGGTAAAGTTGGTGTAAGCGGCATTACCGGAATTGATCCAGTAGCCGTTCTGGTCATAGGCGCGAACCGAAAAATTCACCACACCATTGATAAGATGGCTGCCCATGGTGGGCGGATTGGAAAAGAAATTGTTGAAAGCCGAAAATACACCGACGGGACTATTGGTGCCGATCCCGTTGGTGGTGGGATATTCCATCCGGTAAAGCGCAAACAGGCCGTCCACCGAATTGCTCGCCACCGCATAACCCACGCCCCACCATTTGGTGTTCTGTCGGTTCAAAATAAAAACCTCCTGCAACAGATTCGTCCGGGAAACCGTGCTGCCGGGAAGCGACTGCACCAGCGGCGTGGAATAACTGGCATTGTTGGCCACCCCAAAATTGACCGCCCCAAAAACGGTCCAGCCCGAAGGCGTATTGGTCCCGCCCGAAGGCGTGATCCCGTGCAAATCGGAGGCGATCAAATCCACCGCCGCGCGGCCACCTTCCAGCACGTCCGTCTGGGTGACCCCGGAACGAAAGGCGCGCTGGGTGCTACTGAACACCGCCATCAACGCCAGCACGATGAGCGACAGCAGCGACACCACCACCATGATTTCGATGAGGGTGAAACCGGAATGATTGCGCCGGGAAAAGCGCCAGACGCCGCCGGCCAGCGGAAACTTAAAATGAGGCAGGGATAATTTCATGGCGCGTTGGTGAACGACTGCGATTGGTAGAAATAAAGCATCACCCCGCCGGAATTGGTGGACACCAACTGGCCGGCGATGGTGGCGCGATAGCTCTGGCGGCCGCCGCCCACATTGCCGTTCGGCAACAACGGCCAGAAGAACTTCAACCGCAGCTCGGACTGACAATTGACCAGCTGGAGGCCAAACCCGGTGCCGGAATTAAACATCGGCACCGGCGTATTCTGACACACCACCTGATAATTGAAGGACACGAGACTGCCCGACCATTTTTCCGCCGCCAGCCCATTGAGGGAACGGACATAGGCCACAACGTGGTTGCTGACAACTCCGGCAACAAACCAGTTGGTCGGTATGCCGGAGGCGGTAGCAGTGAATTCCGGCGTGCTCATCAGGCCGACAATCCGCGCACCGCTGGTGAGATAGCTGTTGTCGTAGCCAACAACCACCGAACTCGCATAGTTCGTGATCGCATAAACATAGTTCGTCAAATCATCCACGCCGCGCGCGCCGGTGCGGACGGCGTTGATGAGCAGGAGGGCGTCCTGATTGACGATGGTCTCCTCGCGGTTGTCGCGCTGGGTGTTCATGCCGATGGGCAGCACGCCGATGATGGCCACCAGCGCAAACCCGACGATGGCGAGGCAGATGGCAATCTCAATCATCGTAAAGGCGCGCTCATGGACGATTGACGACTGACGATTGACGATTGGAAGGCAGCGCGATGAAACCGATTTCCGTGGATGCCGGAACATGGGCGACGGGAAATTGGAGATGAAAAATTTCATTGCACTTTTTGCTGCCGCAAGGTGGCGCGGCCGGTGAGGCGATCCACCCGGATGACGCTGAACATGGAGTTGGTGCTGTTGCCGGGCGGGTTCTCGGTAAAATCCGCCGGCACGTTGGTATAGATCAGATTTTTATTCGCATCCACCGCATAGCTGACGACGCCCTGCGCAAGCGGAATATATTGGTCAGCCGGCGCAAGATTCTGCCCGTCCATCGTCAACTGGCCCAGGTAGTTGAAGGCGAGGTAAGGAAGAGAAGGTGCCACCCCGCCGGTATAAACGGAATTAGTCTCAGCCGGAAACGGGAACAGATTGGTGTAGTTGAACGCGGAGACGGGATAATACACATTGGTGAGCGAGTAATCCGTGATGGGATAATAGTTGGGATAGCTGCAACTGAAACCGTTGAATTTATTGGTGGCGATGAACGCACCGTCCGGCAACGATTTCCATTCGGCAAGATAACGCGGCACGCCCTGCCCCGGCTGGTCGCCCACGGAACGCAGCGAGACAAACGTGTAGCCAGAGCATTGCTTGTCCAAAAGATTGGTGCCGGCGGCCAGTTGGGACGCCGGCAAATAATTCCACCAGTTGACCACCTGCGGCACAAAAACCATATACACGGTGGTGCGCTGACTGATGGCGAGCTGGCGAGCGCGGCCCACATCATCGAGCAACTGGCGCGCGGCACCGACCTGAAGGTTGGATTTGCCAAGGTTCTTGATCGCCGGCACGGCCAAGCCGGCGAGCAGGCCGATGATGGCGATGACGACGAGCAGCTCCAGCAGCGTGAAACCGCCGCGACGGTTAAAGGTCCGGTCAGCCGTCCGTTTCGGTTGGGCAACCGTCAACCGGCAACTGGTAATCTGGTACTTCATTTGCATTTTACTGCCAGCTCACGACGTTGTCCCGGTTCACCCCAGCGGTGGCCTTGGTGCCGGAGTCAATTTTTCCATCCGGCCCGGCGGACCAGACCATGATCTTACCATTGAAAACATAACTACCATTAAGCAGTGTCAAACCATATAATCCGCCGCTGGAAACGGCGGGCAACCCATAAAAAGCATCCTGACAAAGCCCATCGTAATTCAAATCCATGCTGATGATGTAGGGATTGCCCCACGGATCACGATAGATGCAGGTGGTGTCAACGCCGCCGGGCGGATTCGGGTCGCTTGATGAATTCGGGTTATAGCCGGACATTTTGGCATTGAGATATTTCACCTGCTTCGGATTTTTCAGGCCATTAATGTTTACCGCCGCAGCGGGATAAACCGTGTTGTTGGTGATGTCCATCAAGATGGCGATCACTTCGGCGTTGTTGACAAGATAACCAGTCGTTCCAACCTGGTATGGGCCTGAAGGCGTGTTAAAAGTGCCACCATAGGTGAAATCTCCATTATTCGGCGGATTTAACGCATTAGCAGTTGCAGCGGTTTGCGCATTGTTTGCCCCAGTAGAAGAAACCGGAAACCGGCCATAGTCCATGTCGTAAGCGTTGATGGCGTTGACAATATCGGCCATTTCCGTCTTGGCCTTCATTTTTTGGGCGGCAATCTTCGCCCGGTTCACGGCCGGCAGGAGCATGCCGGCGAGCAGGCCGATGATGGCAATGACGACGAGCAGTTCAATCAGGGTGAAGGCGGAGGAAGGGCGAACGGGCGATTTCCGGTTTCCGATCTTTTTCATAGGTTGGGCGAGGTTTTGGCGGCGGAGAGGATGCGGCAAAATGGCGGCGCCGGGCAACGGCCGGACAGCCGCGCCCCGACGGATTTCCAGGCCCGACCGCAGGCTGATGGCCGGACAGAACGAGCAGTCATGCCACTCGATGTGAAGCGAGCATTTCCAGCAGTCCGGGCCGTTGGCGGAATGGTCAAACATAGACAATCCAATATCATGGCACCGAGCTGTTGTTGATCTGCACCTGGCGGTTCCAGTTGCAAATGAGGTTGGTCTTGCCGCTGATGACCAGCTGAATCCACAAGTCGTAGGTGGCCGGATTGCGAACGCCGGGATACAGGTAGCGGAACGGGTTGACATTCGCCGCGCCCAAGGGGGAATAGTCATCATCCGGACCGCGCACGGAGGTGATGAGCACATTAACACCGGCGGCAGAACCAATGCGGTTTTGCCTCAAGCCAGACAAAAAATTATTGGCCAGAACCGCATCTTCGCCGCTGCCTTTGGTGCAATTGACAAAACCACCCACTAAGAAAGTATTGGTCACCATGGCAATGGAAATCGCAGAACCGCCGTCGAGCGTCACATAGCTGGATCCGTTATATATGGTGCCGGACAGTTCATAGTAAAGCTGGTTCGTCAGGGCCGCTTGAATGGATGTACCAGCATTGCCCGGCGGATAGAAACCATATTTGGCCTTGTAATTGTCCAGCGCGGCCTGGAGCTGTTCGAGCTCGCCGCCGGCCGTCCGCAGAAATTGCATGCGCTTGGCGGATTTCAACACGGGAACCGTGAACGCCGCGATAAGGGCGATGACGGAAATAACGACGAGCAGTTCAATCAGGGTGAACGCCCGGGCGTCTCCGCCGGCCGCCGGCCGCCGGCTGCTTGGTTTTATTTTCATTTCATTTCCTGTTCCATCCGCTCGCTCAACCACTGCTTGATCATGCTCTGGTAATTCAAATACCGCGCCCGAGCCAGCCGCTTGATGCGAGCCAGCATCCGGGGATCGAACCGGAGCGTGACGGTGACCGATTCCGTCGATTCGGAACTGTCCGAAACGGACGCCTCCATAAGGCGCAGGGCCGGGCGGTTTTCCGCCCAAAAAACCGCCTCGGAACCCTCGCTGTCGAACAGCGGCACGTCTTCCCAGTTGACAAAAATTTGCACGGCTAAAATTCAGTCTGATTTGGTTTTACCGGATTTTACCAGAGCGGGGTTTCAAGCCAGCGTCTGGTCCATTTTTCGCTGATAGAAGAAGCGCTCCTCCGGCTCGAACGGCCGCGCCAAGAGCACGCGCACCTGACGCCCGTTGGTGCGATAAACACTGTAGATGCCCAAGCCACCGACGGACATCCCGAGATTGAAAAACCGCGCCTGCACGCCAAACCGGGGCGTGTCCGGCAACAGCCGGACGGCAAACGGATCTTCAAACGACTCTTCTATTTCCCGCTGGATCAAAGAACCATGCTCAAAAGGCGGGTTATTCCAATCGAACTCCATAACGGGTCATTTGTAAATAATTCGCCCACGCAATGTGAATACAATGTATTTACACATGGGGAGTGTTTTTGTCAAGTTTTCGCCCTAAAAAGATGGCCGGCTGATCAATATCAGACTTTTCCGCCACCGCTGTCGCCACCGCTCAAGTTTTTGATCATTTCAATCAGCGGCAGGAACATCGCGATGACGATGCTGCCCACGAGGACGGCCAGAAAAATAATCATGATCGGTTCCAGCAGCGAAGTCATGGCGGCGACGGCATTGTCCACCTCTTCGTCGTAACCGTCGGCAATGCGCAGCAACATTTCCGGCAGCGCACCGGTCTGTTCGCCGACATCCACCATGCTGACGACCATCGGGGGAAACACGTTGGAGCTTTCGAGCGTGGCGGTGATGGTTTCGCCCTCCTTGACCGCGTCGTAAACCTGCGCAACGGCGTTGGCGATAATGACATTACCGGCGGTTTCCTTGACAATGTTCAGCGCCTGCAAAATGGGCACGCCGCTGCTGACGAGCGTGCCGAGCGTGCGCGCAAACCGCGAAATGGAAACCTTGCTGATGACCGGCCCGACGGCGGGCAGGATCAGCTTGAGCTTGTCCCAAATCCGGCGGCCAAATTTTGTCTTGATGAACAGCAAAAACAAGACCACCACCACCGCAACCACGCCCATGGTCATAAGAATGTTGTTCTTGATGACGTCGCTGACCGCCAGCACGAACAGGGTGAAACCGGGCATGGTTACCCCCATGCCGGCGAAAACGTCCTTGAATTTGGGCACCACGAAACACATCAGCAAAATCATGATGCCCACGGCGACGAACAAAACGGCGACGGGATAAAACAGCGCGGCCTTGACCTTGCCCTTGATCTTCTGCGCCTTTTCGGAAAATTCCGCGAGCCGCTTCAACACCACTTCCAGCACGCCGCCGAGTTCGCCGGCCTTGACCATGTTGATGAACAGGCGGTTGAAAACCTTGGGGTGCTGCGCGAGCGCCTCGGAAAAGGTGCTGCCGCCTTCAATCGAAGCGGCCAGATCGCCCAGAATGTTTTTCAAGTTCCGGTTGCGCTCCTGCTTCTCCAGCACGCGCAAGCCGCGCAGCAGCGGCAGACCGGCGTCCACCAGCGTGGCCAACTGGCGGGTGAACGTCGTGAGCACCTTCGGCTTCACCCCGCCGCCGAGACCGGGAATCTTGATATTGAGGTCGAGCCCGCCTTTTTTTTTGCCACCCGAACGGGACTTGGCGGCAGACTTACCCTTTTTCCCAGCAACCGCCTTTTCCTCCTTGTCCGCCTCGGTAATTTTGGTGGGAAACAAACCCATCTCCTTCACGCGACCGATGGCCTCGTTCTGGCTGCCGACATCGATGGTACCCTTCGTTTCGTTACCACGGGCGTCGAGCGCTAAATAATTATATTTCGGCATGATGGATCAGGTGTATTTGACGACTTCTTCAATGGTTGTATCACCCTCAAAGATGCTGCGCAAGCCGTCTTCACGCAGCGTGACCATGCCCAGTTCCACCGCTTTCTGCCGCACCACCACCGTGGGCGCGCGCTCGTTAATCAGGGTGCGGATGGGGTCGGAAATCACGAGCAGCTCATAGATGCCTTTGCGTCCCTTGTAACCCGTGTCATTGCAGGTGGAGCAGCCGCGGCCGTAATTAAAAACCTTGTCGCCCAGGTCATGGGGCGAAAGGCCGAGCAGCGCCAGCTGCTGCTCCGTGGGCTCAAACGGCGTGCGACAATTTTTACAACTCGTGCGCACCAGGCGCTGGCCGAGCACCGCCATCAGCGTGGAGGAAATCAGAAACGGCTCGACCCCCATGTCCACCAGGCGGGTGACCGCGCCGGGCGAATCGTTCGTGTGCAGCGTGCTCAAGACCAGGTGACCGGTCAGCGAGGCCTGAATGGAAATCTGCGCCGTCTCCAAATCGCGCATTTCCCCGACCATGATGATATCCGGGTCCTGGCGCAGGAACGACCGCAGCGCCTTGCCGAAGGTCATGCCCATGGCATCATTCACGGCCACCTGCATGATGCCATCAATGTCGAATTCCACCGGGTCTTCCGCCGTGAGCAGCTTGGAGTCAATGGTGTTCACCCGCGACAAACAGGAATACAGCGTGGTGGTCTTGCCGGAACCG
>Ga0007882_10002211_pt1 | contig 11031 bp, 11 predicted proteins | sample CryBogCBH12Aug01_FD_71195 | JGI IMG/M metagenome (GOLD analysis project Ga0007882, IMG submission 71195) | Freshwater microbial communities from Crystal Bog, Wisconsin, USA - CBH12Aug09.1 | ecosystem: Environmental > Aquatic > Freshwater > Lake | place: Crystal Bog, Wisconsin, USA | collected... | reverse complement strand
GCCGGGCCCGTTCGTAATAGCTTGGGCTGGCGGCCACCGCCTGGGTCAGCAGTTTGCGGGCCAGGGCGGGATGGCCATTGGAGATGGCGATGACGCCGGCATTATTGAGCGCCGCCGGCCGCTCCTCGGCGGAGATGTCGGCGACGGCGTCGTCATAGCGGCCGAGCGCCGCCAGGGCCAGGCGCAGATTGACGGCGGCGGCCGGCAGCCGGGGTTCGGCGCGGCTGGCCATGCTCAGCCAGGCCAGGGCATCGGCGGCTTTGCCCTGCAGCAGCAGGGAGTAGCCGAGATTGTTCTCGGCCACCGGCCAGTCGGGCCGCAATTCCAGGGCCTTGCCGTAGGCCGCCGCCGAGTCGCTCCACCGGCGTTCGGCGTCGCATGCCACGCCGAGTCCGTTCCAGGCCCGCCATTGGCCTGGATCGAGGGTGGTCGCCTGGCGCAGCAGGGCATCGGCCCGGCTCCAGTCATGCGCCGCCAGCGCCGCCAGCCCCTGTCCCTGCAGGGCTTCCGGGCGGGTCTTGGGGTCCTTGGCCAATTGCTCGAACATCCGCCGGGCTTCCTCCGTCCGGCCCTGTTCCAAGAGGGATTGCGCCTGTTCCAGGCGGATCGGCGAGGTCATCGCCTCGGTTGCCGGCGTGCCGGCCGGCGGCAGGGCGCAGGCGGACAGCAGGAGGAGCAGGGTGGCCGGCAGGGCGAGGCGGATCATGGGGCGGGCCTTTCAAACACGGTGACCATTTGCCGGTAGGTGCGGATCATCGCCGGGGTGGCGATGACCACCATCAGCGCCGGCAGGATCAACAGGATCAGTGGAAAGGTCATTTTCACCCCCAGTTGTTGGGCCTTTTCCTCGGCCCGCAGCAGCCTCCGGGCGCGTAGGGTCCGTGCATGGGAGCGCAGCGCGTCGGCGGCGCTGGTGCCCAGTTTTTCGCTTTGCACCAGCAAGGTGACCAGCGAGGAAACCTCGTCGATGCCGATGCGCGTGGCCATCGTCCGCCATGCCTCGTCGCGTTGGCGGCCGGCCCGCAGTTCCGCCGACAGCATGGCGAAATGCTCGCCGATCAGCGGATGGGCGGTGCGAATTTCCTGGCCGACGCGGGCGATCGCGCCATCCAGGCCGAGGCCGCTTTCGACACAGATCACCAGCAGATCCAGGGCGTCGGGCAAGGCCCGGCGGACCGCCTGCTGGCGCCGGCCGATGCGCAGGGCCAGGAACAGCGACGGCAGGCCATAGCCCAACAGGGCGGCGATGATGGCGATGGTGGTCGACAGGCGGACCGGTAACTGCCCGCCGACCAGGGAAATAAGCGGATTGACAAGGATCGGCAGGCCGCCGCCCAGGATCAGGCGGGTGGCGAAATAGGCGCCGACGGCATGCGGCGAGTAGAACCCGGCGCGCTGCAGGCGGCGGCGCACCGCATGGGTTTCGCGATCGGCCAGCAGAAAGCTGCGCAGCGGCTGCACCAGCAGCCGCTGCAAGGAGCCGCTGGCCTCGAAGTCCAGCGACGGTTGCGTCGGCGCCGCGGCCCGCGGACGCGGGCGCACCCGTCCAAGATCAAGCAGGGCAAAGACCGTCAGGGCGACGGCGGCGAAGACCAGGGCCGGCCACCAGGCGTCAAACATGGAAACGCACCAGCTGGCGCATCACCAGGATACCGAGCAGCAGGCAAGCGGCCCCGGCTTCCAGGCACAGCGGCAGCAGCGGGTCGCCGGCGACGTCGCGGTAATAGTTGGGATTGAACAGCTGGACCAGAAGTCCCACCGCCACCGGCAGCAGCGACAGGATCCAGGCCGACAGTTTTCCTTCCGCCGCCAGGGCCTGGGCCTTGCCCTCGGTCAGCGCGCGGGCGCGTAGGACTTCGGCAAGGGAGGCCAGGACATCGGCCAGGTTGCCGCCGGTGCCGTATTGCACCCTGGCCGCCACCACCAGATAGCGCAGATCGGCGATGGGGATGCGCGCCGCCAGATTGGCCAGGGCATCCCGCAGGTCCAGCCCATAGGTCATTTCATCGGCGGCAAGGGCGAATTCGCTGCCGATGGGGTCAGGCATTTCGCCGGCCACCAGGGTGATGGCGGCGGAGATCGGGTGGCCCGCCCGCAAGGAGCGGACCATGATCTCGATGGCGTCGATCATCTGCTCCTGCATGCGGCGGCCGCGCCGGCGGGCCTGTCCGGCGATCAGCGGCAGCGGCAGCAGCGCCCCCAGGCAGACGGCCAGCCAGACAACCACCGTCGATTGCCGCAGCCCGGCCAATTGACACAGCCGGTCGAAACGGCGGTAGACGGCAAGTTTACACAGCATGGCATCAAGGCGCCGCAGCGGGGCGGGGGGGCGGCGCAGCATCCGGCTCAATCCTTCGGCGGTCGGCCGTCCGTCGCCCGTGCCTCCCGTCCGCCGCCCGGCGGTCCGGGCGGCGGTTTGCGGAGCCAGGTCGCGGAGCAGGAAATAAATCCCTTCGGCCAGGGCGACGCCGCCGAGGAACACCATCAGGACCAGATAGTCAGGCATCGCTTAGCCCCCGAACAGTGAGACGGGCAGGCGGATGCCCTTGCTTTCCATTTCGACGCAGAAGCGCGGGCGCAGGCCGGTGGGCCGCAACTCGCCCAGCACTCCTCCGGTGGCGTCGAGCCCCTGGCGCTCGAAGCGGAAGATCTCGTTCATCGACACCACCTCGCCCTCCATGCCGGTGATTTCCTGCAGGCTGACCAGGCGCCGCCGGCCGTCACCCATCCTTTCCAGCTGGATCACCACCCGGATCGCCGAGGCGATCTGCGCCCTGAGACTGCGCACCGGCATGTCGATATCGGCCATGCCGATCATCTGCTCCAGGCGGCTGAGGGCATCGCGGCAGCTGTTGGCGTGAATGGTGGACATCGATCCGTCATGGCCGGTGTTCATCGCCTGCAGCATGTCGAAGGCCTCGCCGGCCCGCGCCTCTCCCAGGATGATGCGGTCGGGCCGCATGCGCAGCGCATTGCGCACCAGGTCGCGCTGGGTGATCTCGCCGCGGCCCTCGGCATTGGGCGGGCGTGTCTCCATCCTGGCCACCTGCGGCTGCTGCAGTTGCAACTCGGCGGCGTCTTCGATGGTGATGATCCGCTCGTCATGCCCGATGGCCCGCGACATGGCGTTCAGCAAGGTGGTCTTGCCGCTGCCGGTGCCGCCCGAAATGATGACATTGAGGCGGGCGCGGACGATGCCGGCCAGCAGCTCGGCCGATGCCGCCGTCAGGGTGCCGCCGGCCACCAGGCTGTCGAGGTTGAAGGGGATGCGGGAGAATTTGCGGATCGACAGCAGCGGGCCGTCCACCGCCACCGGCGGCACCACCGCGTTGATGCGCGACCCGTCGGGCAGGCGGGCATCCACCAGCGGCTGGCTTTCGTCGACCCGGCGACCGACGGCGCCGACGATCTTGTTGATGATGCGCAGCAGGTGGCGGTCGTCCTTGAAATGCACCGGCGTCTGCTGCAGGCGGCCGTCGCGCTCGACGATCACCTGGCTCGAGGTGTTGACCAGAATGTCGGAAATGCCCGGATCGCGCAGCAGCGGCTCCAGCGGCCCCAGCCCCAGCAACTCGTCGACGATGCCGCGGACCAGGTCGGTCTGCTGGCTTTGGTCGAGGGCCGAGCCCTCGTCGGCCAGCATGGCGCGGACGATGCGGCCGACCTGGGCGGTTACCTCGGCGGGCGGCAACTTGTCGATCATCGAAAGATTGATGCGCTCCAGCAGTTGCTGGTGCAGGCGTTCAATTGAGGCGAGATCCGTCATTGATGTTCACCGATCGCTGTGGTGGCAAAGGGAGGCATGGCGAGATTCGCCGCGCCGAAGCCGAGGGCATTGAGCACCAGACTGGTATAGGTCAGGTTGCGCAGGCTGACGGTGATCAGCGGTGGCGGCCCTCCCGGCTGGCCGACGATACCCAGACCCGAGGCGCTGTAGGTGACCTGCAGGTTGGCGGCGGTGGCGGCGGGCAGGATGACCTGCGCCGCGGCGACGATCTGGGCGAAAGCCGGGGCGGAATAGCCATAGGCCGAGCAGCCGGCACTGGTGCAGGTGACCGTGGCGAACTGGCAATCGGCATTGCCGGCGCAGGAATCGCCGAAGGCGCTGGTCTTGGGGTTTTGCGAAATCGCCGACAGTCCGGGCGCCACCAGAGCACCGATGGCGGCCTGGCGCGACGCCATCTGGGTGGCGGTTTCCGCCGACAGCCATTGCAGCAGCATGGCGCCGGCGTCGAAGGCGCCGAGAGTGGTGGCCAGCATGAGCAGGAAGACCAGGGCGAATTCGACGGTGACGGCACCGGCGTCATTGGCCGAGGCAGCGTTCGACATGACTGACCTGCAGGGTGAAGCCGCTGGCGAAGGGCAGGGCGGCGACGGGCTGAAAGACGGCGGTGGCGGTGGTAGTGACCCAGGTGGCGTCGCCGACGGCGGCCAGGGTGAAGGTGGCGCCGCCGGCGAGTTGGGCCGCCGCCGCCTGGCTGGCGGCATTGGTGGGATCGGCGGCTCGGGCGAGGTAGCGGCCGGCCGTCTCGGCGGATTTGGCCAGGGCGTGATGCAGCCACAGCGCCCGGCCGAGATCGGCGATGCCGGCCAGCAGCATCACCAGCAGGGGGAAGGCCAGGCCGAATTCGATGGCGGCGCTGCCGCGGTCGCCGGTCATCGGTACAGCTGGATCAGAGGGTGGAGGGCCGGGTTCTGTCCCACCTGGGCAATGCTGACGACTTCCACATAGGTGTCGTCGTCATCGTCGCCCTGTTCCGGCTGGTTGTGGCCGTTCACCGACGGCTCGGTGAGAAAGGCGGAAATATAGGCCGTCGCGCTGACCCCGTCGGTGCTGCCGCGGACATGGTGATAGAGGCAGTTGACCACCGCCAGGGTCAGCAGGCGCCGGTCCGGATTGTCGGAGGGCTTGGTGGAGGAACAGGTGGGGCTGCCATATTCCTTGGTGGTGGCCGGCGAGCCGGGGGTGGGAATCCTGCTGTTGTCGATTTCCCAGCGATAGACCTGGTAGCGGGTATTGAGGCCGGCGGGCGGCTGGCCGCCATGATTGACCGACCAATAAGTATTGAAGGCGGCGTTGCCGGTACCCTTCCAGTTGCCGTCGCCAAGACGCGAACAGCTTCCGGAGAGGAGGCAGGCATCGCGCGGCAGACGCTGGGCATTGGGCGGCGTGTCGAAGCCGGGATTGCAGGGACCGGTGGCACCACCGCCGCCCCCCGGTCCGCCTCCCGGGCCCGGCCCCCCTGGTCCTCCTCCTGGCCCCGGTCCCGGCCCACCGCCAGGCCCCGGCCCACCCGCACCGCCGGCGCTGACATCCATGCCCTTGGTGACATTGACCGCCGGCGGCCAGGCGGGATTGTTCTGGGCCCCGGAAAAATAGGGGTTCTGGTAGAGGTCGAAGCGGGTGTTGAGGGCACTGGCCATGGTGAAGTCGGGGGCCACCCGGATGCCCAGCTGCCCATCCGTCAGGCAGGCCGGCAGCGCTCCATTGGCGATCCATTGGGCGACGGTCTGGCTGTCATGGGAATCACCCGCCGGCACCAGCCAGCCGAAATCGCCCGGTTGCCATTGGTCGGCGGCTCCGTCATGGGCGTTCATCCGCAACTGCTGGCCGGGATTGGCGGTGAACGGCGTTTCCGCCGCCGCCCCCGCCGGTTCTTGCGGGTTGCAGACCATCAGCGGCGTCACGCTGCAGGCGGCCACCGTCCTGCCGGCCACCGCCTGGGCATTGGCGGCGAGGCCGGCCGGGCCGCCGACAAAGCCCATCAGGCTGGTGGTCAGGCTGCGATTGGCGATGGTCACCTGGATGAAATGGGCGTCGTCGTCGCCGGTGGCGGCGACATCGGGGTTGAGGGCGCTGAGGAAGGTCGGCGCCGCGAAAGCGATATCCGCCACGCCGTCGGCGAAGCTCTGGCGGTTGGTGACCAGGGCGGCGGCGGCCCGTTGCCGGGCATTCGCCTGTCCGTCCAGTTCGGCGGCGCCGGCCAGGGCGGCGGCGTCGGCGGCCTGCTGCAATTGGGTGTGCAGGGTGAACAGGCGGCCAAGATCGACCGCCATCCCGCCGGCGGCCATGACCACGGCCAGCGACATCGCCACGTAAACGCCGGCCGCTCCCGAGTTGTCGGTGAGAAATCGTCCTTGGTTCATTTTTGCTCCGCCGTCGCCGAGACCGGCGACACCGGCGGGAAGACCTTGAACTCCTGATAGCGCTGCATCGCCCGCCCGGCCCTGGCGCCGTCGTTGCCCGGTTCCTCGGCCGCCGCGGTGGTGGCCGGATTGACCATTTGCACCTTCATGTTGTGGCGGACCGCCTCGCCGAAACCCGGCGGCGGCGCGTCCAGCGGCTGGCAGGCGGCAAGCAGCAGGGCGAACAGAATGGTCAGTCTCATGGGGATCATCCTCACCACAGAATTTGTCCATGCGGCCCGTCGAGACCGCCGCCGGCCAGTTCGCGCAGCGCGCCCCGCGCCGGATCGCCCTGCTCATGGCCAAGCCCGAACAGTTCAAAGTCATTGGGCGCGGCGAAGGTCTGGCCCGGCCCGGCCAGCTCGGCCGGCGACACCGGATGCACCAGATGGGTGGTGACCAGGATCACCAGCTCGGTCTGCTGCGTCTGAAAGCTCGAGCTGCGGGCCAACGCGCCGAGGATCGGCAACTCGCCCAGACCCGGCCATTGGCGGACCTGGTCGGTGAAGTCGTCCTGGATCAGCCCGGCGACGGCGAAGCTTTGGCCGTCATGCAGTTCGACGGTGGTCTTGGCGCGTCGGGTCGACAGGGCGGGGATATTGAAGCCGCTGAGGATGATGGCGTTGTTCTTGTCGAGTTGGCTGACTTCAGGGGCCACCACCAGATTGATCAGGTCGCGGTCGACGACCGTCGGGGTAAAGGCCAGGCTGACGCCGAACTGCTTGAACGCGATGGTGATGGTCTGCTGGCCATTGACCAAGGACTGCGCCACCGGAACCGGAAATTCGCCGCCGGCCAGGAAATTGGCGGTATCGCCGGACAGGCAGATCAGATTGGGTTCGGCCAGGGTGCGCACCGCCCCCTTCTGTTCCAGCGCGTCGACCAGTTCGGAGAAATGGCCGGCGCCGTTCCGGAGAAACAGATCGGCGGTACCGAAGCCGAGGCTGTTCAGCGGATCGATGGTGGCGAAAGTGAAGTCGCCGGCCACCACATTGGGCTTCAGTCCCAGCTGGCGGGCCACCGTGCGCGACACCTCGGCCACCCGCACCGACAGCATCACCTGTTGCGAGCCTTTGACCTGCAGCAGATTGGTGACATGGCCGGGGGCGAAGCCCTCGGATACCGCCAGCGCCCGGGTCAATTGCTGGTTGCTGGACACCTGGCCGCCGAGGATCAGCGTATCCCGCCCCGCCCGCACCTCAAGCGGCTCGCCCGGCATGACGTCATGCAGACGGGCCTTCAGGCCGTCGGCGTCAAAGCCGACCACCACATCGACCACCATCAGCGGCTGATGGCGGCCGTCGAACAGGGTGACGTTGGTGGTGCCGGCGTCGCGGCCGAGGACATAGAGCGTGTGGTCGTTGAGGACCACCAGATCGGCGATTTTAGGGTTGCCCACCGAGACCTGGGCAAAGGGCTGGTCGACCTTGAGGATGTGCGATTTGTTGACCGGCACCGTCAGTTCGGTGGCGGCCGGTTCGGCGGCGGCGGGCGTGGCGGCCAGCAGCAGCGCCAGAGGGATCAGGCGGAACCGGGTCATGGCGCGCTGCTGATTTCGGTGCCGCGCATGATCACCACCGCCGTCCGGGCGACGGTGGCGACCTTCTTGCGCGGGACCTCCGCCCGCGCCGTTCTGAGGTCGGCCAGGGTGACCCCGGCCATCGGCGCCTGGCTGGCGTCGGCATGATTGCGCAGCGCCAGGCTGAGGCTGCCGATCTGCGCCCCCAGGGTCAGGCGGGCGGCCTGGTCGGGCGACACCTCCAGGGTCACCGCCTTGGCCACCGTCGGCTTGTCCTTGCGTTCGCTGGCCTCCTGGTCGATGGCGAGGACGCGCAGGTCCTGCAGCAGGATATCGGTGGCGGCGTCGCTGCGGTCGGCCTGCTGGCCCTGGGTCAGCAGCACGTCGACCCGGTCGCCGGGCAGCACAAAGCCCGCGACCCCCATAACGTCGTTGACGCGGATGGTGACCGCCCGCTTGTCGGGAGGCAGGACGGTCGACAGGGTCGCCCGTTCGCCCGGCCGCGACAGCTTGGCGGCGAGGATCGGTTCATTGGGCTCGATGGGGCGCAGGACGATACGCTCCTCGCCCGGGGCGAACAGGCTGTCGACCGAGGCGTAGCTGCCCTCGGGCAGGGCGTCGGCGGGCCAGGACACCAGGCGCAGGTCCTTCTTTTCAAGGCGATGGCCGAAGTCCAGCGCCGCACCGGCCACGGCCACCGTGGCGGTGGCGGCGGGGGCGCCGCGTGCCAGTTGGCGATCAAGCCAGGAGCGGGTCAGACCGACCGACAGGACGCCGAGAACGGCGGCAAGTCCGAGCATGGCGGGGGCGCGCAGATTCATGGCCGGCGTCCTTCGCGGGCAGGCCCCTCTCCCCGGCAGGGGGAGAGGGGGGAGCGGAGCGCGCGAGGTGAGCGGGATGCCACCGTCAATGGGCGCTGGCGGCGATGGTGGTCAGCTTGGTGCCGATATTGGTGAACAGAGTATTCAGCGAGGTGCCGGCCGAGGTGCTGCCGGCAATGATCGCCACCGAAACCAGGCCGGCCAGCAGTCCGTATTCGATGGCCACCGAGCCACAGTCGAACTTGGCAAAGCGGATGATAAAGATTTTGATCTTGGTCATGGCAAATCCCCAATATACGGAAGAGACTCTTATTTAATTGTTGCCTCATACAGATGTTGTTTGCCTGAGGCGTAAACAGAATTGCCATTTCCTGATCTCTCTGTCCTGTTCTAAAACGAATACTTATTCACTCTTTGAGCTGCATCTCGGAGAATTGTGATAACTCCATTTTAAGAGCTTGGCGATTTTCATTGAGTTATATTGGCAATTGTCAGACCTGACGGCTGACGGCTTGCTCCCGATTGGCGACGGGTCTAAGCTGACCGGACTAGAGGTGAGTGAAAGGCAGTCTTTTGGCCGAGGTGGCGAAGTTCCAGATCGGGTTCACCCGCTTTCTCGACCACAAAGGACGCGTCCTGCGTCCGGTGCCGGATTGGGCGCGGGATCCCAAGGCGCTGGTCAGTCTTTATCGCGGCATGATGCGTCTGCGCCTGTTCGACGCCAAGGCGGTGGCCCTGCAGCGCACCGGGCGCCTCGGCACCTATGCCCAGGCCTTGGGCGAGGAGGCGGTGGGTGTCGGTGTCGGCGCCGCCATGGCGCCCACCGACGTGCTGCTGCCGGCCTTCCGCCACCAGGGCGCCCAGCTGTGGCGCGGCATGGCCATGCATGACCTGTTCGCCTATTGGGGCGGCGACGAACGCGGCAGCGCCGCCGTTCCGCATGAGGACTGGCCGGTCTGCATCACCGTCGGCAGCCAGGCCTCGCATGCCGCCGGCGTGGCGCTGGCGTTCCAGCTGCGCGGCGAGGCGCGCGCCGTGGTCTGCACCATGGGCGACGGCGCCACTTCCAAGGGCGATGTTTACGAGGCGATGAACATGGCCGGCCTGTGGCGTTTGCCGGTGGTCTTCGTGGTGGTCAACAACCAGTGGGCCATATCGCTGCCGCGCCAGGGCCAGACCGCCTGCCAGACCCTGGCGCAGAAAGCCATCGCCGCCGGCTTTAGCGGCGAACAGGTGGACGGCAACGATGTCATCGCCGTCAGCCATGCGGTCATCGGCGCCCTGGCCGCCGCCAGGGCCGGCCAGGGCCCGCGGCTGATCGAGGCGCTGACCTATCGGCTGGCCGATCACACCACTTCGGATGACGCCAGCCGCTATCGCGACGACGCCGAGGTCAGCGCCCGCTGGGCCGAGGAACCGCTGGTCCGCCTGCGGCTGTATCTGGCCTCCGGCGGCGCCTGGAGCAAAGAGGACGAGGAGGCGACCCAGCTGGAGCTGGGCGGCCTGGTCGATCGCGCGGCGGAACGCTATCTCGAGCAGGTGCCGGACAGCCCGCGGGCGATGTTCGACCATCTGTTCGCCCGGCCGCCGGAGCAGCTGGCCGACCAGCGGGCGCAGCTGGCGGGGGACGCCGCCGATGACTGAGATGACCCTGGTGGGCGCCGTCAACGCCGCCCTGGCGCGGGCCATGGAGGAGGATCCGGCGGTGCTGGTGCTGGGCCAGGATGTCGGGCATGACGGCGGCGTGTTCCGCGCCACCGACGGTCTGCTGGCGCGCTTCGGGGCCAGGCGGGTGATCGATATGCCGCTGGCCGAAGCGGCCATCGCCGGCCTTGCCGTCGGCTTGGCCGCCCAGCGCTTCCGGCCGGTGGCGGAAATCCAGTTTTCCGGCTTCATCTATCCGACCATCGACCAGATGGCCAATCATGCGGCGCGGCTGCGCAACCGCACCCGTGGCCGCATGTCCTGTCCGATGGTGCTGCGCGCCCCCAATGGCGGCGGCATCCGTGCCGCCGAGCATCACTCGGAAAGTGTCGAGGCCTTCTTCGTCAATATCCCCGGCCTCAGGGTGGTGGTGCCGTCCTCGCCGGCCAAGGCCTATGGGCTGTTGCTGGCGGCCATCCGCGACGACGACCCGGTGGTGTTTCTCGAGCCGACCCGCCTCTATCGGGCGATCCGCGAGGAGGTCGTCGACGACGGCCGCGCCTTGCCGCTGGACCGCAGTTTCGTGATGCGCGACGGCGACGACGTCACCCTGGTGACCTGGGGCGGCTGCATGGTCGAATGCCTGGCCGCCGCCGACGGCCTGGCGGCCGACGGCATCAACGCGGCGGTGATCGACGTCGCCAGCCTGAAGCCGGTGGACATGGCGCCGATCCTTTCCTCGCTGGAACGCAGCGGCCGCTGCGTCATCGTCCATGAGGCGCCGCTGACCGGCGGCCCGGGGGCGGAGATCGCCGCCCGCATCGCCGAATCCGGGCTGATGTCGCTGCGGGCGCCGTTGCA
>Ga0007882_10002210_pt1 | contig 11034 bp, 7 predicted proteins | sample CryBogCBH12Aug01_FD_71195 | JGI IMG/M metagenome (GOLD analysis project Ga0007882, IMG submission 71195) | Freshwater microbial communities from Crystal Bog, Wisconsin, USA - CBH12Aug09.1 | ecosystem: Environmental > Aquatic > Freshwater > Lake | place: Crystal Bog, Wisconsin, USA | collected... | reverse complement strand
CCGATGGCCTTGAGATTCACGCGCAGGCCGACGTCGGCGGTGAGGTTGTTCTGACCGGCAGCGGATTTGTTCAACTGCGTTTCTCCGGACAGTTCAAGCACGGGAATGATTTTGTCCACGTCGGGCAGCGGCAAGGTTTTGTGCGGAATGTCGTAGCCGAACACGAAGCCATATTCAAAGGTGTTTACGCCGCCGTCGTCGCCGGGGCCGAACAGCATCGAATAACCGAAAATGGATTGCGCGGTGAAGTTGCCGATTTTCAAGTCGTCAAAAATTTTCGGCACCAGCTCGGCATTTTTGCTCACGTCCGAACCCGTGGGGATGCCGACTTCCACCGCTGCGCCAACCGTGGTGTCGCACAATCCGTTGCGTGCGACAAATTGATAAAATGGATAACGCGCGCCGACATCAATGTTATCCATGCCGTCGGTGATTTTGCCGCCGGTCATGTCGCGTTCGTAAGGCAATTCGAGTTCGAGCGTGAGCAGGCCAATGCCGTATTCGATTTCCGGATGAATGATGTCGGTGTGGTCGCTGCCGCTGGCCGTGTGCAACCAGTCGAGTCGAAACTCACCGGTTTCCAAATCGGAATCGTCCACCAGAAATGGTTCGGCATAGACGCCCTGACCGTAGCTGCTGCGATGGTCGAGCCCGTCGAATAAGCCATAGCGTGTGTCCGGTGCCGGCTGGTCATCGGCAAAAACTTTGCCGCCCGCCAGCGCGGCCAAACTTAATCCACAGACGAGAAAATAGATTTCCTTCATGCGGCGAGATTAGCAGGCGCAAAAAAAACACGCTGTTGCGGGCTTGCGATTTGTTGACGGCAAGTTGTTCTGACTTTCCGATGATAACATTTCACCAAATCCCGGCGAAATGTCCGCCAAAATGAATCCACAGCGGAATCGTCGCGAGGCCAAGCACGGAAGTTCCGAGCGCCACCTGCAACGCCGTCCGCGCGTCGCCGCCGTAATGTTTTGTGATGACGATGGGCAGCACGGCGGACGGCATCGCGCCCTGCAAAACAAGGACGCGCTTCAGCTCGAGGGAACACGGCAGAAATTTCGCGAGCAGCAAAAACAAAATCGGCATAATTGCCAGCCGCACCAGCGAAGCCACGACCACGACACGCACCACCCGACCACCGCGCGCGTCGGCGAGATGGTCGGTCACGATGGCGCCGATGAGCAACAGCGCCAATGGAATCGCACTCTGACCAAACCAGTGAATTGCGGTCAGAATAATTTTTCCGACGAACGCCACTGATCCGGGCGGCGTAAAAATAATGCCGAGAAAATTTAGACCGAGCGCCAACAATAGCGCGGCCAGCGGCGCGTTCAGGATTTTTTTCCAGCCACCGCTTAAGCCGCTGCCAGTGAGCACCGTGACGCCCAGCGTCCACATGGCGATTTCCGTGCCGACGTTGTGGACGAACAACACGCCCGTCGTGCCAGAATCAAACAGCGACACGCACAGCGGAATGACGAGATAGGCATAATTTTGCAGCCCGGTGAGAAAGGCAAAGGTGCGCTGCTCCGGTTTCGTTTGCAGCCCCGCCACCCGCGCAAACAACCGTGAAATGGCGATGCCCACCGCGACCATCCCGAAGCCGACGAGCGGCGGGAGTAAAAGATTTTCTGGTTGGCGCAAAGCGGCGTTGCCCAGCACGGAATCAAAAATCAGGCACGGCAGGAGGAGGTTGAGGCAGACGCGCATCAGGCTGGCGTCGGCATCCGCCGAGAGCCAGTCGCGCCGGCGCAGCAGTAGGCCGACGCCCATGATGCCAAACACCGGCAACACCGCCGTCAACACGGTGAGAAATTCATTCATTCGCAAAATGAAAACAAATTTCCGCCGCCAGCGAAACCAAACAAAAACGCCGGAACGGAAATCCGTCCGGAGTGGTGCATGAGTCCCAAGTGATTACTTCTTGCAGCACTTCGCGCAACCAGCGGCGTCCGTGCAGCATTTGGCGCAAGTCGCCGGGTCGCTACAACAGGCACCTGTGCAAGCGGAAGCGGCGGGCTTGCAGCACGCGCCTTCTTTTTTGCAGCAGGTCGAGCAGCCAGTGGTCATCAGGATGGCGGCAGCACAAACCGCAGCGAATAGGAGCATTGTTTTCATGTTATTTGGTATTAGGTTGGTTGTCCGTGAACTTGTTATTACCCATAGCATCCACGGCTGCTATCGGCAAATTGTTTATGAGGCAAGCTGACGATTTTAATCCGTGCGAGCGCCACAAAAAATAAATCGCCGGATACACCGCCAGCTCCATGATGGTAGAGGTGATGACGCCGCCGACCATCGGCGTGGCAATGCGTTTCATCACATCCGCGCCCGCGCCATGGCTCCACAAAATCGGCGCGAGGCCGGCGATGATGACGCACGCGGTCATGGCTTTCGGCCGGACGCGCTTCACGGCACCGTGATAAATCGCGTCGCGCAAATCTTTCGTCGAATTGAGCGCGCCACGGTTTTTCCAGTCGGCGAACGCGAGGTCGAGATAGAGCAACATCACCACACCGGTTTCGGCGTCGAGGCCGGCGAGCGCGATGATCCCCACCCAGACGGCAACGCTCAAATTGTAGCCGCACAAATATATCGCCCAGAACGCGCCGACCAGTGAGAAAGGCACCGCGAGCATCACGATGGCGGTCTTGATGGCGGACTTCGTGTTGAGATAAATGATGAGCGTGATGAGCAGCAGCGTCAGCGGCACGACGATCATCAGGCGTTCCTTGGCGCGCAGCATGTATTCGTATTGGCCGCTCCAGAAAATATTGTAGCCGCCGGGCAGCTTGATGTCGCCGTGCGCCACGGCTTCGTTCACGGCGCGCATGGCCATTTGCACATACGTTCCCACGTCCACGCCGCGGATGTCCACATACACCCACGCGTTCGGCACCGCACCTTCGCTCTTGATGCCCATCGGACCGTCCACGACTTTCACCGTCGCCAACTGGCCGAGCGGAATCTGCGCGCCGGTCGGCGTCGGCACCACGATGTCTTCGCGCAACGCCCGCAGGTCGGAGCGGAAATCGCGGTCGTAGCGCAAATTGATCGTGTAGCGCTGCAAGCCTTCCACCGTCGTCGTCAAAGCCATCCCGCCGAGTGCGACGGACAAAACTTCCTGCACGTCGGCGAGCGTCAGCCCGTAGCGCGCGATGGCTTCGCGATCAATTTCAAATTCAATGAAGCGCCCGCCCATCACGCGCTCCGCGAACACGCTGGTCGTGCCGGGAACTTTGCGGACCACGGCCTCGACCTCGGTGCCGATGCGTTCGAGCGTGGCCAGATCCGCGCCGGCGATCTTGATGCCGACGGGCGTCTTGATGCCGGTGGACAGCATGTCAATGCGCGTGCGAATGGGCATGGTCCACGCGTTGTTAAGGCCGGGAATCTGAACCACATTATTCAGCGCATCGGTGAGTTCATCCGGCGTGCGCTTGCGATGCGCGATGAATTTTCCGTCTTCGTCCTTGATGTCCACGGCGGGCCATTCCGACTCGGGCTTGAGGCGGATGGTCGTTTCGATCATGTCCATCGGCGCGGGGTCGGTGGTGGTCTCGGCGCGACCGGCCTTGCCGAAAACTTCGGCGACTTCGGGAAACGATTTGATCAGCCGGTCGGTGACCTGCAAAATTTCACGCGCCTTCGTCGGCGAGATGCCGGGGAATGTCGTCGGCATGTAGAGCAAGTCGCCCTCGTAAAGTGGTGGCATGAATTCCGAGCCGATGTTTTGAAAGGGAAAAAATTTTCCGGCGCTGAATGCCGCGTCGCGAGCCTTGCCTTCAGGCAGCACGCGTTCAACAATCCAATTCCACGGCAGAAACACCCAGATGATGATCACCCCTGCGCTGAAGATCACCGCCCAACGCCGTTTGATCACGAAATCCAGCAGCGGATGATACATCCAGATGAGTAAGCGATTTAGCGGATTTTTTTCTTCTGACGGAATGCGTCCCCGAATGAACCAGCCCATTAGCACCGGCGCCAGCGTGATGGACAGCAGCGCGGCAGCGGCCATCGAATAGGTTTTGGTGAACGCCAGCGGCTTGAACAACCGGCCTTCCTGTTCCTGTAGCGTGAACACTGGCAGGAATGAAACCGTGATGACGAGCAGCGAATAAAACAACGTCGGCCCGACCTCCACCGCCGCGTCGCGGATGATTTCCCAGTGCGGCTTTTTGCCTTGCTCACGTTCGAGATGCTTGTGCGCGTTCTCGATCATGATGATGACGGCGTCCACCATCGCGCCGATGGCAATGGCGATGCCGCCGAGCGACATGATGTTCGAGCTGATGCCCTGGCCAAACATCACCAGCAGCGCAATCAGCACGGCGACCGGCAAAATGATGATTGCCACCAGCGCGCTGCGCAGGTGCAGCAGGAAGGCGAGGCACACGAGCGCCACGACGATGCTTTCCTCAATCAGCTTGTCCTGGAGCGTCTTCATCGCGCGATCAATCAGCTCGGTGCGATCGTAATTCACCGTCACTTTCACATCCTCGGGCAACGCTTTCATCGCCGTCGCCAAACGGGCCTTAACATCTTGGATTACTTGATACGCATTGGCGCCGTAGCGCACGATGACGATGCCGCCGACCGTCTCGCCTTCACCATTGGCCTCGGCGATGCCGCGTCGCATATCGGGGCCGAACTGGATGGTCGCCACGTCGCGCAGCAAAATCGGCACACCCTTGTCGCCGATGCCGACGGCGATTTTTTTCAAGTCATCGAGATTTGTGACATAGCCTTTGACGCGCAGGATGAATTCCCGTTCCGCTAGTTCGAGCGACCGTCCGCCGACCTCGCCGTTGCTGCGTTCGATGGCGGTGCTGACATCTTTCAGCGCGAGGTTGTAGGCGCGCAGTTTCGTCGGGTCCACCGTCACTTGATATTGTTTCACGAAGCCGCCGACGGACGCGACCTCCGACACGCCGGGCACGGCGGTGAGCTGATATTTCAGATACCAGTCCTGGATGGAGCGCAGTTCCGCGAGGTCGCGGTTCGTGGAGTTGAGCGAATACATGAACGCCCAGCCGACGCCGGTGGCGTCCGGCCCGAGCGATGGCGTGACGCCCTTCGGCATTTGCGCGGTGATGCTGCTCAAATATTCCAGCACGCGGCTGCGCGCCCAATACGGATCGGTGCCGTCCTCGAAGATCACATACACGAACGAGAAACCGTAGAACGAATAACCGCGCACCGTTTTCGCCTTGGCCACCGAGAGCATTTTTGTGGTGATCGGATAAGTGACCTGGTCCTCGACAATGTTTGGCGCCTGGCCTTCCCACGGCGTGTAGATGATGACCTGCGTGTCCGAGAGATCGGGGATGGCATCCAGCGGAATATGCCGCGCCGCATAGACCCCGCCGAACAGCAGGATCGCCGTCGCGAGCACGACGAGAAACTTGTTCCGCAGCGAAAAATCAATGATGCGTTGGAGCATGGCGGATTATTTGGGTTCCACCGGAACCAAATCCATTTCACATTTCGGACATTTGCCGGGTTCACCGGAAATCACTTCGGGGTGCATCGGACAATAATACTTTGGCTTCACCGGCACGGAATTCGTTGGCATCGCCGATTGCGACATCACCGGAATCAGCGTCATCGCGCACAGCGGGCATTTGCCGGGCTTGTCTGCATGGACGCTGGCGTGCTCTGGCATCGGGCAGGTGTAGTAAAGCACTTTGCCGCCGGGTTGGATTTTTTGCAGCGCGGAACGGGTGACGGAAACCAGCGTCATGCCGCAAATCGGGCATTTGCCGGCGTGATCGTAGAGAATCGAAACGTGCTCCGGCATTGGACAAACGTAAAATGACGCTTCGGATTCCGCCGGGTGGGGCGAGCGTCCTCGCGAGCCGTCGGCGATGGGAGAATTGGTTGTTGTATTCGGCTCGCCGGGAGTCTCGCCCTCTCTGGTCGGCCCGCGCATTTTTTCAATCGCCTCGCGCAACTGGCTTTCCGAATCGAGCAGAAATTGTCCCGACGTCACGACGCGTTCGCCGACGTTCAAGCCGCTGGTGACCTGGTTCATGCCGTTCTCCGATTCCAAGCCCAGCGTCACGTCGCGCGCCGCAAACTTGCCGCCCGCCAGCGCGACGAACACCGTGTTCTTTGCCCCGCTGCGCAGCACCGCCGATTCCGGAACCAGCACCGCCGAAGCTTCCAGTTCCGATTGAATTTGCGCGGTGACGAACATGCCTGGCTTCAAATAGTAACCCGGATTTTCAAATTCCAGCCGCACTTTGGCCGTGCGCGTTTTCTCGTCCACGGTCGGATACACAAAAGTCACGCGACCGCGAAACTCGCGGTCGGGCATGGACGCTACTTTTACAACGACTTCCTGACCGAGCTGCACAAACGGCAAATCCGGTTCGTAGATTTGCGCCAGCACCCACACGATGCCGAGGTCGGCAATGCGGTAAAGTTTTATGCCCGCATCCACCATCTGGCCCTGCACGACATTTTTTTCGATGACGAAGCCGGAGATGGGCGCGGCCAGGGTCAGCGAATTCAGCGCGACGCGGTTGGTTTCGATCTCGGCAATCTGCGCGTCCTGCACCCCGAGATTTTTCAGGTTGCGCGCCGCTGCCCGATACTGGGCGATGACGCTGTTGAAATTTTTGAACTTGTTCGTGACGGCTTGGAGGAACTCCACCTCCGCTGCATAAAGCTCCGGCGAATAAACCTCGAACAGCGGTTCGCCGCGATGCACGAGCTGGCCGGTGGCGTCCACATTGAGCTGCTCGATCCAGCCTTTGAACCGCGTTGTTACGTCGGCCAGCGCGGTTTCGTTGTAATCAATGGTGCCGATGGTGCGGATGGTTTTGTGCAGCGGGCCGCGCTGGATTTCCGCTGTGCGCAGGTTCATGTTCTGCCGCGTCGCCGCGTCCACCGCGATGGCGGACGAACTGGCCGCATTGGTGTCCGCGCCGCTGCGGATCGGCGTCAGCTTCATGCCGCAAATCGGGCAGTTGCCGGGATGCTCCAAGATGACCTGCGGGTGCATACCGCAGGTGTAAAGCGTTTGGACATTCCCGCCGTGTGCCGGTGCCGTCAAGCCGAGCAGCCCGGTAAGAACCATAAAAATGGAAATAAAATTTTTCATAAATCAACGCCCCGCTTTTTCCTCACCAACAAAAACGGCGCGCGTAAAATTCGCTCCGCGCGCCGGCGGCAACCGTTTTGCCCCGTCGCCGGTTATTGCTTGTCCGCCGCGCGAATCTTGGGGAGATATTTTTCCGGATTTTTGTCGAAATCTTTTTTGCAGCCCTTGCAACAGAGCTTCACTTCCTGATCTTTGAAAACGAAAGTGAACGGCTTGCCCATTTCACCGAGCTTCTCGCCGGACACCGGACAGGTCGTCAGCAAATCCGGCTTGGCCTGCGCGTCGGCGACGGTTTCAGTCTGCGCACCGCCACAGCACGACGGCATCGCGCATTCGGCGGCGGTGACTTTAATGGTGAGAATTGCCGCGCCAATGGCGACGGCTGCAGTAAGGATGGTCTTTTTCATATTCGATAAATGTTTTGGTTGATGTTTCGTTCGGATAGAAGTGTTACACCGCCGCCGGCAAAATCCCGCAAACAATTTTCGCGCATTTTTAACCAGCCCGCGCAAAAACGGCCAGCCGCCACCCGCGCCGATGGAGATTTCCCTTTGAAAACGGCCTTTTCTGACTTGGCACGGCAGTTGCGATAGTTGACCCAGCGGTTAGAAAACTGCCAGTCAAACCACAGCAGCTTCTTTGTTCCAGTCCCAGTCGGCGGGTCACCTACCTGACCGGGGCTATCTTTTTTTGAGGGATTTTTCGGGATTCGGTGTAATACTGCCAACGACAACCATGAATGCTCCCGACCAAAATCTGACCGCACTGTTGCGCGCAAACCGGCCGGCACCGGAACTGCCGCCGCGCTTCCGCCAAAATGTCTGGCGGCGCATCGAGGACGTCGCCGCGCCCGCCACCGAAACCTGGCTGGACGCCCTGGCCGCGCTGGTATTGCGTCCGCGCTTCGCACTGGCCCTCGCCGCCGGGTTGCTGCTTGCGGGCATGCTCGCCGGCACGCTGGACGGCCGCCATCTCGCCCGCCACGACGCGCAGTTGAATTATCTCGCCGCCGTCGCCCCGCACGCCGTTCGCTGAATGAACCGTTCGCTCGTCATCCTCATCGGCGCGCTGGCGCTAGGCGCGGCGATTTTTGCCGGCTCGTTTTTCTGCGCACGGCATACGACGATGTCATGCTGCGAACAGCCGGCGGACGATTTGAACTGGCTGCGGCTGGAATTTCATTTGAGCGACGCCGAGATGGCGCACATCCGCGAGCTGCACGAAGGTTATCTGCCGCAGTGCGGCGAGCTGTGCCAGAAAATCGCCGCCGCCAAACAAGAATTGGCCGCGCTGACAAACAATTCCCCCGAAGCTCTGACGAAGCAAAATGAAATCGCCGCGCTCCGCGCTCAATGCCAGTCAAATATGCTGGCGCATTTCATCGCCGTCAGCCAGGCCATGCCACCGGAAGTCGGCCAGCGCTACCTGACCGAGATGAAAAAACTCACGCTCGGCGACACCGGGCAGATGGAACAATCCATGTCCGGCGACTCCGCCCATGAGCATCAACATTGAAGCTGATGCCCGCGACCGGGCGGACATGGAAAAACTTCAAGCCGGCCATGACGCCGCGCTGGATGATTTGATGGAACGGCACGCCACGCCGGTGTTTCATTTTCTTTACCGTATGGTCGGCAACGAGGACGATGCCAACGATCTGGCGCAGGAAACGTTCGTCCGCGTTTTTAAGTCCGCGAAAAGCTTCCGTGCCGGCGAAAAGTTTTCCACCTGGATGTTCACCATCGCCGCCAATCTGGCGCGGAACCATTTCCGCTGGCGCTCGCGGCATCCCAATCTTTCGCTCGACGCGGAGAACACGGAAACTGCGCAATCCATCGGCGACACTTTGCCGGCAAGTCTGCCGACGCCCAAGGAAGCCGCGCTCGCGGAGGAGCGCGCCGCCGCCGTCCGCGTCGCCGTGAAAAATCTGCCCGAGGCTTTGCGCGAAGCCATCGTGCTCTGCGAATGGGAAGAGCGCAGCGTCACCGAGGCTGCTACAATTTTGGAAGCCACGCCGAAGGCCGTGGAATCAAGGCTTTATCGCGCGCGCGGCCTTTTGCGCGAGCGGCTGAAAAGCTGGCTCTAAAACTTATTGCGCCGGCTGCGCCGCTTCAAATTCCGCCAGTTCCGCCACGGCTTTTTCCCATTCGGCATTCGCGGCTTCGAGGCGCGTGGTCACATGGGACAGCTCGCGATTAATCTGCGTCGCGCGTCCACCGGAATGATACGTCTCCGGTTTTTCCAGTTCCGCCGCGTAGTCACGCTCCTTCGCCTCCAGATCGGCGATTTCTTTTTCCAGCGCGGTGATGCGTTTCTGGATTTCTGATTTTTTATTCGAGCGCGCTTGCCGTTGCGCGGCTTCCAGACGCTTCTGTTCCTTGCGATCCGCTTGTGGAACGACGGGCCGGGTGACGGCGCTGCCAAAGCTGGAACTCGTCAGCGCCGCGCGCGCGGACTGCGCCGTTTTGTCCAAATAATATTGGTAGCCGCCGCCGAAATGCCGGAGCGTGCCAGCCTCGACCCGGACGACGTGCGTGGACAAGGCGCGGATGAAATGCACATCGTGGCTGATGAAAACCAGCGTGCCCTGGTATTGCTTCAGCGCGACAATCAATGCGTCAACACTGGCTAAATCCAGATGCGTCGTCGGCTCGTCCATCAGCAAAAGATTGGGCGGATCGAGCAGCAATTTGACCAGCGCGAGCCGGCTCTTTTCACCACCGCTCAACACGCTGACCGGTTTGTAAATGTCGTCGCCGCGAAAAAGAAAGCTGCCCAGCACCGTGCGGATGGCCTGCTCGGTGATGCGTTGCGGCGTATCCAACGCCTCCTGAAAAACCGTGTGCTTGGGATTCAACATCGCCGCGCGATGCTGCGCGAAGTAACCGAACTTCGCATTGTGACCGAGCTTGTGGACGCCCGATTGCGGCGTGAGCACTTGCGCCAAAAGTTTTAGCAACGTGGATTTGCCCGCGCCGTTCGGCCCGACGAGCACGATGCGCTGGTCGCGTTCCACTTCCAAATCAATGCCGTCGTAAATCAGTTTTTCGCCGTAGCCGAATTTAATTTTTTCCAGCGTGATGACGCGCTGCCCGCTGCGCTGCGGCTGCGGAAAACGAAAACCCATCGTGGACTCCGGGCCGTCCGGCACCTCGACCATTTCCTCTTTGATGCGTTCGATCTGCTTGCGCTTGCTCTGCGCCTGCGAGGCTTTGCTGGCTTTCGCACCAAAACGGTCGGCGAAGGTCTGGAGCTGGTCAATTTTCCGCTGTTGCGCCTGCGCGGTGGCAATGAGCGTTACCTCCATCGCCGCGCGCTGTTCGAGGTAGCTGTCGTAGTTACCGGTGTAACGCATGATGCGCGATGAGCGCAGCTCCGCGATGTGCGTGCAAAGAGTGTTCAAAAATTCCCGGTCGTGCGAAATCAGCAGAATCGCGCCGGGATAATATTTCAAATAATCCTGAAACCAGATGAGCGTTTCGAGATCGAGATGGTTCGTCGGCTCGTCGAGCATCAGCAAATCCGGCTCCTCCGCGAGCAGCCGCGCGAGGTGGGCGCGCATGATCCAGCCGCCGGACATTTCCTTGGCCGGCCGGTCGTGATCCGTCTGCTTGAAACCGAGGCTGGCAAGGATCTGCTTCACCTTGGCGATGAATTGGCCGTCGTGCTCGTGCTGATGTGGCACGGCGACTTCCATCACCGTTTCGTTGCCCGCCGGCTCGCTTTCCTGCGGCAGATAGCCGACGCGCGTGCCGCGAATAAACGACACGCTGCCCGCGTCTGGCTCTTCCTGGCCGAGGATGATTTTGATGAGCGTGGATTTGCCCGCGCCGTTCGGCCCGGTGATGGCAATGCGGTCGCCCGCCATGATGTTCAACGAAACGTCGTCAAACAGTTCGCGTCCGCCAAATGATTTGGAA
>Ga0007882_10002205_pt1 | contig 11049 bp, 3 predicted proteins | sample CryBogCBH12Aug01_FD_71195 | JGI IMG/M metagenome (GOLD analysis project Ga0007882, IMG submission 71195) | Freshwater microbial communities from Crystal Bog, Wisconsin, USA - CBH12Aug09.1 | ecosystem: Environmental > Aquatic > Freshwater > Lake | place: Crystal Bog, Wisconsin, USA | collected... | reverse complement strand
TAAACGTAGCTGCCGCTGGGGATGCCGCGATAGAGCGGGCAGTCCGGCCGCGTGATTTCAATCTGGTTCCAGCCGATTTGCGGAATTTTCAAACCGGCGGCTTCGGCGAAGCGGACGACGCGACCTTGGAAGATGCCCAGCCCGGCGGCGCAGGAGTTAAATTCCTCGCTGCGCTCAAACAGTGCTTGGTAGCCGACGCAGATGCCCAGAAAGGGTTTGCCGGTCTGGATGAAGCTGCGCGCGGCCTCGAGCAATTCCTGTTTGCGCAGGGCGTTGATGCAGTCATCAAACGCGCCAACGCCGGGCAGCACCAGGCCGGCGGCATCGCCGATTTCTTCGGGCCGCTGCACGAGCCGCACTTCGGCCCCCACCTTGAGCAGGGATTTGTGGACACTGCGCAAGTTTCCAGAGCCGTAATCAAGCAAAGCAATCACCTTGGCAGCATAGGCGAAATGCGCGGGTTTTCAATGGGAAAGGCCCGTCGGCAATGGGGAAACCTCGACCAGGCAATCCCGTGGTTCGCCCGGCGAGGGCAGGTCATGGCTGACAAAGCGGCGGTTGGTTGCTATATTGGCGGCACAATTTTATTTGGCGTTGCCCGGGCGAACCAAAGCGGTTCGCCCGTTTGCCTTGGGATGAACTGGATTCTTGTCACCCTGCTGTCCGCCCTGTTTTTGGGCGTGTATGACCTCTGCACCAAACATGCGGTGCGGACGAACGCCGTCACGCCCGTGCTCATCCTCAGCACTCTGACCGGCGCGGCGGTGTGGCTGGGGTTGCTGCTGATTCAGGCGGTCCGACCGGGAGCGCTGCCGGCGGGGTTGGTGACGGAAAGCCTGACGCCGCACCAGCATTTGTTGCTGTTCCTGAAATCGTTCATCGTCTCGATATCCTGGGTGGGCACCTACTTTGCGCTCAAACACCTGCCGCTATCTCTGGGGGCGCCGATTCGGGCCACGACCCCGTTATGGACGCTGCTCGGGGCGGTGCTCATTTTGGGCGAACGTCCGGGCGGGCTGGAAACCATCGGCGTGCTGACCACGCTGGCATCGTTTGTGGGGTTGTCGGTGATTGGGGCGCGGGAGGGAATTCATTTTCACCGGGACAAGTGGGTGTGGTTTCTGATCGGCGGCACGCTGTTTGGCGCGGTGAGTTCGCTGTATGACCGGTATCTGCTGGGGACGCTGAAATTCACCGTGCCGACGGTGCAGTGCTGGTTTTCGGTTTATCTGGTGGTTTGTTTCCTGCCGATGGCGGTGGGGTGGAAACTGCGCTGGTGGCCGCGGAATGACTTTGAATGGCGTTGGAGCGTGCCGGCGATTGCGCTGGCGCTGCTGGTGTCGGACTACCTTTACTTCAGCGCGGTGCGCGAACCGACGGCGCTGGTGTCCATTGTGATGAGCCTGCGGCGGTCGAGCACGCTGGTGGCGTTCGCGGGCGGCCTGCTGTTTTTTGGCGAGGCTAACGGCTGGAAAAAACTGCCGGCGGTGCTCGGTATTTTGGCGGGCGTCATTCTAACCATCCTAGGCCGGGGCGGGCGGTAAGGTGAGGGGCGGCCACATTATGGCCCCAACTGGACGCGGTAGAAGCGCCGGCTCAGATTGGTTGCGGCGGGGTCGGTGAAGTTGAAGGGCAGGGCGGGGGAACTGGTCATCCACACGGACGACCAACTTGTCAGGTTGGTCGAGGCCAGCACGGTGTAATCCGGCCCGTTGGTGCCCGTGACGGTAAAGCTTAACTGGCCATGGCTTACGGCGGGTGTCTTCAGGACCGGCTTGGGCGGTTGGGTGACGGTGACGGTGAAGTTTTGGGTCGTGGTCAGGGCGGGAATCCAGTTGTCTGACACCACCACGCTCAGGCGATTGGTGGCGGGGGATTGCGCGATCGCGGGCCGCCAAGTGAAGACCCCGTTGGTGGCATTGACGGCCGCTCCGGCGGGCGCATTGGGCAGGCTGAAAGTCAGGGTTGGCACGGGCACATTGTTGGTGTCCGTCGCCAGGTTAGTGAAGGAGAGGGTCCGGCCCGCGAGGAGGGTTTGGCTGGCGATGGCGGCGAGCGCGGGCGGTGTCCGGTTGGTGGTCACAACCGTGATGGTGCCGGTGTTGGTGGTGAAGCAGGCGCTGTAAGCTGCCAGGCTGGAACTGGGGTAAATGCCCGGCGGGAAGTTGGTGCCGTTGATGGACAGCGAGGTGAGGGCCACATTCACGGAGTTTTGGTAGAGGCCGTTTCCGGACAGGTTCAGGCCAAACGAGGCGTTGGTGGCCGCAATGGCCGGGAGATGCAAAATGCCGTTCGAGCAGACATTGAACACGCCCGTGAAATCGGCGGGGTTGACGGTGGATTGAAATTCGACATACCCGCCCCCGGCATTGGCGCCGGTGATGTTAATCACCCCGTTGCCCGTGAGCACCGCGTTCTTGAAGGTCACGTTCATGCTCGTGCCCGCGCCCCCTTCGAGGGTGCCACCCAGCAGGGTGAATAGGTTGCCGGCCAGATTCATGATCAGACCGGAGTTGTTGGCCATGTAAATGGTGCCGCCTGCCAGCATCAGATTGTTCAGGGTCAGAGTCACCGTGGGCACGCCCGGAGAAAAGCCGCCGCCGGTTTGCAGCAGGAGGGTTCGACCGTAGAAGGTTTGCACGCCCGACGCCAGGCTCAAAGTGTTGGCACCGGAGGCCCACACATTGGTGTCATTTGCCACCGGCACCGGCAGGCCCCAGGTATTGGTGTCGTTCAGAGCCCCGCCGGTCAGCGCCACATTGGTGCCATTGCCGGTGAGGCCAAAGACCGCCTGCAGGGCCGTGCCCGCCTGGCCGTTGACGTTTGCCGAGAAGATGATTTTCGGCGCCAGTTGCACCACGGTGATGGCGGGGTCGGTGGACTGCACGTTGGCGGCCGCTTGGTTCAGGGTCACGGTGATGGCGCCAGTGTTGGTTTGCGTGGGATCGGCAATGCCCACGGAGAGCAGGCGGGGGCTTTGGAGGGCAATCACGGAGGCCTTGTTGTTCACGGTGATGAGATCGGCCGTATTGGTTCCGGCATTCCAAAAGTTCCCCGCCACGAGGCCCAGCGCCGGTTTTTTAACGGCCTGGATGGCGGCGGTATTGGTCAGGATGAATATGTCCGGCGAGAGCGCGTAGTTGCTGACACTGCTGGCGGAAAAATTGGGGAGGATGACGCAGGCATAAGTTGCGTTGGTCGGATGCGTGCCATGGTCATACCACAGCCGCAGATAATTATCGGTGTAGACGGTGGTGGGCGGGCCGGTGTATTTGTCGATGTCCGACCACGCTCCGCTGTTGGCTACAATGGCCGCCTGCAAGTTGGTCTGGCCGGCCGGAAAATAATATCCGCCCGTGCCGCTCAGGGCGCACCAGGAGGCCGTGGCACTGGGCAGATTGGAACTCCAACCCGCCACCGGCGTGATGGCTTTGCCGTTCAGCGTAAAACTTTGCGTGATGGGCGAACCCAGCCGGCGGTTCTCGGCGGTGGTGTGGACGCCCGCCGGGTCGCCGCAGTTGATGCCGGCGCCCAGACACACGATTTCGTTGTCCAACATGAACCAGGATTTCCGCCCGGATAACGTGGTGTTCGTGCAACCGGGGTGCAATGACATGCCGGCGACGCCATAGCTGCCAGCCACCGACGCACCCCCGACCCAGTTTTGATCCGTGAACTGATGGTCGCCGCCGGCACCATTGGTGAGGATGGTGGTTTCCACCGTGGTGCCCGGTAGAAAATAAGGATCCACCGAAGGCCAGAAATCGCCGCTGAACTGCGTTTCGCCACTGCCCACATACAGATAGGTCATGCCGTCACCGGTGAACCAGCCGTTCAGATTTTCATTGTTGATGGATTCGTAACAGGCGACCCGGGTCGATGACATGCTGATGCCAAAGGCGAAATTAGTGCGCTGCGCCACCACGCGGTCCATGTTGGAAAAGTGGAATTGTCCCGAGGTGAGGCGCGGTGAGTTGGCAAAATTGGTGAAGGCGGCGCCGGTGGCCGGCGGCGCAAACGCCGCGACTTGCCGGATGGCCGTCAACACATCGCCGCCAATCGAGGATTCGGTTTCGCTGTCCACCGCAATATTCCGGCCCCGCACCATGTCCATCATGTTGCCGTTGTAAAGCAACGGCTCATAGCCGGCGGTCACCCAGAAGAAGACATTGGTGAGGTTTGGATCCGTAACCTGCCATTGGGATGGTTGAAGCAGGTTGGCGATGGTCGGAATCTTGCTCAACAAATCCACTCCGTAACCGCCCGTGTAGGCAAAACCGCTGTGGAAAAGGAACGAGCCGTCGGGGTAAAAGCCGTCAGCCCCGCCGGTCACGAAGGGAAACAACGTGCTCATCTCATCCCGGGCGGTGACCATCTTGGTCACGTTCTTTCCCAGAATGCCGCGAATCGCCATGATTTGAATTTTATCGGCCGTGTTGGCCCCGGTCATCCAGCCGTTGGGATTAAAATTATCGATGGCGGCGCAATAGTTGTTGAGCTCCGTGCTGGTCAGTGCCGGATATAAAAACACAATCGCGCTCTCGAAGTATTGCGGCCCGCTGTCCTCCCAATGAAACCAGTTGCCATACTCGGTCGCGGTTTTGGTGTAAATGTTGGCCACCATCCAATCCATGCCGCTGGCGACGGCCGCCGCGAGATTGGAATTGCCCTGCAGGGAACAGCCGGGCATGGCCCACGCCTGGGCCATGGCATTCAACCGGATGAACGTGGCCACAATGTTGTAGGAATTTGGACTGGCATAGGGCAGGTCGCTCCACAAATAAGTGCGCCCGGCATTGGTGACCATCGAGTTCCAGTAGCCATTGGCGGTGCTGGCTACGGTGGACGGGCTGGGGCTGCCCGCCATTAGATTCGTCCACCAATACAGTCGCAGCGCGTCGAATTGATCAATTCCCGCTGGAATCGTAATGACGCCGGACGTCACCAGATTCGTCGCATTGCCCACGGCCAGAATTTTCGCGGAACCGGCCATGTGCGAAGTGAAGACCGCGCTTTTGCCGTCGGGAGCCGGCACGAGATCACCTGACGCGACGGAGCCGGTGAGGTTCGTTAAAAACCAGCTCGCCGGGGTGTTGCTTAAAAAGATGCCGCTGGCGTTCCGCGCAATCGCGTAAACGGTAAGCGTGTTATACAACAACGGCAGATTCTGGGCCGGCACGGCCGCATTCGCACTGCCGTCCGCCGCTGCCTCCACCCGGATGGTGTTTACCGGAATGCCGCCACCGGGACCAGGGCCAGCGGGCCCCATTAGGTCGGCGAAGGTGGTGGCCAGTGCCAGCGAGTCCACCCGGCAACGGTCGCCGCTGTCGAGGTTTTGCCCAAAAATGCCGACCTGCTGGATGGAACTGATGCCTAGATCGGTGGTCAATTGGAAGTCGCCGTTGGGTGATTTAGTGTCGTCGCCGGCGGCGGGATCCGTCCACAGGGTGACCTTGTTGTAATTGCCGGTCCCGGTTTTTTCCACTTTGACCACGAGGTAATGGATGCCATTGCGGGAACTGACCGTCGTGCCGTCTGTGGGTGTGTTGATGCCGGCGCGGACAAAGAACAGATTCCCGGTGGTCGGATTGCCGTAATAGCCAATATTGACGCCGGCGGCCATGCTGGCCGGGTCGTTGTTCAGACAAAACCCAAACATGTCGCCCGTGTTGACATTGCCGGTTTCAAACCGTACCGCACACGCCGCGTAAAATGTGCCGGTCTGCGGGAGGAACAGTTGCCGCGCAACTACGGGCGTGCCGCTGCCGCCGCTGGTCAGGTCCACGGAATTGGTGCCGCCCGGAATCAGCGTGCCGCCGACGGGCGTATAATCCATGTCCGTCGTCCCGAAGCTGTCCGTCACCACGCCGTTTAGGGTTGCGCCGGCATTGGCGGTCCACCCGCCCGACCAGCCGTAGCCGGTCGCGCCCTGACCGGCCAGGGCTTTGGTGGAGGTGTAGGCGTCGAAATTGTCCGAGGCGATGATGCTGGCGGTGGCCGGGCGCGGCAGGGCCAGAAGCCAAGCTGCCACTAGGCCGCCGACGAAAATCGGCCACCAATTCAGCCGGGGTTGCGATGGGTGGCTTCGAGGCATAAAGAGATATTTATATATAATCCTAATTATCTCCCGCGGCAAATTCCAATGCAAATTTTTCTATGCCATGGCCAGCTTCTGGGGGTGCCGATTAAATTGATTCACCCCCAAGTTCGTGCGAGGATGGGGCATGGGTCAGTTTCCAGTCAGCATGGATAAGGAAGGGCAGCTCGCCCAGCGCCTGGCGGCGTTGGGCGTGCGCGAGTGCGATTTCGAGGAGACCTTTGTCCGCTCGGGGGGCCATGGCGGCCAGAATGTCAACAAAACCGCCACCTGTGTGATGCTGCTGCACGTGCCCACGCAGTTGCGCGTCAAATGCCAGACCACGCGGCAGCAGGGCATGAACCGCTTTCTGGCCCGCCGGATGCTGCTCGACAAGATTGAGGCGCTCCAGAAGGGGGCTGTGTCGGCGCGGGTGGACGAGGCGGAACGCATTCGCCGCCAGAAACGCCGGCGCAGCCGGCGGGCCAAGCAGCGCATGCTGGCGGACAAATCTCATCAGGCTGGCAAGAAAGAAAGACGCCGCAAGGTGGGGACAGACTGAAGCCGGGAAGGCGGGTGAAGCGCACATGGATGCCGCACCAAGGAACCTCCGCCCACGGGTTTGGCAATTAACGGAGGGTCGGGAAAACCGGCAGTTCGGAGCCGGTATTGACACTGGCATGGGTGGACAGCCAAGAGAAGTCCACGCTGGCGCTTGCCGACACTGCTGGAGTGGGGGCGGTGGCCAAGGTGGCGGGCACGGCATAGGCATCTTTCCACTTGTGAATTTCCGAATGGCCGTCGGCCAACGCCACGGCGCAGGACTTGTTGTGATAGGCGGCCGGAAACGCATTGTAACGACCGTCGCCGGGGCCACCATTGTCAAAAAAAGCAAAGAAACCGGTATCAATGCTGAAGGGGGCTTCTTCGATAAAGGTAAACACATCGGACGGCGTAAACACATCCCCTTCCTTGCGGAAAACCTTGTAAGTGGTGGCATTCACGGGGTCGCTCGCAACCGCACCAAAAAAACCGTTCAGCGCGTAGCTGCGCGTGGCTGGCAGGGTGACCCCGTTGACCACGGCTTTACGGTTGTCGGATGGACACTTGTAAATGGCCGCACTCCGCGCATATGAACCCAGCAGCGGCGGGGTTGTGGTCGGGCTGGTGAGCAGCAGGCTGGGGTCGGTCATTTGCGCTGGATTGGCTGCAGACTGGCTGCCATTGGCCCAACTTCCGGTCAGGGTGCCGTTTACGGTGGCCCCCATGGCGGCGCGGAGATTCAAGGGATAACGGCTGGCGTTGTCATCCGCATACAGAATCATCGCCATGACCAGTTGTCCGGAATTGCTCATGCAATTGGCACCCAAGGCCCGTTGGCGGACGTTACTGAGGACGGGCAGAAGCAGGGAGGCCAAAATGCTGATAATGGCAATAACGACCAACAACTCAATAAGCGTAAAGCCAGCCCGTAGCGAAGCCGTGCGGGACACGGTGCAGGAAACCCCTGACCGCTTGTCTATGCTGTTGCCCAGTTGATTCATTAATGTGTAATAAAACGCAGCCCTTGCGTTTCTGAGCTGAATATTGCCCGGTCGGCATTAACCATGCAACATTTTTTTAATAAAAAACTGTACTTATTTCCATTGAACCGCATTTATACAAACGACTTACGAGTTTTATGGTTCAGTCATGCTAATGGTTTGGTGGGTGGTTCTCCTTGAAGGGCAGGTGGATTTGTCAACAGTATTCATTTAAAGCCCTTTAAATCAGCTATTTTTGTTCTAGCTAAATTTGTCAATCATGAGGTTGACAATTATTTTTGCCAATATAATTGCGACGTAATCTTTTATGGTGGTGGCGAGTCTTGGCTGGGAGATATTTGCCGGTCAGGGAGCGAGAAAAAGTTCAATGATCCAGGTAAAAACATCTGGAATAGCGTTTAGAGCGTATTAAATAATTCTGTAGCCATTCGGTGGGATTGGAGTTGGGTAGCGGCCTTTTTGGGTTTGGGCTTCGTTTCGGCTCAGTTACAGGGTTATTTAAACCTGCGCCTTCGCCGAAGCCTCGCCCAAACCCAAAAATCCTCGCTCCGAACGGCTACAGAATTATTTAAAACGCTCTAACGGGCGATCCCGGGTTGCCGCGATGGCAACCAGACCGCTTCCCGTGCTCCATAATTTGTGCCAGCCAGCTACCGAAAAGGGTGCGAGGTGACATTGGTCAAAGCAAAAGGGCGGAAGTGCATTGCACCTCCGCCCTGTAACAAGCCCGTCAGGCTGCCGACCGCTTAAGGATGGCGCATGCGGTAGAACACGTTGGCTTGGTTCGGATCCAAGTTGATAATCAGGTTCGTGACGGAAGCCGAACCGGTGATGTCATGCCAGTCGTTCGTGTTGCCCAAGTCCACTGAGTTCGATTGGGCAAGCCAGCCCAGATACGAGGGGGGCCAATTCAGCGTCAGCGTGGTGCCGCCGCCGGTGATGGCATAGCTCAGGTTCGTGCCCGTGGCCGGGATGGTGACGGGGGCCACCACGGAGAGGTTGCCGGTGGTGGGATTCCAGTTCCAGGCCAGCCCGCTGCCGAGGGCCGGGAGGTTGGTGGCGGCGAAGTTGCCGCTGTAGCTCGTGGCATTGAAGAGCTGATAACTTTCGCCGCCCACAAAGGTGCCGGCCTGGTTATTGACCGTGAGCGTGCCGCCAAAGGTCAGCGTGCTGACCCCGGTCACGACATCGTTGGTGGCGGCGGTCTTGCTGATTTTCATGGTAGTCTGACTCGCCGCATTGAGCGTGAGCGTGTTGCTGATGGTCAGGGTGTTGATGGCGGCGGCGTCGGGGGCCAGGGTGCCGCCGCTGCTGACGGTGACGGGGCCTTTGATGAGACCGCTGCCGCCCAAGGTGGCGGTGTTGCCCACCGTCACCGTGCCGGTTGCGAGCGAACCGGGCTTGGCCACCAGCAGGGTGCCAGCGTTGATGGCGGTGTTGCCGGTATAGGTGTTGGCGCCGCTCAGGGTCAGGGTGCCGGCCCCGCTCTTGGTCAGCTTGCCGGCTTGGCCGGAGGCATTTTGGAACACCTGCGGCACCGTGATGTTCGTGCCGGTGCCCACGTTGAAGTTAGCGCCGTTCGTGGTCAAATACGCCGCCGTCAGGGCGTGGATATAACTGCTGTTGGCCGACACCGGAGCCAGCCAGCCCGTGGTGAAGTCCAGCGTCAGATTGGCGGTGCCAATCGGGGCCGGGAAGGCCGGCAAGGTCACCTGCGCCGAGCCACCCAGCGTGATATTCGCCGTGCTGGTGGCATTGCTTACCAGCGTCAGGAAGCTGCCGGCATTGAAGGTGCCGGCGGTGACATTGAACGTGCCCGTGACATACCCGCCTGCCCCGCCCACAGTTAGCGTGCCCACTGTGGCCGAGCCGCCGGTCTGGTTATACGTTGACACAAGGTTGGTGGTGGCCGCATCCGAGCGGCCCACCATCAAGGCGGCCGACGGCAGGCTCAAAATGCCGGTGCCGCTGAGGTTGAATGTGGTCACATTGCCCGCCGCGTTCGTGCCGGCATTCACCCCCAGCATCACGCCGCGCTGGGCGGATGCATACGTCGTTTGCAGGGTGCCCCCGCTGAGGTTATACGTGCCGCTGGAGTAGCTGCCATTGCCCGCCAGGAAGCTGCCGTTGCCACTGGTGAACGACAAGACACCGCCCGTCTGATTCACCACGCCCACCCCGGCGGTGGCCCCGCCGGTGGCACTACCCAGATAGAGCGAACCGGCCGTGTTCATCGTCAACACCCCGCCGGTAATTCCCAGGGTGGCGTTGGTGCCGGGGAGGTTGCCCACCGTGATGCTTTGCAGGTTGGTCTGGCAGCCGGCGGCAAAGTCGGCCTCACCCGCGCTGATGGTGGTGGCGCCGGCGTAGTTGTTCGTGCCGGTCAGAACCAGCTTGCCAGTGCCGAGTTTAGTGAAGCCGGCCGTGCCGGTGATGACTGCGCTGATGGTTGCGCTCTTGGCCGTGCCGAGGTTGTTAACCGTGATCACCGGCGCGCCGGCGAGGGTCAGCGTGTTGGCGTAGTTGCCGCTGTTGGTCACAATCCAGTTGGCTGCCGGGCTGGCATCCGTGTTGCCAAAGGTCAGGTTGCCGTTGGTGCGGGCCGAGGCCAGGCTGACGGTCGTATCCGCCGTGATATTAATCTGGCTGAAATCCGCCGTGTTGCCGCTGCCGGTGGCGATGGAATTGGCCACCCAGTTGGCGGCTGTGTCCCAGACCCCGCCCGCCGGGTTTACCCAAGTGGTGAAGGCATAATCGCCCGCCGTCAAGCCGGCCGGCTGGGTCAGGCTGTAGTTCCCCGCCGCCGCGCCGCTCAGGGTGACATTCGTCACCACAATGGCCGGGCCGATGTTCGTGGAAATAAAGCTGGCATTGGTGGCCGTGATGACATCGCCATTTACTGTGGCGGACAGCGTCCCGCCGGTCAGGGTGGCGGTGGTGGTGCCGTTATACAGCTTGCTGTTCGCCGTCGGCAGGGAGGTGAACGTCAGGTTATATTGGTTCACCGTCTGCCCGCCACTCAGCGTGCCGGCGCTGGCGGCATAGCTGCTGTTGCCCGCAAAGTCCGCCGTGACCACGTAGGGGGAGCCGGCGGAATACTGGAGCGCGCTGGTCGTCAGCGTGGCCGAGCCACCCAGGGTGGTGGCCGTACCGAACTGCACGCCGTTGGTGTAAAACACCACCACTGAGCCATCGCCCGGATTCGGGCTGAATGCGGCCTTGAAGGCCAGGGAGGTTCCGTAGGTGGCGGGGTTGCCGCCCGCCGTGCGGGTCAGGGTCAGCGTGGTGGGTGGCAGGGAAACCACATTCATCACCAGGTTGCCGCTGGCCGTGCTCACGTTGGCCCCGGTGCCTGCCGCCAGACCGGTGCCGCCCACGACCACATTGGTGGCCGCCGGCGTGCCGGCGACCGTGCCGGTAATGAGCGTG
>Ga0007882_10002204_pt1 | contig 11054 bp, 3 predicted proteins | sample CryBogCBH12Aug01_FD_71195 | JGI IMG/M metagenome (GOLD analysis project Ga0007882, IMG submission 71195) | Freshwater microbial communities from Crystal Bog, Wisconsin, USA - CBH12Aug09.1 | ecosystem: Environmental > Aquatic > Freshwater > Lake | place: Crystal Bog, Wisconsin, USA | collected... | reverse complement strand
TCGGTGTGAGCAAAGCTATCCGGTCAAGGAACTGAACAACCTGGTGGTGACGGGCGGGTTTTCCGGCGAACTAACCCTGTTTGTCAATGGTCGGAAGACCTATCCCATCCATGACCGCGATGGCAAGTCTGGCACCTGGGCGCTGACCCTGCCGGGCATCGGGCACTATGCCAACCCGGATGAGCGGACGGTTTTCGGGTTCCATTATGTGCCGGGTGGCGGGCCGACCGCGCGCTGTGCCGTGCAGCTCAAGCCACTGCCGGTGGACTATTTCGAGGGCAATACGCCCACCAAAGAATGGGCCGTCATGGACGGGGATAATTACATGCGCGACACCGAGGTCTGCGTCGGGCGCGATGGCCGGTATTATCTGACCGGCACCTGTGGCACGCATGATTTCATGTTCGGCAAGGAAATGGGCAGCGATGGCAAAACCCATTCCTGGCTCCGCAATCAGGGGATTCAGCTTTATGTGTCCGATGACCTCAAGCACTGGAAGTCGCTCGGCTATGTCTGGCAGTTCGACCGCGACGGCTCCTGGTCCAGGGAGATTGGCAAGCGCGACGGTTCGGATGCGCGCGCCATCTACGCCCCGGAAATTCATTACCTCAAGTCACGCGACAAGTATTACCTCGTTTACGGGCCAAATACCACGCGCAAAAACCACGTGTCCTTCGGCATCGCCATCGCCGAGGCAAAGGAGCCGCAGGGCCCCTATCGAGAAATCACCGGCAAACAGCCGGTCTGCCCCGGCTTTGATGGCAACCTGTTTGAGGATGATGACGGCACGGTTTACCTGTTACACAACGGCGGCGAAATCATGAAGCTGAAGCCGGATTTGAGTGGGGCCGCCGAGCCGGAACGGCATTTGGCGCCGGCCAATTATCCGCGGGTCGGCTTCGAGGGCGTCTATCTGTTCAAGCGCAACGGCATCTACTATCTGACTGGCGCGGACATCACCGCCTACCGGGGTGGATATTCGAGTTACAGCACGGTCACGGCCATGTCCACCAACATCTACGGTCCATACGGCAAGCGGTATTTCTCGTATCCGTGCGCGGGCCATTCCTGCGTCTTCCAGGCCACCAACGGCCAATGGTATGCCACGTCATTCACCCTGCCGGGCAAAAGCATGTATCCCGGAATCTTTCCGGTGGAATTTGATACCAACAACCGTCTGGTGCTGCCCAAGGCGGTCGGCGTTCCGTTCGGTGAGGAGATGGCGCGCGAGCAAGAGGCGTCTTATCAGTGATCCAAGCTTGCGCCAATCATGAGAACCATATGCCTTTGGATGATGCTGGCGGTGTTCAGCGGTGCTGCCCCGGTGCTCACGACTGGGGCTGCCCCGGCTGTTACCGGGAACCCCATCATGCCGGGCATCGGTCTGTGTGATCCCCATGCCGTGGTCTATGGCGACCGGGTTTACATCTATGCCACGCACGATTTCTCGGCCCAAAGCACCCACTTCCTGATGCGGGACTGGTGGGTCTGGTCGTCATCCGACCTGGTGCATTGGACGCAGGCTGGCGTGCTCCAGCCGGAGGATACTTTTCTCAAACGGCCCTTTGATGAATGTTGGGCCGGCTTTGGCGCGACCCGCCATGGCAAATATTTCTGGTATGTCTCCGCCGGCCCGGAGGAGATTGGGGTGGTGCAGGCGGATGCCCCCGGCGGGCCATGGCGCGACCCGTTGGGAAAACCCCTCCTGGCCAAAGGTTTCACCCCCACTTCCGAACGCGACCCCGACATTTTGATGGATGACGACGGGCAGGCCTACATGGTTTATGGGGCCTTCAAGTATTACCTGGTGCGCCTGAACGACGACATGATTTCATTGGCGGAGACGCCGCGCCGACTGCAATTGGATCATGAGTTCGGCCCCTCCGGCGAGGGGCGGACCGCGGACAAACCTTCACTGCACAAACGCAACGGCATCTACTATCTTTCCTGGTCCAGCTTCTATGCCATGTCCACGAATGTTTATGGCCCCTACACCTACAAGGGGTCGGTGATTACACCGGCGGGATTGGCGCGAGAGTTCCGCCGGCCCGGCGACACCCAATACGGCAACGATGGCATGTGGAAGGACCGGCATGGGAATTTTTTCACCTGGCACAACCAGTGGTATTACATCGTCAATGACCGGAGCCAGCCCGGGCGCAGCGCCGTTTTCCGCGACAGTTGCCTGAGCTATGTGCATTTCCGCGACAACGGCGAGATGGCCCCCATCCGCCTCGACCGCGTTGGCGTCGGCCAATACGATGCGGCCCAAGCCCGGATAGAGGCCGAAGATTATTTTGCCGCCGAGAATGTTTCAGTCCGCGAATGTCCCGCCGGTGGCTTTGAAGTGCGCGGGGTGCAGGTAGGCAGCCGCCTGTCGTATCCCAACATCCATAACCTGCCGGCGAATGCCGTCATCACGTTCAACGTCGCCTCGAGTTGTCCCGGCGGCGGTGCCATTGAAGTCCATGAAGACGATGCGAATGGGCCACTCCTTGGCACCTGCGCGGTTCCCAACACTGGCGGTTGGGACAAATATGAGAGCGTCTCCGGCAATTTGAACAACCAGCCCGGCACCAAAAACCTTTGCCTCACTTTCAAAGACGGGGCGGGGGAACTGCTGCGGCTCGACTGGTTCCGTTTTTCCCATCCCTGACCCATGCAATTCCGCACCTAGACAACCATGAAAACCAATCTCTTCTCCCTTCTGGCCCTAGCCGCCAGCCTGTGTCCAGCCGTCCTATGCGCCGCGCCCGCCGCGAAACCAAATATTGTCCTCATCCTGGCGGACGACATGGGCTACTCCGACCTCGGCTGCTTTGGCTCCGAGATTCCTACGCCAAATCTGGATGGCCTGGCCGCCGGCGGTCTGCGCCTCACGGAGTTTTATAACACCGCCCGCTGCTCGCCCACGCGGGCGGCCCTGATGACCGGGCTGAATCCGCATCAGGCCGGCATGGGCCATCTGGCCGAGGAGGCAATTGGCGCGAAGGGTAGCTTGCCCGCCGGCTATCTCGGCTATTTAAACAACCATTGCCTGACAATTGCGGAAGTACTCCATACCGCTGGCTACAAGACCTACATGGCGGGCAAGTGGCATCTCGGCATGCGCGACCCATCCAAGTGGCCGCTCCAGCGCGGGTTTGACCGCTATTATGGCATCCTCGCCGGTGCCGCCAACTATTTTCATCCTGCCGGCCAGCGCGGCTTGACGCTCGACAATGTGCAATTGCCTACGCCGACCAACGCCGACTATTACACCAGCGATGCCTTCACCGATTTCGCTATCCAGAATGTCCGCGCCAATCCCGAAGGCACTCCGTTCTTTCTCTATCTGGCCTTCAACGCTCCGCACTGGCCGCTACAGGCCAAGCCGGAGGATGTCGCGAAGTTCGTTGGCCAGCATGCCGCTGGCTGGGATCAGTTCCGCGCCGCGCGGTATAAAAAAATGCAGGAGTTAGGATTGGTGAGCAAAGACTGGGCGTTGTCCGGCCGCGATCCCGGTGCCCGCGCTTGGGACACCCTGACCCCGCAGCAGCAGAAAGATTTGGACTATCGCATGGCGGTCTATTGTGCGCAAGTCAACCGCCTCGATTGGAATGTCGGCCGCCTGCTCGCCACGCTGCGTGAACGCGGGCAGTTCGACAACACCCTGATCGTGTTCCTCTCGGACAACGGCGCCTGCGCGGAGCCTTACACGGATCTTGGTGGCGGCCAACAGCAGCAGGTTAATAACCCCGCTGCCTACGGCCCCATTTCCTACGGCCAGGGCTGGGCTAATGTCTCGGACACGCCGTATCGCCGCTTCAAATCCATGCTGCACGAGGGCGGCATCGCCGCGCCGTTTATTGTTCACTGGCCGGCGGGCCTGAAGGCCGCGCCCGGTTCGCTAAATGCCACACCCGGCTACATCGCGGACATCATGCCCACTTTCATGGAGGTCAGCGGGGCCACTTATCCCACTGAATACAAGGGCGAGGCCATCACACCGCTGGCAGGCCGCAGCCTGGTGCCGCTGTTGACCGGTGCCACCACCTTGCCGCCCCGCGTGCTGTGCTGGGAACAATATGGATTCAAGGCCATCCGTGATGGCGACTTGAAGGCGGTGTTTTCGCCCAAAGAAATGTATGACCATCATGGCAGTGGCCATTGGGAGATGTATGACCTGGCGAAGGACCGCACCGAACTGCATGACCTTGCCGCCGAGCGCCCAAACGATTTGAAACGGCTGCAGGCCGAGTGGACGGCGTGGGCGGATCGCGCCCAAGTTTTCCCCGCCCCCGGCGGCCCCAAGCGGGACGAAGCCAAGACCCGGGCGGCACCGGATGGCAAAGAATGACTTCGGGTTTTTACACCCAAAACAACCATTCAACCGGACATTTCTGTTGGAACACGACAAATATTCCTGCGTAACACCTTCACGCCATGGTTTTCGTAACCAAACGAGTGGCTGGTTCGTCCTTTAATTCTAGAGCCATTGAATATTCAATTGACCAACTTTTTTATTTGCGTTCTCGTCGCTCGCCATGAGCGGGGGGGCAGGGGAGGTTCCAAAGACATCATGACGGTGCTTTTCCAGCTTCGCGGCGGCTGCGGGAGAAATCCCGATTATCAACTGGCAATCTGACTGGTTAGAAATCTTTAACGCAATTGGGAATCGTTCTGAGAGATCATAACTATGAAAAAGCGAATCAGAATATATTATTTGACAATAATCGCAGCCGTCATTTTGAAATTATCGTCAACCGGCCTGGCCTCCACCTCAATCAGCTATACGAACGCGGGAAATAACACCTGGACGTGTCCTCCGGGTGTGCTTTTCATTTCTGTTGAATGTTATGGCGGCGGGGGTGGGGCGGGTGGGGCGGGGGATGGTAAATGCTCCAGTGGCGGCGGGAGTGGCGGGGCCTACGCCTCGAACACGGTTCCCGTGATACCCGGCAGGAAATACTTTCTGACCGTGGGCGCAGGGGGTAAGGGCAGCAGTTCTGGCAAGCCGGTAGATGGTGGAATGGGTGGAGCCTCTTACTTTGGCAACGCAAATCCTGGTGTTCCGAATGGAGCGCTTGTTTTGGCGGTGGGCGGCAACGGGAGCACCAATGCCGTCATGAATTCCACTGGAGCCAACGAGCTTCAGGCCATGCCCCTTGAAAACGGTAATGTCGTCATGAAATCCACTGGCATACCCGTGAACGGTTATGGCGGGGCAGCCCCCACTTCCGGTTGCATTGGGGCTTTGATTTATTACCCATTGGATGGTGAAAAAGCCGGGGCTGGTGGTGGTGGCAAAGGATCAGCCGGAGCCGGTCCGACCGGTCCAGAAGGCGGTGGGCTGGGTGGTGGACAGGAACCGAAACAGAAACACAAAAACCCCGATGGATCCAAGGTGAAGGATAAATTCGACGGCGTCAGACCGGGGCATCAGCCGGGTGGCGGTGGGGCTGGTGGGTTCCGCCTCCATGCAGCAGTTCAAGGGCACGGGGGGGCCGGCGGGACGGGTGAAGTGGTGATTACCTACCGGTTAACTCCTGAAGCCATGGCCAAGCTAAGCAATCCGCAAGTGTCATACACCGGTCTTGGTCAAGCCGCCCCGCTGAAGCTTGCCAGCAACTCGGTTCCGGGCTATCTGACGAACGTGCAATACAACGGTTTCGCCAATCTGCCCGTGACCGTAGGCACTTACGCTGTCACAGCGGACTTCATCCCGGCGGACTCAACCAGCTACAGCAGTCTCAGGTTGAATGCGGGTAATTTTGTAATCAACCGGGCGTATCCAGCCGTATCGTTGGTCTTGATCAACTCCACCGTAACCTATGATGGCACTCCCAAAGCCGCCGCGCTCATGCTGGCGGACGGCTCAACCCCGGGAATGGTGACGAACGTAATGATCGGTGGCGCACCCAGTCAGACCAGCATCGGAACCTACCCAGTCACAGCCCAATTCATACCCGATGACCAGAACGATTATTATGCGACCAACATTCAAGTTGGCACTCTGCAAATTGCGCCGGTGGCGACCATTCTCTACAGCCATGTCGGATCGTTTACTTATGACGGCACGGGGCACGCCCCCGTTGTCCAATTTGCGGGTTCAACGGGCAGCGGAACGACCAGTTTTGTGGGTGTGAGCCTGAACTACGACAGTGTGAATCCCCCAACCAACGCCGGAACCTATTATATCACCAACACCCTGGCCGGTGACGCCCATTACGCCGGGGCGACCAATAGTCTGACCTTTTGCATCAACCCGGCGCCCTTGACCATACAGGCCAACAATATAAACAAAGACTATCAGCAAACCCTGAGGTTTGCCGGCACGGAATTTACCACCCTTCCCGTCACGCTGTTGGGGAACGATGCGGTGACCCACGTGACGCTCTCCAGCGATGGGACTCGGGCTTTTGCGCCTACCGGACCCTATCCAATATCTGCAACCAACGCTCTGGGCAACGGACTGGCGAACTACGCCATCAGCTACAACCCTGGAACACTCACGGTGACGAACGGGTCGACCCCCCTTTATGTGTCACCCGCTGGTCGTGGTGCGGACTTCACGCCGGCTCACCCAGGTGCGCTCGTGGACGCGCGGAATTATGTCCGCAGCATGGGCACCAATCTGACGGCGGATGTAATCATTTATCTGACGGGCGGCACTTATCAAATGACCAATTCATTTGTCTTGGAGGAAAACGCAACCAACCACGATTCAGGCAGCGGCGGTCACTACATCATCTATCAAAATGCCCCCGGCCAAACGCCCGTGATCAGCGGGGGCATGGTCGTGACCAACTGGTCGTTGTATGATCCGGTGACCAACATCTGGCGGGCTTACGTCGGGCTGGGCGTGAATTCGCGGCAGTTGTTTGTCAACGGCCAGCGGGCCATTCGCGCCCGTGGACCGGTCTTTCCGAGCACGGACGGCGGGTTTGCTCCGGGGTTCGGCCATAATAAGGGCGGATTTTGGACAACGAACACCGCCATGCAGCACTGGCGCAACCCGACGAACGTGGAATTTGTTCAACGTTGGCATTATGAATATCATCAAGCATTGGTATCCGAAATCCATGGCACGAACATCACCTTGCACAGCTTTGCAGGTCCAGGTCTCATCGAAGCGGGGCCGAGTTGGATTGTAAACGCCTACGAACTGATGACCAGTCCCGGGATGTGGTATTTGGATCAAGCCACCGGCTGGCTGTATTATATTCCGCGCCCCGGTGAAAACATGGCCAGTGCGGAGGCCGATTTACCGATCGGTCAAACACTTGTCAACGCAGTAGGGGGAGCCTCGACAGCACCCATTCACAATATTATTTTGAGCGGATTGACGTTTGAGCACAGCACGTTCAATCCAATAATTTCGCAAAATCTGGTAAATAATGGCGTCAACCCGGGTGCCACCGTGCTAAACAATGGTGCCTTGCGTTTTACCAATGCGCTGCACATTGTTATAACCAACTGTGTTTTTAAGCATCTGGGCTCGACTGCTATCAGGTTTACCTATTCTTACTATCTCTCGGTGATCGGGTGTTTATTTGACGATATTTCCGAAACTGGCATTGCTCAAAACAAGCCCGTCCGCGAGATGAATCCGAGTTCTTTGGGCGATAATGTGATCCTGAATAATTATTTCCGACGGGAGGCGATGGAATACGAATTTGGCCGCGCTCTTGCTGTCGGGCGGGTTACCTGGTTGATCGCGCATAATGACATCGACAACACGGCTTATAGCGGCATCACTGGTGGCGGGAACAACAGTCTCATTTGCAGTAATTATTTTGGCTGCACGTGTAATACGCTCTGGGACGGCGGCAGTACTTATACTTCCGGAAATGTCACCAACACCTTCATATCTTACAACTACTTGAAGAATGGGCTGGATCATGGCATCTATTATGATATCGCCGCCAATGGGTGGGTGTCCAAAAATAACGTGCTCGACAACTTCGGCTGGTGGTGGGTTTACTGGCATCATCTGCCGCAGTTCAGTGATTACGCCTACAACACCTACTACAATGCTTCCGGCGGATCGGTGTTCAACGTCAAAGCACCCCAAATCACGGGGTCCATCCATGTCAACGGCCAGTTTTGGCCGCCGGCCGCCCAGCAAATCATCATCAACGCGGGACTCGAACCCGCTTTTTGGGCGCTCAAGTCCCAGGAATTCTTCGTCAACGATACGGAACCCGCATTCGATGTGGTTCCTTCGGATTGGCAATACATTCTTCGTCCCAAGAGAGCCAGGTATGGGGAATATGATGGTGACGTGCATATCTGCAGGCGCGCTGGGGATACGCTCAAATACACCTTTACCGCCACCGGAATCACGTGGATCGGCAACATGAACGTGGATGCCAGCACGAACGTTGCCGTTTATCTTGATGGCAATCTGCAACAGAACGTTAATACGCGCAGTGGCACTTTTATTGCCCAGGCGCGCCTCTTCACGGCCACCAACCTGGTGCCCGGCGTTCATACCATTCAACTCGTCAACCGGCACGCCGGCGGCATACTTTATTTGGATGCGTTCGCCGTCGTTCCCAACCAGTTCTGGTTGACGGCCAGCCCCAATTCAGCGGCGATTAAAGCTGGCAATTCATTCACCAACGTCATTAGATTGGAGGGCTTTGCTGGCTATTCCAAGGAAAAGACGACGACGTTCAAGGCGGTTGGTCTGCCATCCGGGGCCACGGCGAGTTTTAATCCGCCTTCGCTCACGGGTCCTGGTTTTGCGACTATGACCCTTCACTTAAGTGCCAACACACCGTTAGGGGCGACCAATATGACAGTTTTGGGGATTGGCGGCGGGGTCACCAACATTGTCGAGACAGGCATTGAAGTTGTCAGCTCAAGCCACACTGCGCCAGTCATCAATCAAAAACCTGATCATAAACCTCATCCATGATTGGTTATGAAGTTTATGACTTTAAAGCGTGAACAAATGTTCATGCCAATATAAATGTGTTCTTGTCACTATGATCTGCAAAAGCCTTTTGCCACTGAAACAGGCTGTCCGACTGCTTTCAGCCATATGCCTGATTGGCACTAGCCGGGCTGGAGCGCTGCCACCCCCAAACCGCCCGGGCAACTTCGATGCCGACTGGCATTTCCTGCGCGGCGATGTGCCGGGGGCGGAAGCCCCAGCGTTCGATGATGCCGACTGGCGGGTGTTGGATGTACCGCATGATTGGAGCATTGATGATTTGCCGCCCCACCCGCCTGCGGTGGACAAGTCGGGCAATTTGTCGGCGGTTCCATATGTCGGCCCGTTTTCCCCGGACGCCCCCGGTGGGCCGTCCACCGGCCATGTGCTCGGCGGTACCGGTTGGTATCGCAAGCATTTCACCTTGGGTGCGGCGAATGAGGGGCGGCTCGTTTCCATTCTTTTTGATGGCGTTTATATGGATTCAGACGTTTGGCTGAACGGTCGGCACCTTGGCAATCATCCCTATGGCTACACTCCGTTTGCCTATGACCTCACGCCGTATCTGAATCCGACTGGACAGGAGAATGTGCTCGCCGTCCGCGTCCGCAATGCTGGCCGGAACAGCCGCTGGTATTCCGGCTCCGGCATTTTTCGCCACGTCACCCTCACCACAGCGGCACCGCTCCATGTGCCCCTTTGGGGCGTGGCCATCACCACCCCGCAAATCTCGCCGCAGTCGGCCACGGTCAGCGTGGTGACAACGGTGACAAACGGGCGGGCAGCCGACTGCGATTTCACCCTGCAAGTGCGACTGCATGGCCCCACCGGGCGCGTGGTGCAAACCGGCGAAGTCGCCGAACATCTGGCGGCGAACAGTCAGACTGACGTGCCGATGAATCTCGAAATCAAATATCCCACGCTCTGGTCGCCGGAGACGCCGAATTTATACCGGGCCGAAGTAACAGTGCTGGTGGACGGGCAGCCCGTGGATTATACGGAATCCGAGTTTGGCGTGCGCACCTTGCATTTCAGCGTGGCGGACGGGTTCACGCTCAATGGGCAGCCCGTCAAGCTGCGCGGTGCCTGCGTGCATCACGACAACGGCCCGCTGGGTTCGGCGGCCATTGACCGGGCTGAGGAGCGCCGGGTGGAATTGCTGAAGTCCCAAGGCTTCAACGCCATTCGCACCAGCCACAACCCGCCGTCCCCGGCATTCATGGCCGCCTGCGACCGGCTGGGGATGCTGGTGCTGGACGAGGCGTTTGACTGCTGGGAGAAAGGCAAGAACCCGGACGACTACGGCAAATATTTCAACGACTGGTGGCAGCGTGATTTGGACGCGATGATTTTGCGCGACCGCAATCATCCGTGCGTCATCCTCTGGAGCATCGGGAATGAAATCCCCGACAAAGTTGAGGCAAGCGGTTATGCGGCCGCCAAGGAGCTGGCTGATGAGGTGCATCGCCTTGACCCGACCCGGCCCGTGACCGAGGCCGTCAACCAATTGGAAGGCGGCAAGCGGCCGTGGTCGGACACGGCCCCGGTATTTACTTTTCTGGATGTCGGCGGCTACAACTACCGGCCCGAACAATACGCCTCTGACCATCAAAAGTTTCCACAACGCCTCATCGTCGGCACGGAATCATTTCCGCTCGCCATTTACGACTGCTGGACGCTGGTGGAGAATAATCCCTATGTGATTGGTGATTTTGTGTGGACGGGCATGGACTATCTGGGCGAATCGGGCATTGGCCGCGCGGGCCTTGAGCCGATCCGGGGATTGGGCCAGTGGCCTTGGTTTGATGCCAATTGCGGTGACCTGGACATCTGCGGTTTCAAGAAACCGCAGTCATTTTTCCGCGATGTCGTCTGGCGGCGCCGCCCGCTGGAATTGGCGGTGCACTCGCCGCTCCCGCCGGGCCAGACTGAGCATGTATCCCAATGGGGCTGGCCCGATGAATCGCCAAGCTGGACCTGGCCAGGTAGCGAGGGCCAGCCGCTCCAAGTGGCGGTCTATTCCCGTTGCGATGCGGTGCGCTTGGAATTGAATGGCCGGGTGGTTGGCGTCCAAACACTAGCTCCAACCAACAACTTGGCCGCCCGGTTTGAAGTTCTGTATGCGCCAGGC
>Ga0007882_10002203_pt1 | contig 11054 bp, 5 predicted proteins | sample CryBogCBH12Aug01_FD_71195 | JGI IMG/M metagenome (GOLD analysis project Ga0007882, IMG submission 71195) | Freshwater microbial communities from Crystal Bog, Wisconsin, USA - CBH12Aug09.1 | ecosystem: Environmental > Aquatic > Freshwater > Lake | place: Crystal Bog, Wisconsin, USA | collected... | reverse complement strand
AGTTCTGCTAGCCTGGGCTGCATACAGTTCCAGGAGGCTCCATGCGACGATCTGCCTTCCTCCGCTTGTTCCTCTTCGTGCTCGCCCTGGCGGTGCCCACCGTCCTGGCCCACGGGACCAAGGCCCCCGGGAAGGGCGCCCGCAAGGACATCCTCTATGTCTGCGCCTGCGGCGACGCTTGTGCCTGCACCACTGTCAGCACCAAACCCGGCAAGTGCACGTGCGGGAAGGACCTGCAGGGCGGCCATGTGGTGAAGGTAGAGAAGGACGAGGCCCTGGTCTGCTTGTGCGGTGCGGACTGTGCCTGCAAGATCAACAGCAAGGACGCCACCAAGTGCACCTGCGGCAACACCCTCAAGCGGGTGAAGCTCAAAGGGACTGGCCTCTACTTCTGCAACTGCGGCGGTGCCTGCGAGTGCAACACGTTGTCCGACAAGGCCGGCAAGTGTGGCTGTGGCATGGCGCTGCACAAGGCAAGCTGAGTCCCCTTTCAGCCTAGCCGTAGTCCACCGCCGGAACGTGCCGGTGACGTGAGGTGTCCCAAGGTTCCAGGTCGATCGGAGCCTGCGACAAATTGACGCACCCGGGTGCACCTACGGGCAGGCACCATGGAGCCCCCCCTCCATAGGAGTTGTTTCATGCGTCAATGCACCAGTCTCGCGGCCCTGACCTTGCTGCTCGCCGCTGCCCCCTCGGCCCAGGCTTGTGGCGCCTGCGGCTGCACCCTGCACTCAGACTGGGCGACCCAGGGCTACGCTACCGGGCCCGGCTTCCGCTTCGACCTTCGCTACGACTACTTCAACCAGGATCAGCTTCGCTCGGGCACCAAATCCGTGGACCGGAACAGCTTCGAGATCCCCAACGAGCAGGAGATCCAGGAGAAGACCCTCAACCGCAACCTCACGGCCACCCTGGACTACAGCCCCAACGCGGACTGGGGGGTGACGCTGCTCGTGCCGGTCTTCAACCGCTACCACGCCACGAATGTTCGTGTAGAAAGGGAAGGCCGGTCTCATCATCCCGAGGCAATGCTGCCTCGAATAGTCCTTCCCATTCAAGGCTGATCCTCTCAAACACGACCTGGGTGAGATGCGATACAGGAAATACCTTTGTGATGGTTGAACAATAATTGCAGGTTCCTTGCTGAATTTCGTTTGGGTTGATCCAATTACTTATCGGTCCTGGACCGAGGCAAGGGAAACAGACATCACCCTCGTGGCCGCTATAACCCCGCTCTTGTTCTTCCATCCATTGATTTTTCACAAAACCCATCAGGAACTCCCTATTTGTTGGGCCTTACTTCAAACCCGCGAATGCCTTCTGGTTTCATCCTTCTCCACGAATTTTCTTAATCAGTGACGCACCCTGCGCCAAATCAGCGGCTCTCAACTCGATCACTGACCACCCGATGTCACCCTTCCGGAGTGCTTCCCGAATGGCCCGATCTCGTCGGAGTCGCATCCCTGTGTGGAAGGCTGCGCCGTCCACATAGATGAGGAGCTTCGTTCCAGTCACACGGAAGTCTGCGGCGCTGATGGGTGCACTGGTGCTATCAGGGCCCACTGACACCTGCTTCTCGACTTCCAGGCCGTGCTTTTCGAAGAGGCGCAGGAATTTCAGTTCTAGGGGGGATCCCACGCCTGCGTCAAAGGCTTCCAGCCAGGGCCTTGGATCATCCGCATCTCCGCGTTCTGAGGGAAGTGGGGCCGGGGGCTCGGCGGCGAGCATTTCCAGGTCAGGCATGATGTGCGGCCAGGAGAGGTGATCGTGATGCCTCTGGTTGGCATAGGACTTCAGGCAACGGTAGCAAGCTGTCTCACACCTGGGGTGATCGAGGTGTTCGATGGCTCGTCGTGCCACAAGGTGCATTTCCTCTGCACAGCGCTCTAGGAAGCCACTTCCACCTACAGCAGGGTCGATAAAAGTAAGTGACCCGAGCTTGCGAGTCCCTCCACCATCACGCTCCTCCCACATGGGTTCGAGTTCGAATTCGATCTCCGAGCCGTCCAGAAGGTAGAGCTGCCGGAGTCCAGTGCGGAGGGCGTAGCCGAGGGAGTATCCCCAGCGCAGGTATTCCGATTCCTCGAACTGCCTGGGCAAGGCCACCGTGATCCGGAGGGTGGTGGCTGGTAGGGATGTAGTGATGGCGGCAGGAACAGGGGGCTGACCGCTCCTCTGGCAGCCACTCCCGTGGCCGAACTGATCTGGCCCCTCCGCCCTGCGCGGGCGTCGGCGGGCGCCATTTGGGTTCGCCTCATCCGGTACGGTGAGGTTCCTCCCACAACTTGAGCAGAGATAGAAACCCCTGGCTCCCTCGTGGAGCAGGGGCTTCCCCTGGCGCAGGTCAGCTTCCGCTGGGGCCTTCCACTCATTGACCCAGCGGACGGTCTCGGCGGCTCGAAGCTCGGCAACCCACCCTGTGACAAGCCGGTAGCGGGCGGTTACCCGCCCGTTTCGCTGGGGGTGGCAACTCACCAGAGAAGCAATGGAGAAGCGATCCTCTTCTTCCAATACGGGTGTGTCTTGCCTGGTGGCCAGGAAGCCTCCGTATTCGTAGCCCGGGTAGCCTCCGCGCTGTCCATCGAGGACCTCATCAGAACCGCATCGCGGACAGGCAGGCGATTGGGCGTCGAATTTAAGGGTGCAACGCCTGCACCGCACATATACCCAATCAGGTTCCTGTGACTTCGGGTTCCATGGTGAGGACAGGTCCAGTCCCACAACACGCCAGCGGTGGCCACGAGCATGGACAAGAGCTTCGGGCTGGAACTGAGCCAACCCGAACCGCCTGGCAACGGTAAGGGGGTCCTCTTCGTGCTCGTCGTTCAGCAACCTGAGCGTGCTGGGCTGAGTTGGGAATTCGTATCCGGGAAGGATCCCGAACTCCGCGAATCGGCGCATCGGGTGTCCGCTGCTGCGGTCGTCCGCATCCCCCACATTCCGGTCATCTCGTAATCCAAGCAAACGCCGCTTGAGGTCCTGAGCGTGGATGGCCGAACGATCGCCTCGGCCCAGTTCGTTCCATCGGTCGATGGTCTCCTGGAGTTTGACGATCTGGATCCTCACCCGGTCGAAGAGGTCCCGGATTCGAGCTGGCAGCAGTTCCAAAACCCTTTCCAGGGTCTCTCTGGATCCGAGTCCTGCAGGTCCAAGAACATCTTCGCCCCAGGCATCGAGCGCAAGGTCGATGGCATGGGGAAACTGGGCCCTAACAGACTCGATCAGTCCTTCCATCCGGGCCTCGTCGATCTGCCCCTGAATGTTGATGTAGTCACCCATCCGCCCGGCAAGCCCTGGATCCGCAGATCCAAAAGCCATGGCGTGAAGGTGGCGAAGGACCACATCCCGGTTACCCAGGCCGACGCCTGGTGCAGGGACTTCCCCGGCGATCATTTCTGCTGGTTTATCGAAAAAGTAGCCATCGTGAGGGGTACTGCGGGCATAGCCGAGGACGATGCCAACCCGAGTGCGGCGCCCTGCGCGGCCCCCACGTTGGGCGTAATTGTCTGGGCGTGGGGGGATATTCCTCATCACCACGGCATCCAGACCGCCCACGTCGATACCCATCTCAAGGGTCGGCGAACACGCCAGCACATTGATCGTGGACCGGAGACCTGCCTCGCCCCGCCCCGTGGGGGCACCTGGAGGTGGTGCCTTGAACTTGGCCTCCAGTTCGTTCCGGTCATCTCCGGTGATCTGGGCGGTGTGTTCTCCAGCCACCAGAGCCATGATGTCGGGGTTCAGAATGCGCTGGACGTATCGGTTCCGACTGACTTCCTCGTCTGCCCAGGGCTGAAGGTTGCCACGGCACTTCGGGCACGGGCTGCCGTCCACCACCCAGGGCATCCGGACATTGCAGATCGAGCAGCGATAGCGATCAGCGGGGGCGATCAACTCAAGCAGTACGGTGTCCGCATTAATTTGAAGCAGGTTCCGGGAACGCCTGAATCCATGCAGGGGGTTCGACCTCAGAAGACGGGGCCCCCGAGTGAGGAATGAGAGCACGCCAAGCAGCCCTTCCTCCGTGGCCTCGGCACCGCCCATGCGTTCCATCAAATGACGGAAGAGCCGTTCGAGGTTGGGCCCTCGGCCTCCGGCCCTGGGTCGGCGCCAGATGTTCAGATGTTTGATGCCCTCGGGTACCTCGCTGCTGTCGATGGAACCGACAGGATTGCCTTCAGGATCACAGGCATATCCAAAGGGCGTCTTGATACGACGCTCCCAGTCAGCCGGAGTCTTGAACTCCTCGGAGCAGTTCGGGCTGCCGGGGTGGAAGCAGATCATCGGGCGCGAGATGGCGGAACGACGACGCATCTCCTCCAGTAGGCACCGGCTGAGGAATCGGAGTTGGTGGGTCGTAATCCCCAAGGTATCCGCAAGGGTTTGTCCCTGCTCCGCCACATAGGCATCCAGGTGCTCGTAACGGACCCCGACAAGACCAAGATTGAAGAGAGAGGCGCGGTACCCTGTGCTGACGGCGAGGTCGTCGAGGAGGGGGGCCTCTTCCCAGGCCCGGGCCTTCGCCTGGACATTGCTCGGAAGGTAGGCAGCGTTATCGAACCCCTGGCAGTGGGGGTTGTCCCCTCGTTCTACGCCAAGAGCCACCAGCCGTGTCAGGGCCTCGTCCAAGGTTCCCCGGCGGTTGGGCAACTGCCGAAGGGCTTGCACCACCCTGCGCCGCATTCGGTCGTAGCGGCCTGAATAGGTGATGAATCGCGCCTGGTGGGCGGCGTCCTGGCGGCTGTCAGAGAAGACCAGCAAGCGCTCCTTGCCGTCGTGGCCTGGGCGCCCCTTGTTCTGCTCGGCCAGTCCCTCTACTAGTCCTTCAGAGATCACCCGGACGGCAGCAGAGGTGCCCAGCGACACGGGCGTGATGATGTCCCGCGCTCCTGCCGTGCCTCCACACACCAGGCAGCGTTTCCGGGCGGGGGCCAACACCACACGCATGGAATAGGTAGTTTCGTCGGGTGAGAATGAACAGGTGGCAGGGTCGAAACTGCCTTCCAGGACCTGCTCCCCACGCATCTGCTGCTCAACCCCGACCAGCCCTTCTTCGGCCTCGTCGGCGTCCTGGCGGCTGCGGTCGTAAAGCATCCATTCCGTCTCGGAAAGCCGGTTGGCATTCGGTCGGAGGACGTCTGCCCCAGGGCCATCAGGACCGGTTATGAACCGCAGGGTATCGGCACCACAAGAACGGCAAAGGTACAGTGGCGCTGCCACATGTCCGCATTCACAGTGCTCCTCGCCCATGGGGTAGAGGCGACCGCAGCCAGGGTCCACGCATCGCGTGAACCGCCACCCACCCCGGATGAAACGGTGCACCCGGAGGCGCAGCCCTCCAGGCATGGCCTCCGGGAGCGCCGCACCGACCACCAGGGCAGTGGTGACTTCCTTCCGGATGGCCTCCAGATCTGCATCAGCACGCTGGGGCACCTCGGCCCGAATGCGCTCGGCAATCTGGCTCACGGACATGGGCCGACGGGCCAACAGGCCATTCAGGTGCCAGAGCACGCCAGCCTCCCGGACGAGGGTGTCCAGGGGCTTCTCCGGGCTGCTGCCCACAAGCTGGGCCAGGGTAGCCCGAAGACCAGCCTCATCCCCCAGGGAGAGGGTGACATTCGCTACTGGAGCAGGCGGCCATTTCGCTTCGGGCGGGGTGGTCAGGTCGCACAACTGTTCCCCGATCACCTTGAACCGGGTTGATTGGATGCCAGTCAGCTTCCCGAGGAACTCTTGCACCGCTTCCACCCGGAGCCGCTGAACCTCCTCTGCCGAATAGTTGGCCTCATCCAGGCTCTTGATCGTGGCGGAGGTGGCCACAGGCAGCACCTCGGGGAACCTGCGCCGATCACTCCGGTCATCTGCGGCCCAGTCCTGGCGGGCTTTGCGGAGGTGGGCCAGGAGGCGACGGAACAGGAGGGCGATGTTGGCGCCCAGGCCGCCCCGGTAGGTGTGCACCTCATCCAGCACCACGAAGCGACAGCGATGGTTGGCGAACAGGGCGTCCCGGTCGGCGGGGCGCACCAGCAGGTATTCCAGCATCATGTAGTTGGTCAGCAGGATGTGGGGCGGGTTTTGGCGGAGGCGCTGCCGCTCATCATCCTTGGTGGAACGGTCGTACCGGGCCACCTTCACGTGGTTATGGCCGGACTCCTCCAGATATTGCCGGATGCGCTCTTCCTGGTCGTTCGCCAGGGCATTCATGGGATAGACCAACAAGGCCGTCAGGCCCGAACGCTGGAACTTGACCGAGTCCTCGATGGCGTTCTGGATGACGGGAAGCAGGAAGCACTCAGTCTTGCCGCTACCCGTTCCTGTGGTGACCACTAGGGGCCCAGCTTCGGGGCCCAGCAGGTTGGTGAGGGCTTCGCTCTGGTGGAGGTAAGCGGTGGGGCTTCCGCTTCGGGTCTCCATGACCTGGGCCAGTCGGGCATCCAGTCCGAGGTCTTGCCACCGCTGGCCGGGGCGAAAGGCACGGTGCGCCTGGAAGAAAGGTTCCTGGGCCAGGAAGCCAGCCTCACCGAGGGCGGCCTCCAGGGCGGCTCGTAATTGGGGGTCACGGGCCTGAAATTCCGTGGAGATATAGCTGCGGTATTCCTCAAGCACCTGGTCCACGACGGTGATGGGGTTCAGAGACATGCCGGCTCCGGAGGAATCAGATCAATGGCGTCATACAGGGTGGATTCAACCTCCATGATTCCATAACTAACCTTAATGTCCATGATGTGACAAAAGGTGACCAAATCGCCGAACGGTTAGATTCCACCCGCCAAACGGTACTTGGTACCACGGCGCTGGCCCTCCACCACGGCGTGCCCCTCGTCCACAAGTTTGCGCAGTAGTGGCCGAACAGCGGTGGCATCAAGGCCTGTGGCAATCTGGGCATCGCCAGAGGTGATCTCCCCCCGCTCCTGGATTAGGCAGGTTAGGAGGGCAAAGACATCTTGGTCGATGGTGACCTGGGCGGGTCTGCGTACAGAAGGTCTGCCTGCCGCCTCGACTTCTCGGATGCCGTCAAACAAGGGGCCGAGTCCACCTTGCGAGTCCAATTCTTCACCAGGGATAGGGAGGACGATGGTTGGCTTAGGTAGGTACTCATTAAGGGGGATATCCCAGTAGGGATCATGCTTCTTTCTATAGGCATTAAAACCGATGGCCTTCAGTTCGTCGAAAGCTGCAAAACATAGCTCTGGTGACTGGGGATGACTCCGGTGACTGAAGGCGGAAAGCACATGTGCATATTGCTCACGATTCAAGCCAAAGGCTTCTGCCACCACAGCGTCCACCGCGGCACGCACTGACCAACGAGTCAAAACTCCATCAAGCACAGGCCAAGCATGATTGGGCTTTGGTTCGCGCCATTCGTCGCCCACTTGCTCGACCCATAGGCGTGCATAGCCCTCGTGATTACAGGTCAGCCGGAGGGCAGCATGAGCCAGGAAGCTTTTCTGCTCAGGGCTGAGATCGGGGAAGGGACAGCCATTGAGAATGAAAAGGTTCACGTTTGCCGACGATTTCTGCCGCAACGCCCAATCAAATATGAAGGAATTTGCTACCGCTGATATCAAAATTACTGAAGAAGTCGGACTCCTAAAAGGCTCACGCTCAACAGGTGCTGAATTTCCGCAAACCACTCCTGGTGGAAGAATACAATAGATCCCTGAACGCTCGTCAGTTGATCTGGCAATAGCCCTATAGGCCATGCGGTAGTACTGAGCGGCCCTCAACCACTCTGGCTTATTCGATAGAGCACTGACTGACACCAGATAGCGCGGTCGTTCGCCCCAACTATCATCGAATTGGTGGAAGGTCTTACCTTCGTGGAGTGGGAGGTAGCCTTGCTCCCGAAGTGAAGCGGCCAAATCCGGAATGCGGGGGTCAGAGCTTGATGGAAGGACGGACGGTGTTGGCGTGAAGCGGTGCGAGTCATTTGACATGTCGCACTCACGCCCCAACCGAATGACCAACTCTGAGAGCCAAGCGCCCAAGAGCTTTGTGCTCCCGAAGCATGTCTTAGCTATCTCTGCATCTATGGCAGTTCTAAGTTCTAGGGTGGTCAAGTATTCTCCACCTGTTCTTCGCACAAATTCCGCGCTATAGCGCATGCGGTCGCCAGCGTCGAAGAGTCGACCAAGGTCATGCCAGTAAAACCCACACTCGAATTCTTCTGTTCCGGAAGGATCCTGTTGAGCCACAACCGCCGCGAATTTAAATCGGGAGTCGATATCAAACAACTTCTTAAGGTTTTCAAAGGAAAAGCAGCAGCGCAGGGCCATCTTCTCAAGGTATAGCTGCCGAACGCCAGTGGCACCGGCATTAGAGTGGAACGCAGAAGGAACTACCACACCCGTGTAACCAAGGTCTCCAAGGATGGAAGCATTTCGTTCCATGAACACTCGGAAGGCGTCAAGTTGCCTTCCTGCAAGATCACCATCAATGGTGACCTTCTGATAGTCGAACAGCCTGTCATTAGATCTCTTGAATCGTTCGAATGCTTCCTGATGGGCTGCGAACGGCAAGGAAACCGTTTCATCGAGAAGCAACCGCGCCTCAACCTGGGACCTTTCACGTTTTGTCGGGGCATCGATGACAGCCAAATCGAACGCAGCTAGAAATTCCTTGGTATTGAATTTGATTGCATCCCAAGGTGGGTTCCCGAGTACCGCATCAAAGCCACGTTTTGGTCCATCACTGGGATGGAACACTTCTGGGAAAATCAGTTCGAAGGCCACACCTTCCCGCCCGAGTCCCACCATGTCTCGCAGTCGCGGGTGAATGGCCTGGATGCTATCGGTGTCTCCTGAAGCCCCAACTGTCTGTGCCAGTGCCAAATAGGCCTCGTCGTCACAGGCATCCCCAAGCATTACACCGCCGCTCCAGGCCGCTGCTAGACACTTCAGGGGGCTCAACGCAGTATTGAGTTTCTCGTTAGCGATCCACTTTTTTTCCAGGTCTGCCACATCCTTGCCCACACTTGCTTCGAGATCTCGCACGTGGACCAGGGCATCGGCCAAGGTAGTCCGGAGCTGTTCCGTGAGGCCCTGGGAGTAAAGGTCATCCAGCTTCGCACCACTCTTCGGGTAGGTAAGCAGGTGCTCAAAATTCGGTCCCGTGAGCGAATCACCACAGACAAGCCGGTGGTCCATGAATGTGAGTGGTAGACCCTCAGCGTAACTTTCTAGCCAGAGGGACAGCTTTGCAAGTTCTACGGCGAGGGAGTTCTTGTCCACCCCATACATACAGTGCACGGCTACCAGACGGCGGCACAGTGCCTCAGCCTTCTTTTGGGAGAGCCCGCTCTCTTCACCCTCCGAAACTCGGCTGGGCAGATAGGCGACAAGTTCATCATCCGGATCGGGTAGATCCTCAACCCGCCTTCGTAGCGCGATGGCATGAGCTAAAAGGCTGTCGTGTTCGAACCCCAATGTTTTAGCAGCCTGCTCCTCTGCCTGAACGGCAAGTTCATCGCAGAGACGGCAGGCTTCGTATAATGCTTCGCCCAAGTATCGACAGGACTCGACCAGGAAGTGACCGCTGCCCATGGCCGGATCGATGACCTTCAGTTCCAGGATCTTTCCGGGCTGTGGATCCTCCTTGGGGCTGCGTTCCAGAAGCTGGGGCCCTAGGGTTTCCTGCACCAGGAAGCGGACAAAGGGATGGGGCGTGTAGTAGCTGCCGGTCGATTTGCGGCCAAGCCCCACGCGGAGAAAGAACTGGTTCGCGGGGATGTCCTCGATGAACACAACCCTGGTGGCGCCACGGGGCGCTTCTGTCTCTTCGTCTCCCGGATCCTCTTCCGTGTCTTCGGTGGCATCAGCCTCCGATTCTTCGTTCGGGGCATTGGCTCGGTAGGGATTGCCCTGGGCACTTGGAACAACCACTTCCAGCTTGGCCCGGCGTAAGCGACACATGGGTTCGGTGGTGATGCCTGGTTCCAGTTCCAGCAGGGCCTCGTAGACTCGGCCTAGATCCTCCACGTCCAGGGCACCGTAATGCACGCGCTCCCGCTCCAAACGCCCATCTCCCGGCGTCCAAAGAAGGGCATCCAGAAGCTGCGCGACGGCAGCCTCTCCCCAACTCAATCGATCCAGGAGTGGTGTGGCATCCTCCCCGAAGAGCATGCCTCCCAGGGCCTTGATCTCCAGTTCGCTGGAACTCATGCCACCGGCAAACATCCGCCACAGGGCACGAAGCCCGCTTTCCAGGAAGCCTCCGCTGTCGGCTCCTTGGTCGATCACCCTGCGGACGATTGGTGCCATGGCGGTATTGGGTGAGTAGGTGTTCCGCCAGAGGCTGGTGGCCGCGAAGCTGAAGGCCCGCGCCGGATCGGCAGACGATTCCAGCTTGAATACGAAGAGCAGGCGATAGACCAGGATCAGGCCTTCCCGCCACATCTCCTTCGCGAGCTGGTCCGTGGGCCCGGATGACGCGAGTGCCTCCTGATTGGCCGGGTTGTTCATGACCTCCTGGATGAAGCCCTCAATGGCCTTTCGGGCCTGCACCCGCAGTTTCTTTGTGACCTGGCTCTGGGCCAATCGAGCGGCGTCGGTCAGGTCTGGAATCGCGGCCACGCCAATAGGCGAAGCCAGGGCCCGGAACAGTCGATAGGAATCAGGGGCGTTTCGCGCCTCTCGCCACCCACCGGATCGGCTCAATGACACGGAGATGTGGCTATCGGGACGGGCCGGATCGCAGATCAGGAGGCGCAGTTCCTCGCCATCCGTCAGAAGGCCGACCCGCTCCCCGCTGGCCAGCAGTACGCGCTGGGCCACCCTGGAGGGACTGAAGCGGTAGGCTCGCCCTCGACGGTTCGGGGCATCCGGATCCGTGCCCAGTGCCGTGGCCCAGGCCCTCAGCTTCTCGCCACCGGTCACCTTCAGGAGATAGCCGCCGTCCTCGGCGCCTTCGCGGGTCACCACGGTGTCCTGGGGTTCCCAGGAGGAATAGCCGAAATGCGTTGCCAGGGGTTCCAGCACGTGGTTGAACACGCGCCGATCCCCACCCTGTTCACCCAGGGCCCTCAGCTTCCTGCGGAAGGCATCCCAGGCCTCCTG
>Ga0007882_10002194_pt1 | contig 11081 bp, 13 predicted proteins | sample CryBogCBH12Aug01_FD_71195 | JGI IMG/M metagenome (GOLD analysis project Ga0007882, IMG submission 71195) | Freshwater microbial communities from Crystal Bog, Wisconsin, USA - CBH12Aug09.1 | ecosystem: Environmental > Aquatic > Freshwater > Lake | place: Crystal Bog, Wisconsin, USA | collected... | reverse complement strand
CGCCGATGATCCTTGCCGGCGATCCCCGGCCGCACGGCTATCGCGGCGCCTGCACCGACTGCCATCCGATCGGCCAGGGTTTCGAACTGGCTCCCGATCCCGACCTGATCAGCTTGCCTCCGCCGTCTTTAGGGCGTGAAATCGTCGCCCAGGGGACCAGTCCCCACGAAATACGCGGGCCATGCGAGGCGTGTCACGTGATAAAGTGAGCAACCCAATGAACCAAATCCTGGAGAAGATTATGTCGGGTAAGCAGTCGGATATCCTGGGCGATGTCAACCTTTACACGCATTATGGATTGTCCGTGGCCAAGAAACTCGGCACCAAGCTGGTGGATGCTTTCGCCTCGGCATTTTCGGTCGATGACGATATTCGCCTCTCCTATTATCGCGACAAAGGCATCGCCCATGCCAAATCCGGCCGCTATGCCCAGGCGGTGGCGATGCTGGAACGGGTATGGGACGAGGATACGCTGGACGTCGACGTCGCCCTGCATCTCGGCATCGCCTATGTCAAGACCGGCTCCGTCGACCAGGGCATCGCCTTGCTGGAGCGCGCCCATGGCGACGATGCGGCCAATGTCAAGGTGGCGACGGTGCTCGGCCTGACCTATGTGCAGGTGCAGAAATACGAGCTGGCGGTGCCGCTGTTGACCCAGGTGGCCGAGGCCAATCCGGTCAATTTCAATATCCGTTTCCGCCTGGGGGTGGCGCTGGACAATCTCGGTCGCTTCGCCGAAGCCATCGACAGCTTCAAGATCGCCTTGGGCATGCGGCCCAATGAAGGCAAGGTGCACCGCGCCATCGCCTATTGCTACGAGCAGATGGGCGAGCATGAGGCGGCACTGCCGCATCTGAAGAAGGCCAATGAGATGGACGACGGCAAGGGCGGCTGAGGGATCGGGTTGGGCATGGTTTTTGGAGTGATGGGGCTGATATGGCATTAGGCGACGCGAGGGCCGGTACGGCGGAGCGGATGGACAATCCGTCGCTCAACCGGGTCAAGCAGTCCGAAGAACTGCTTGCCAAGCTGTATGTGGTCGAGGAGAAGAGCAATCGGGTCGGCCGCGGACCGATCAATCTGATGCTGCTGGTATCGGTGCTGTCGCTGGTGGCCTTCGTCGCCACCGTGCTGATGCGCTATAACGTCTTCGTCGTCATGTTCGAAGACGCCCTGTCCAAGCGCTCCAATTACGAAGTCGAGCAGCAGCGCCGGGATAATTTGTTCGGCAATCTGGTGAAGCTGACGCTGAACCACGCGGCCCTCGAGCATTCGATATTCTCCCATGCCGCCGACAAGCGCAGCGAGGCCCTGGAAGCCGGGCGCGGGGGTGATGTCACCTCGGCCCTCGAGCAGTTGATGAAACAGGGCGGCCTGGGCAAACTGCTTGGCGCCGATCCGGGCAGCCTGGCCAAGGGGTTGGCCGCCGACGGCGGCTTCGGCGCCGCCATGGGACGCCTGATGGCGGTGGTCGAGCAGTATCCCAACATCCAGTCGGCCGATACCTACAAGCATATGATGTCGTCGCTGGTGGAAATGGAAGACCGCATCGCCAAGAAGCGGCAGGAGTTCAACGACACGGCGGCGCTTTACAATGCCGAGATCACTAAATGGCCGTGGGATTATCTCGCGGTTGTCGCCGGCTTCAAGCGCATGGATTATTTCCATGAAAAGTCCGAAGGCGACACGCCGGTGATCACGCCGGAACTGTTCCAGCAATTGCTGCCGCTGGCCAAGGTACAGGAGACGCATCCATGATCTGGGAAGCCGTGCTCAGGGGAAGTGCGCTGGTGTGGTTCGCGCAAGGGGCGATGACCCTGGTGGACCGCATGTTCGCCGAGGAACTGCTGCCGCACCGCATCTACGGCAGCGAGGAAGCGGCGCGTCTGCTGGGGGTCGAACGCCTCGAGGTGCTGAGGCTGATCCAGAACGACAAGATCAAGGCCCAGAAGGTTGACGGAAATTTCCGCATCCTGGGGTCCAACCTGTTGGAATACATGGGCAAATGAGATTCGAAAACTGCAGGGATTGCCGCGAGGAAGTGGTCTGGTGGGCGTTCACCGCCGACATCTGCATGACCGTCTTCAAGGGACTGTTGGGGCTGATGAGCGGAAGCGTCGCCCTGGTTGCCGACTCGCTGCATTCGGGGGCCGATGTCGTCGCCAGCGGCGTCACCCAGCTCAGCGTCAAGATTTCGTCGCGGCCGGCGGATGAGAAATATCCCTTCGGCTACGGCAACATCCAGTACATCTCCTCGGCCATCGTCGGCATGCTGCTGCTGTTCGGCGCCAGCGGCCTGATGTACAGCTCGGTGATGAAGATCCTCTCCGGCACCTTCGTCGCGCCCAGCATGTTCGCCGCGGCGGGGGCCGCCGTCACGGTTATCGTCAACGAGCTGATGTACCGCTACCAGATCTGCGTCGGTAACGAGAACAACAGCCCGGCGATCATCGCCAATGCCTGGGACAACCGCTCGGACGCCTTCTCCTCGGCGGCGGTGCTGGTCGGCGTGCTGGCCTCGGTGCTGGGCTTTCCCATCGCCGACACCATCGCCGCCATCGGCGTCTCGGCGCTGGTCGGCAGGATCGGCCTCGAGTTGATCGGCAAGGCGGTGCATGGGCTGATGGACAGTTCGGTGGATGTCGACCTGCTGCGCACGGCATGGCAGATCAGCGTCGACACACCCAATGTGCACAGCGTCTATTTCCTGCGCGGGCGCCATGTCGGCGAAGATGTGCATCTGGATCTGCGTCTGCGCGTTGATCCCCGGCTGACGGTCAAGGACGGCTCGATCGTCGCCGAGGCGGTCAAGGCCCGCATCCAGGAGGCGATACCCCATGCCCGCGACATCCGCCTGTTCGTGAGTCCGGCGCCCGTTGTCGCCGTTCCGGCGCGCGGCTGAGGGCGGGGCGGGCATGGATTTTGAGCCGAAAAAACTGATGGACGGCGTCGGCAAGGCCGCCGGCGCCCTTTCGGCGCAAAAAATCCTCGCCGTCGGCGCCGTTCTGTTTCTGGCCCTGCTGGTGGCGGCGCTGCTGCCCTCCGATCCGGTGGCCGACCTCAGCGGCGCCACCACCGCCATGCCGGCGACGGCGGTGCCGGCGGCGCTGCCCGGCCTGTCGCCGTTCACGCCGTCCAAGCCGCTGCAGTTCGCCGGCCGGGTCACCCAGGTGGCCAGCCTCGGCAACGATGTCGGCTGGGGGCAGATCCATATCTGGATCGACGACGGCACCGGCGTGCTGAGAGAGCTCTCGGTGGCGCCGCAGACCTATCTGGCGCAGATCGGCTGCCCGCCGTTCGACGGCACCCGCGTCAGCGGCATCGGTTTCAATTTCGATGCCGGCCAGCCCAACGCCGAGCTGTATGTCAAAACCATCACCGTCGGCGGCCAGACCTGCAGATTACGAGACGACGAAGGCTTGGCGCTATGGCTCAACGCGGGCCAATAGTCTGGGCAACCATCGCGCTGCTGGCGCTGATCGCTGTGGGCTTGTCCTGGGGCAAGCTGGACGGCCCGATTCCCGCCGCCACCACGGCGCGGCGCGCCGAAGGGCTGCTGATGGGGCGGTTGCCGCTGCCGATGGAGCCGTCCATCCTGTCGCCGCTGGAGCGGGCGCTGGAGCCGCCGAAGCGCTACAAACTGATGACCATCCGCCATATTCCGCCGATCACCCCGGGAACCGGCATGCCGCATCCCTTTGTCGGCGACTGCGTGCATTGCCATCTGTTGACCGGCGGCCCGCCGCCCGGCTCGCAGTACAAGACCCCGGTGGGGGCGGTGCTGGAGAACCTGTCGCGGGTGAAGAAGCTGGGGCCGCCCATCCTGCCCACCTCGCAGCAGCCGCATCCGCCCGCCGGTCGCTGCATCAAATGCCACGATATCGTGGTCAAGGTCCCCGTCGACCGCAAGGCCGGGGTGAAGTGGCAGTTGTAGGGTGCGCATCGCCGCCGTCATCAATGCCCGGGCGGGATCGCTGACAGACGGCGCGGCGTCGGGATTGGCGACGCGCCTGTCGGCGCTGTGGACCGCGCAGGGCCATCAGCCCGCCATGGTGATCGCCGGGGGCAAGGATTTCGGGCGGGCGGTCAAGGCCGCCTGCGGCGACCCACTGGTCGATGTGGTGGTCATCGGCGGCGGCGACGGCTCGCTGTCGCGGTCGCTCGGGCATCTGGCGGGCAGCGGCAAACTGGCCGCCGTGCTGCCGCTGGGAACGATGAACTACATGGCCGGCGAAATCGGCCTGCCCGCCGATGTGGAGGCCGCGGCGGCGTTGCTGGGCAGCGGCCGGCGGATCGAGATCGATCTCGGCCGGGTCAATGGCCGGCTGTTTGTCATCCGCGCCTGCCTCGGCGCCTTCGCCGAGTTCAGCCGGGCCCGCGACAAGACCCGGCGCAAGGGCGGCGATATGCTGGAGGCGGCGCTGTCGGGACTGGCCCGGGTGGGCAAACGTATGGATCTGATCGAGGGGGATCTCCTGGGGCCGGACGGCCCCACCGCCATCGCCACCCCCTTTCTCATGGTCACCAACAATCTGTGCCGCGATGGTGATCCCTTCGAGATGCGGCGCGATCGCCTGGATGGCGGGACCCTGGGGGTCTATGCCGGCCGCGGCGGCGGCGCGCTGGGCCTGGCCGCGCTGGGTCTGCAGGCGGCCCTGGGCCGCTGGCCGGGCAATGAGGGGCTGGCCTGGGCGGCGATGCCCTGGCTGGAGCTTCACACCACCGGGAAAAAGCAGACTTTGTCCATCGACGGCGAGGCGGAAAAGATGAAGGGGCCGTTTCGTTTCGACATTCTGCCGCGGGCGCTGCAGATGCTGGTTCCGTAATAGTCGATTGCACCGTTACTATCGTCCTGCTAATGACCTTGGAACGGCGGTGAATGGGGGATGCCGGTATTGGAAAAGCGATGGATGTAAACCGCTGTTCGGGGTGCCGCGACCGCGCCGCCTGGCTGGATATGTTTACCGCCTTGGGCCTGGCCGTGTTCAAGACGGCGCTGGGGGTGTTGACCGGCAGCATGGCGCTGCAGGCGCATTCCCTGCATTCCTTCGGCGACTTCCTGACCAAGGGCATCAACCTGGCCAGTGTCAAGGTCTCCAGCCGCCCCGCCAGCGCCCGCTTTCCTTACGGCTACGGCAAGATCCAGTTTCTGTCGGCCAATTTCATCGGCGTCAGCCTGATGGTCGGCGCGCTGGCCATGCTGTGGAACAACGTCAGCCATCTGGGCGCCGGCCATGTGCAGACGCCGACCTTCTGGGCGATTTTCGGCGCCCTGATTTCCGCCGCGACGGCGGAACTGATGCATCGCTATCTGCGCTGCGTCGGCCGCCAGGCCAACAGCCCGGCCATCCTGGCGGCGGCGGCGGACAACCGCGGCGATGTCTATTCGTCCCTGGCGGTGCTGGCGGGAATCGTGCTGTCGATCCTCGGCTGGGCCTCGGCGGATCATCTGGCGGCGATCCTGGTGTCGTTCCTGGTCTTCCGCATCGGCATGATGATCGCCTGGGACAGCATCCACGGGCTGATGGACGGCAGTGTTCCGCCGCATCAGCTGGAGAGCATCCGCCGCCTGGTGGCGGTGGACCACCCCGAGCTGACGGTCGTCGACCTGCGCGGCCGGCGCATGGGCGAGGCCTGGGAGGTGGATCTGCAGCTTGCCATCCCCACCGGGATGACCATCGCCGAATGCCATGACCTGGAACAGCGTCTGGAACAGGGCATCGCCGCCGCCGAACCGCATGCCCTGCATATCCGCATCCGCTTCCTGCCCGAGGGCGAGGCGGCTCGTCCCGCCGCCACCGTCCCGGGGGACAGCGGGGTCGACGACCTGGTGGCGCTCATAGGGTAAGCCTGCGGCGCGTAATCATCGATGGTGAGTTAAGTAACGACCCATTGTCCGGACGCCTGAATTTCGCGGTGCATAGCGTCCGGCGCCAGGTCAATTTCTCCCGGCCAGGTGACCACGCCATAATCCACGAAAACCTGAACGAACCGCTGCGGATCCGCGAGGGCGGCGAATACCCCGGCGTCGGACGCATGAACGAATGCGTCCATGTCAACGGTGCCGGCCGTGCCGTCCTGGAACTCCACCCAGAGACGAAAATCTTCAAGCGGTTTGACGGCTGTGACCCGCCAGGGTGAGCTCGGTGGTGTCAGCGGAGCGGATCTATTTTCTTCGGCTGCTGCTTTTGCACACATAGCTCCCAATCCTCCAGAAGTTCGGCACGATGGTCCTGCGCCCACTCCAATACCAGAAGAAGTGCGCGACGGGGCAGCTGTCCGCCGATCACTTCAAAAGTTGTTATATCGATCAGCGCTTCGCCAGTCCGGGTCAGCTTCAGCGCGCCGAATCGGCGCCGGCGATATTCAAGTTTACCGGCGGCCTGATGTGACCACCAAGGACACCAAGGACACCAAGAGAGACGCCCAGGATCGGAAAACGATGCAACACCGGTGAGCGAGCCCCTCGCCCACGAAGTGGGAGAGGGTCCCGAGCGTCAGCGAGGGGGGTGAGGGTTCTGGGGAACCCCGGAAGGGGCTACATGAGCCTTCACATCGACGCGCGCCCCCTCACCCAACCCTCTCCCCGCAGCGGGGCGAGGGCTATACAAGCAGATAAAGGCCTCTCAGAATTCTATCCGTCATGCTTCATACTTCTAATTGTCATGGAGAGGAATTGCCGGACCAGCCGAAATTCGTTCGCCTCCCGGCGGCGCCTCCAGGGTTGTTGGCCAAGTCTGGTGCCGCGATCAGCGCTTGCTTGCCAGCCTCTCCGCCCTGGAAAACGATGGCTCTTTAAGCGGCGCCGACGATATCGCCCTCGGGGCTGAAATGTTCGGACAGCGCCTTTTCCATGTCCCACAGATCGCCATCCTCGAAGACGATGCGCACCAGGTCGTTGGGATCGCAGGAACCGACTAGGGATTTCACCTCCCGGGCCTCCCGCAGGACCTTGGAGATCTGCTGGCGGACCACATCGCTTTCGCCGGCGATCTGCGTCAGCGTCTCGGCACTGGCGGCGACCTCGCGGGCCAGGCTGCGGAAAAAGACGTTCTTGTCGCCGGCGAAATAGGCATTGGTCAGGGTCGAGATGAAGGTCCTGGTGCCATCCTTGTCGCCATGCACCTCGTCGAGCAGTTCGGTGAGCAGCTGGGTCGCCGTCATGCTGAGGTCGTTGAGGGCGAAGGCCAAGACCTCCGCCAGGGCATGCATGCGGTCGATCCGTTGGGAGGCGCCGGCGACGATCTCCTTGCCGGGAGCCGCGGCGCTGTTCTCGGCGATCTGGGTCAGTTCCTGGTTGATTTCCTTGGATATCAGGGTCTGCGACTTCAGTTCGTCGACGATGCCGTCGCGGCTGTCGCGGGTCACCTGGACAATCTGGGTGGTGGCGTCGACCTGGGCCGTCAGCAGGGCGGTGATCGATTTGTGCTGGTCCTGGAACAGTTGGGCAAGCATTCCCGAGGCGTCATTGGGAACATATTCGTGTTTGGTGAGGGCGGTGACTTCCGACTTCATCGCTTCAATATTTGTAACGATCTTCGCGGTCATGCCCAAAAACACCAGCAGCGCCACCGGAAAGGCAACCATCACCAGTACCATTAAGAATTCATGAGGAAGAAGGCTGAATAAATTTTTCCATCCATTGTAGGCAGTTATATAGAATACACAAAATGCCAGCCAAACCACCGACATTGATATAATAATTTTATATCGTGTATTTGGATTTTTCATCGATTTACCCATAAGATTTTCCGGTATAAGTGCGTGTACCGATGCCCGGCAAATAGTTCAGCAATTCACCAATCATAATCGGATCGACCGCCAGTTCAAACGGCTCTATCCGTGTGGCGGCCATTTTCGGATGAACGGGGTGATGGCGCCCTGACACCACGCTTTGTTTTATTCCACATTCGCGCCATGGCGATGTATAAAAGGAAAACAAGGCATTGGGGTTGTCAACACCACTTGGCGGGTGTGAGGGAGTGTCTCCGCTTTTGAAGAAGATCGATTACAGCGCCGTCAGCACCTTGATCGCGATTGACAATCAGATCGTTCGCAGAGGCGTCATGGACGCGCTCAAACATGCCGGCTTCGGCAAATGCGCCGAGGCGGCCAACCAGCCCTCCTTCCAGGAGGCGCTGGAAAAGACCTCCTTCGACCTGATCATCATGGTCTCGGAATTCGGCGGTTTTCCCATGGCGCCGATGATTTCGCAAATGCGTCTGGGCAGGGCGACGCATCATCCTTTTCCTCTCGTCATGATGCTGCTGGCGGAAGGAGAAAAGGACTATGTCCGCAAAGTCATCGACTGCGGTCCGGATTACATCCTGCTGATGCCGGTGGCGCCCGGTCCGGTTCTGGCGCGGATCGAGGAACTGACCAGTCACCGGCGGCCCTTCGTGGTGACCTTCGACTATGTCGGCCCCGACCGCCGCAAGGAAGTTCGTCCCGGGACCGAACAACTGCAGCAGATCGAGGTGCCCAATCCGCTGGCCGCCCGGGTCAGGGGCGCCACCGAGCAGCAACTCCAACACCAGATCGATGTCGCCAGGATCCGCCTGCATAATTTGCGGATGGAACGCTATGTCGTGCAGTTGCGCTGGCTCGGTAATACCCTGAAGACAATCTTCCAGCAGGCCGAGGTCGACCCCGCCAAGTTGCCGCAGTTTCCCGAGCGGTTGAAGCAGATCGCGACGGAACTTCCCGCGCTCCTGCGTTTCGACATGAACGATCAGATCTCGGCCATGCTCGGCCGGCTTGTTGCCGGGGCCGACATGCTGGCGCGGGCCGGCGTGGAGATGGGCCGCCAGGAACTGGACGGCCTGGTGGGCAACTGCCATGCCGTCGCCGAAGTGGTAAAACAGTTGGCGCCGTCCGCGTGACGGGCGTCGGCTGAAGGGGGTTCATGGATCGCTTAGCCGCCCTTGTGGCCGGGAACCTGCGCTTGGCCTGGACGTTGACGCTGACGGTGATCGCCGTCGGTTGCGTGCTGGTGGGCATGACGGTGCGCGACCTGCGGGAGGCCGGGCGTCTGTCCCTGCTGCAGACCGCGGCCTCGCGGCTCGGCCTGGAAATCATGTCGCAGACGCTGAACGGCAATGTCATGGGGGAGTTGTCGCTGCTGGGCGTCATCGATCCCGAGGTCAAGCTGGACGCCGGCGGAGCGGCACCGCTCAACAATCCCAGTATCCTTTTTTTGCTCGAGCAGGTCGGCCGGTCCCATGATGCCCAGGGCGTCTTCGTGGTCGGCGGCAACGGAGTCGTGCAGTCCTCCTGGGACAGCAGCGGCCGACCGTCGACCGGGCTCAATGTCCGCTTCCGGCCCTATTTCCAGATGGCCATGCAGGGGCAGGACAATGTCTATGCCGCGATCAGCCTGGCGCGCGGCGACAGGGGGCTGTATTTCACCTCGCCGGTGCGGGCGACCAGCGACCGCGCCTCGCCGCCGAAGGGCGCCGTGGTGGCGCGCACCGGGATCGAGCGGGTCGACGCGCTGTTGCGCAAAGCCGGGGCGACGGCGTTGCTGCTGTCGCCGCAAGGCGTGGTCTTCGCCACCAGCCGTCCCGAATGGGTGGGATACCTGGCGGGAACAGCGACCGCCGAGCGGCTGCGGGCGATCCGCGAACTGAAGCAGTTCGGTACCCTGTTCGACGGGCGTGAGCCGCAGGTCCTGCCCTTTCCGGCCGAGGCGGGGCTGCGCCAGGCGCAAGGACATCGCCAGGCCGTGGCCACCACGCCCATTCATTGGAACGACCCGTCCGGCGATTGGATGCTGGTGCTGATGGAGGATTTGTCCGGCAGCGTGCCCCTGGCCGGGCCCTTATGGGCCGGGTTGGGCAGCTTCGCGCTGCTGGCGCTGATCGCGGGCCTGGGGCTGACCCTGCTCGCCGGCCGGCACACCCAGGCGCTGGCGGTCCGGCGCATCGAGATCTATGCCCGCGCCCAGGAGGCCAGCGCCGATCGCAAGAGCCGCCGCGCCGAGGCGGCTTTCGGATTGCAGCGCTGCAAGTCATTGCCCGAGGTGGGGACGGTCTTCCTGGCCGAGACCCATCGTCTGTTCGGTGCCCTGCAGGGCCTGGTGTATGTGTTCGCAACCGACGCTGCCCCGGTCATGGACCTGGTGTCCTCCTACGCCTGCGAGGACGGGGTGGCGAAGGCGCTGGAGCCGGGCCAGGGATTGCTCGGTCAATGCGCGCTCGACCGCCAGGTCCGCGTGCTGGACACCCATGATCAGGGCTCCTGGACCATCCGCTCCGGGCTCGGCAATACCAGGCCGGCGGCGGTGATGATCGCGCCGCTGCTGCTGGACCAGGCGGTGCTGGGGGTGGTGGAGATCGCCGTCCTCGATCCGCCCGATGATGCGGTCCGCGAAGAGTTCGCCGAAATGGCCTCGCTGCTGGCCTTCAATGTGGAAATCCTGCGCCGCGCGGCGCCTGTCACGGCCGAGGTGGCGTCATGATGTCCTTCCTTCTGGCCCTGGAACGGCTGCGGCTTGCCGGCAAACTGGCCATCGGCTTCGGTGTGATGCTGCTGGGGACCATCGGATTGGGGCTTTACAGCCTGCAGACCCAGGACCTGCTGGAGCAGGATATCCACAGTATCGCCGAGGCGGATCTGCGCGGCCTGTCGAACCTCAAGGACGCCCGCATCGAATTGGCCAAGATGGGCCGGGCGCTGCGCCAGGCGATCCTGGCGCCCGACATCGCCGAGCGCGATCGCGCCCTGGCGCAACTGGCCGAAGCGGAAAGCGGGATCCATCGCGAGGTGGAGGAAGCCCGCCTGCGCATCTTCCGCGAGGAAAACCGGGCCAACCTGGCGCAGTTCGAGGATACCTACGCCGCCTATCGGGCCAATATCGACCAGGCCGTGTCGATGCTGCGGATGACACCGGGCGATGCCGTCGCCTTTGTCATCACGCCGTCCTTCCAGCAGATCGGGGCCGCCGCCGACGCGACCCTGGAGGCGGTGGCGGAAAGCAAGGAGACCGGGGCGATGGAGCGGGCCCGACAGGCCAGTGAGCGGGCGGTGCGGGCGCAGCGGGCCACGGTTCTGCTGCTGCTGGGCGGGAGCGGCTTCGGCCT
>Ga0007882_10002190_pt1 | contig 11091 bp, 7 predicted proteins | sample CryBogCBH12Aug01_FD_71195 | JGI IMG/M metagenome (GOLD analysis project Ga0007882, IMG submission 71195) | Freshwater microbial communities from Crystal Bog, Wisconsin, USA - CBH12Aug09.1 | ecosystem: Environmental > Aquatic > Freshwater > Lake | place: Crystal Bog, Wisconsin, USA | collected... | reverse complement strand
AATATGGAAGGGCATTCCAATTCCAATTTCACCTTCAGTGCAGTCTTGAAGAATCGTACGGCAGATAAACAACTTTATGCTTTAATGGCCGATGCCCCGCGGGGATGGAATGTAACCTTTAAGGTAAGCAATCAGCAGGTAACCTCTGTAAACCCTGAGGCCAACTCCACTACCCCTGTAATTATCGAAGTAAAACCACCTGAGAAAATTGAAGCTGGTAAGTATAAAATTCCGGTTAGTGCCACAACCAACAGTTCAACCGCAAACCTTGATCTGGAGGTAGTGATAAGGGGTTCTTATTCCATGGAACTGACTACTCCTGCTGGTTTGCTGAGTACCAATATTATTGCCGGTGATTCGAAACGGGTTGAACTTTTGCTTAAGAACACCGGTTCATCCGAGCTCAGAGATATTACGCTGCAATTTACTGCACCGGTCAACTGGGATGTCACTTTCGATCCTAAAAAAGTAGACCTGCTTCAGCCGGGTAAATCCGCACAGGTTTTTGCCACCCTAAAGGCAGACAATAAGGCAATTCCCGGAGATTACCTAACCAATATCGATGCCAAAACACCGGAAACCTCTTCCAAAGTATCCTTCAGAATCTCTGTCGAAACACCAATGCTTTGGGGTTGGATTGGGGTGTTGGTTATACTTGTCGCTCTGGGTAGCGTCTATTATCTGTTCCGTAAATATGGAAGGAGGTAAACCGTGGACGGTAATATTATCGAACTGGTCGATCTTACCAAACAGTATGGATCATTTACAGCAGTCAATGATCTCAATCTAAGCGTACGAAAAGGTGAAATATTTGGTTTGCTTGGGCCAAACGGAGCTGGCAAGTCAACCACGATCCTTATGTTGCTTGGATTAACAGAGCCGACATCCGGATCAGCCTGGGTTTGCGGGATTGATCCGACAACTAATCCAATTGCGGTAAAAAGCCGGGTTGGTTATTTACCTGAAGACGTCGGATTTTATTATAACCGGAGTGGTTTTGAAAATCTAATGTTTACCGCCCGGTTAAACCGACTTTCCGATAAGGAAGCAAAATTCAAGGTAATGCAGCTTTTGGATCGGGTAGGTTTGTCCTCCTCGTCTGAAAAAAGCACCGGTAAATATTCGCGCGGAATGCTGCAGCGACTTGGACTGGCAGACGTATTGGTCAAAAACCCCGAGGTAATTATCCTGGATGAACCTACATTAGGTCTGGATCCCACCGGAGTGCGTGAGTTCCTGGACTTAATCGTTGATCTGTGCAGAGAAGACGGTCTTACTGTCCTTTTTTCATCACACGATCTGCATCATGTTCAGCAGGTTTGCGATAGAGTAGGATTATTTATCTCCGGTAAATTGATTGCAGAAGGCGATATCCAAACCTTGTCGAAGAAACTATTTGCCCAAAGTCCATTTGTTATTGAGGTCGGTTTCTCGATGCTTGACCCTGGTTCATCTGATCAATCTGCTCTAAGCACTTCATCAGAACGGGTAATGACGGTTTTGAGAAAAATTGGAGGGATCTCTGCGGTCAATCCTAAAGAGGATTTTTATCAAATCGCTTGTGCGCACGATGCTACGCATGAAATTGCACGGGCAATTATTGAATCTGGTGCTGGATTAAACTATCTGAATAAGAAAGAATATGGACTCAATGATATTTACTACCGCTATTTCGAAGGAGGCGAAAATCATGAATAATCCGAAAAACTCCCCACACAATCTCTATGAAACCTGGCTTAACAGAACAAATGGCCTTTTTTTAGGCTTCAAAAGGTTTATACCCGGCAATGAGGATAATGCAATTCTCCATCCATTCAGGGTTATTGTAAAAAAAGAGGTGGCCGATCATGTGAGAAGCCTTCGTTTCCTGATTCTAATTGCAATTATCGCTTTAACATGCCTTGGTTCGATGTATACAGCATTATCGAACATCGATAAGGCAATAAAGCCGAACGATCCGGAAGGGACATTTTTCTTTTTGAAACTGTTTACAATATCTGATGGTACCCTCCCCTCATTTTTTGTTTTTATAAGCTTTCTGGGGCCACTACTTGGTATAAGCCTTGGATTTGATGCCATAAACTCTGAACAAAATAATGGCACACTGAGCCGTATTCTTTCCCAACCAATTTATCGTGATTATTTGCTAAACGCCAAATTTCTGGCGGCTTTAATCGTTATAAGCGTTATGTTTTTTGCGCTGGGTTTTCTGGTAATTGGTTTTGGATTGATTACGATAGGGATTCCGCCAACTTCCGAAGAGTTTCTGCGAATTGTGTTTTTTATCGTGCTAAGCATCTTTTATGTAGCCTTTTGGTTGAATTTGTCTCTATTTTTTTCGGTTAGTTTCAGGCAGCCGGCAACCTCTGCCCTCGCAGGTATTGCTGTCTGGCTATTTTTCACGGTATTCTACAGAATGATAATTAATTTAATTACCAAGTCTTTTGAACCATCTCAGTATGCTGCTGCATCTCAGATTGTCAGATTTGAAGGATTAAAAATAGGTTTATTAAGATTATTGCCCAATGAGCTTTTCAGTGAGGGCACAACGACTTTGTTAATGCCATCTGTTCGCAGCCTTGGGCCCTTGACAATGGAGCAGGTTTATGGAACCATTCCGGGGCCGCTGCCTCTTGGACAGAGTTTGTTACTCGTTTGGCCCCAGGTCACTGGTCTTATTGCAGCAACAGTTCTCTGCTTTGCTTTATCCTATGTCTCTTTCATGAGAAGAGAGATCCGGGCGAGATAGATTTACAGGTAAAAACCGGAATACTGAGCCGTCTCCAACAAAATGGGGCGGCTCTTCTTTATTGAGGATATCAGGATTCATTTTTACCGTGAAGTAACATGTCAACCGCTTCGTTGAAGGAACCGGCCGGGATAATCTCTCCCGAGTTTACAAAAAAGATCTCATCAGCATTCTCAATGGTATTTAAGCGGTGGGCTATGATTACCTGTGTGGTTGACTCAGGGAGTTTCTTAAGAATATTGTCCAGTAATTGTTCGGTAACCGTATCAATATTTGCAGTTGCTTCATCCAAAATCAACAACTCGGGTTTCCGAAGAACAGCCCGGATAAATGCAATGAGTTGTTTTTGTCCTAAGCTAATACCATCGCCAGTTGTTTGTACCAGGGTGTTCAGACCCTGATCAAATCGTTCTACTAAGCCCTCAAGTCCGGCTTCCAGAATGGCCCCTGAGAGTTGTTCGTCTGAAAAGTTCATATATCCGGAATTTCCATAGAGAATGTTGTCTCTAACAGTACCGGAAAACAGAAACGGCTCCTGAAGGATAAATCCAATTTTTCGGCTACGCTCTTCCGGGGTATACGAACGGATATCCCTTCCATCTAACAATATTGTCCCTTTGGTGGTATCGTATAATCTTGAAATGAGCGATGCGGTAGTTGTTTTGCCTCCACCAGTCGGTCCTACAAAGGCATATGTTTTACCTCGTTCAAGTTCGAAGTTTACCTTGTGCAAAACATCTTTTCCTCCCGGATATCTGAATGAAACATTCCTGAAATGAAGAAATGATTTACTTGTTTCACTCTTGGCATTTCCGATTATATGCAGGTTTGTTTCCAATGATAATAATTGAGAAATCCGGTCCCAACCAGCCAATGCCACCTGAAAGTTGGCCCATAAAGCCGCAAGTTGTCTCAAAGGGTTGTAAAAATTAGTCACATAAGCAATAAAGCTGATCAGTAACCCAATTGTAAATTGCCCCTGAACAATTAGATAAATTCCCAAAAGCAAAACAATTAACTGTCCGATATTGGCTGCCAGGGTATATACCGGCATAAAGATATTATTGGCTATGCCAGTCTGGATAGACTTGGCATAATTTTCCCCGTTGGCCTCTTCAAAACGTTTACGAAAATAGTCCCGGCGATTAAAGGCAATAATCACTTTAAAGTTGGCAAGACTCTCCTGTATCTCGGCACTTAAACCCCCGGTGCTTTTCATGCTGGCTGCATTTTTGCGTTTTACCCAGGGTGATATAATTTTAGTGAAAATCCAAACCAGTAGTGCCGGTGAAAGGGCAGCCAAACCTAAACGAAGGTTTATACTCAATAAGAAAATCCCTGCTCCGGCCATGGTGAAAATACTCCCAATAAACTGCATTAATGATTGCGAGAAGAACTGGTTAACCTTGTCTGTGTCGTTATTAATGCGTGAGATAAGATCGCCGGCTTTATTCTGGTTAAAGAAGTCGACAGGCAGCTCCTGAAGTTTATTAAATACTGCATTGCGCAAGCTAAAGAGCATCCGTTGTCCAATGCCACCCATCATGAGCATCTGGATGTAATTTATTATATATGCTACCAGGTAAAGTAACAGCAGAATACCTGCGAATACCAGCACTCCATGATATTGCCTGGTTTGAATATAGGTGTCAATCGTGTGTCCGATCAAATAAGGCCCAAGTAAGCTTAGCACGGCATTCAAAAGAATGGCCCCAAATGCAATGATAAGGTTTCGGCGCTCTTCACCAATAAGCGCCACCAATTTACGCAGAGATGTGAGATTGGAAGTTTTTTTCTCCGTTTTCTCCTGTACCTGATTTAGATTATAGTTCATAGTGATGGGTACTTCGTTGTGAGCTATAGATTTGAACATATTCAGGGGAGGTTTCCTTTAATTCCTTATGGGTACCAGATGCGATCAACTCACCTTCCATAAGAAGTATGATTTGTTCAAATTGTTTTACCGGTGCTATCTTTTGAGTTACAGAAATAAGAGTCAAATCAGGATAGTTTCTTACAAGATTGCCTAGAATTCTGTTTTCGGTCTTTCTATCAACCCGGGAGGTGAAATCATCCAAAAGTAATATCCTTGGATTTACTGCCAGGGCACGTGCAAGCATAACCCGTTGCTTTTGACCACCTGAAAGAGATGTCCCCCTTTCAGATACTATTGTTTCGAGCTTATTGGGCAGAGATTCAATAAATTCGGTTAATTCAGCGGTCGCAATGGCCTTTTCCAAGGACTCATCGGTAACCTGATCATTGAAGGCGATATTTTCGCGAAGACTCAGGTTGAAAAGAACACTTTCTTGAAATACTATTCCTATTTGACTGTGAAACAGCTCCCTGGTATATTTCTCCGCGCCAATACCATCAAATTCTATAATTCCCTGGCTTGGAGAAATAAGGTTAGTAAGCAAATACAGTAACTGACTTTTGCCTGCGGCTGTGGGACCGATAAGAGCTGTTTTACTTCCCGCCGGTACTGAAAATGAAATATTCTTAAGAACCGGTTTCTCTGCATAATATAAGGAGACATTTTTAAGACAAATATCACCTTTGATTTTGCTTTGAATTGTTCCGGTTTCAACCTCATCAGGAGATTCCATTACATCATATATCCTTACATAAGAGGCGGATGCCTGGGCAATGATGCTGCTCATGAATCCGATCATAAGAATCGGGAAGATTAATAGTAAAATATAACTGTTGAAGGCTGCAAAATTGCCGAGTGACATACTGCCAGCCACCACGAAATGACCACCAAGAGCAAGAATAGTAATCACTGCCAGGTTACCGACAAACATAATAGTTGGAATCAGTGTGGCAAACAGTCGCAGAATAGATAGTCCGAGATTTCGCGATTCTATATTAGTCTCCAGAAATTTCATACTTTCTGGCTGCTGAGAGTTCAGTACACGGATCAAGGCGGAACCCATGATGCTCTCGTTAATAATTTTATTCAGAAGATCAATAATTTCTCTCCCCCGCTTAAACAATACCCTGACTTTTCGCAGAACAATGAAAAATGCAAAACTGATTACAGGAACTATTAAAATAACTGCCAATGCCAGTTTCCAGTTGATAAGAAGGAGTAGGATACAAGTGCCGATAATAACAAAAACTGATGATACGATGGTTACAAAAGCCTGAGAAACAAACATTTTAATGGAATCGATATCGGAAGTAAGGTTTGTCAGAAGTTTTGATGGGTTGGATTTAAGAACATAAGCATAGCTTTGGCGCGAAATTTTTTCAGAAAGTTGTGATCGCAAATCTTTTGCCACTTGTTCGGAAACATAGGTTTGAATAATATTTTGCAAAATAGTAAATATAAAAATGGCTGAAGCAGCAGCAATAAATTCAAAACCGATACTTTTCATGTCAAAATGTTTTAACGAAAAGTCATCAATGCCATGCGCAATAATCTTTGGAATCAACATGTTAATCCCATTCCCAAGAAGCGCCATGATTGTTAGCAGAACGATCTTACCGGAATATGGTTTAAGCAAATTGAATATACTGGGCTTACTGAGTCGGTTCTTTGGAGAATGAACGGATTTATCCATATTTAATCACTTTATTCTGCAAAGGAATTAAAAAAGCCGGTTATTCACTCAAATTCTCTCCAAATTAGTTAAATCCTATGGTTGGCATCGTCACGATCACCAGTCAACGGTATAATCCGTGAAAAAATGGGACGAGTGGCGATCTTTTGCGGATATGAGGTTGGTAATAAAGTGATTACCGGTGGAATCAGCTTGGAAAATTAACTGAATCCCAAGCATTAGGTCTATAGAGCATGTGAATTGTTCAATTACTTTGCAGAATGTCAAAGCTGGGAATAAGTAGCGATCTTGCAACTAACTTCTGAAGCAAGTAACTTTTAGTTGCTTCGAATCCTTTAATTTTTAATCTCATTTTAATCTGCTTTTTATTTCTGTTTAAGACCGCGAATTTACATTTGTCCGCGATTAGAAATTAGAAATATGATACGGAACACAAAACAATTGCTACAGGTCATTATTCCCTTAATACTAAGTTGCTCTTTGTCAGTTGGGCAGGGTGTGTATAGGGATACCCTGAAAATTACAATTCAGGAAGCCGACCGCATTTTCATTGCTAAAAACCTCCAGTTACTGGCACAGAAATATAATGTTGATGCGACTAAGGCGCTTATCATTCAGGCCCGCCTTTATCCTAACCCGGAAATCAGCTTTGAGCAGGGTGCTTATAACCCGCAAACTAAAAAATGGTTTGAACAGGATTTTACCAATGGAGAACAGGCTTACCAGCTATCGCAAATGATCGTATTGTCCCGAAAGATTAAAAAACAGACCAATATTGCAGAAACGAACTATAAACTTGCCGAAGACAATTTGTCTGACCTCTTGCGGACCTTGAAATTAGCGCTTCACAGCAATTTTTATAATATTTACTTCCTTCAGCAAACAGCCAAAGTTTATGACGAGGAGATTCGTTCCTTTAAAATGATTGTGGCGGCCTATAATCAGGTGAAAGGAAAAGGTTATGTTTCAGAGGCTGATATTGTTCTAGTCCAGGCTCAACTCTATTCATTACAGAACGAATACCTGACTTTGATTGATAATATCAATGATCTGCAGAGTCAGACAAGACTATTACTGCAAGTTCCGGCTACTAATTACCTGCTTCCCTCTATCGACCCTAAGGTCGTCAGGACTGACCCACAGACTGCTAGCTTAAATTCGTTATTGGACTCTGCCTATTTGAATCGAACGGATCTTCAGATTGCAAAAGACAATTTGTTGCTGAGCAAGCAAACCTATAAATTGCAGAAAGCACTGGCAATCCCTGATTTTACAGCGGGAGTTGCCATTGACAGGCATGGCAGTTACGTTACAAATTTTAATGCCGTTAATATCGGCATTGCCATTCCTATTTTTAACCGTAACCAGGGAAATATTAAAAATGCCCGGATTCTGATGGATTATAATAATACAGAGTTACAGCTTACAAAAAAGGTTTTGGATGAACAGGTGGTCCGCGGATTTCAAAAAGCGATCGATGCAGATAAACTTTATAAAGAGATTGACCCCGCCTTTTCATCCAATTTTGATACCCTGGCCAATGAAATGTTGAAGAATTACATGAAAAGGATTGTCAACCTTCTGAACTTTCTGACTTTCTATGATTCCTACAAGCAAAATTCAGTTCAATTAAATTCAATTCTATTTAACAAGGTGAATGCATTGGAAAACCTCAATTACCTGACAGGCACCAGTTTTTTCAACAAGTAAGATAATCGGATAATTTTAAAAAATAATTATAGCCCAATGAAATCAAGTATTAACGTAGCAATTCTAATATTTTCACTCGCTTTTATTTTCCAGGGTTGTGGCGAAAATAGCCCGAAGCATGAGGAGAAAACCAAATATGTTATCCCCGATTCTCTACTCCATACTCTGGTTATTGAAACTGTAAAAAGATGTCCGCTGGTCAATGTTATAAAACTGACCGGAATGGTTGATTTTAATCAGGATAAACAGGTAAATATATTCTCGCTGGTTAGTGGTAATGTGCAGGATGTTAAAGTTCAGCTTGGAGACTACGTAACCAGGGGTGAAGTGTTGGCCGTGGTGAAAAGCAGTGAAATGGCCGGATACAGCAACGGTTTGATAATTGCACAGACCAATGTAACCGCCACAAAAAAATTGCTGGATGCCACAAATGATCTTTTCAAAAGTGGCCTTGCTTCCACCCTGGATGTGACTGCTGCACAGGTAAACTATGACCAGGCTGAATCGCAGCTTGAAATGGCAAAGCGGGTGCTGAAAATTAATGGGAACAACATTAATGGAGACTATATTATCAAATCACCGATCAACGGTTTTGTTGTTCAAAAGAATGTTACAAATAATACGATGGTTCGCACCGATAACGCGACTAACCTTTTCACAATATCTGATCTGAAGGATGTGTGGGTGCAGGCAAACGTTTATGAAGCCAATGTAGAGCAGGTGAATATTGGGGATAATGTGGAAGTTCGGATACTCTCGGCCCCTGAAAAGGTATTTACCGGGAAGGTGGATAAAATTCTCAATGTACTCGATCCTGTCAGCAAGGTTATTAAAGTCAGGGTGGTTTTACAGAACCCCGATTATATCTTGAAGCCGCAAATGTTTGCCAGTATCATTGTTTCCAATCCTGAGAAAGGGGTGGATGCACTTTGTGTCCCCAATGAGGCGCTGGTATACGAACGAAGCCTCTATTATGTATTGGTTTACAAAGGGAAAGGGAATGCCGATATCACACCGGTGGTTATACTAAACACGCTGGGCAATAAATCTTACCTCCGTGAAGGTGTTCATGAAGGGGATCAGGTTATTGCTTCGACAGCCCTCCAGATCTACAGCGAATTGAACAATTAACCGCTAATCCTAACAAAATGACCAGGTTTCTAAGATCCATCATATCGTTTTCATTATTAAACAGGTATTTCATACTATTTGCTGCCAGTGCACTGGTTATTACCGGTATTATCGTTTTTAAGGATATGCCGATCGAGGCCTTTCCCGACGTTACAAATACTGAAATAGATGTGATCACCCAATGGCCGGGCAGAAGCGCTGAGGAGGTGGAAAAAAAAATAACCATCCCATTGGAAATCGCCCTGAATCCGGTTCAGAAAAAGACAAGCCTCCGCTCAACGAGCATATTCGGGTTATCGTACGTGAAAGTTATTTTCGAGGATGATGTAAAAGATCCACAGGCCAGAATGCAGGTGATGGGACTAATCAACAATGCTTCCCTCCCTCCCGGCATTATCCCGGCTATTCAGCCGCCAACAGGACCTACCGGGGAGATTTTCCGCTATACGATCAAAAGTACTTTCCGGGATGTCCGGGAACTGAAAAGCATCCAAGACTGGGTAATAGACCGTCACCTGAGATCTGTACCTGGTGTAGCCGACCTGAACAGCTTTGGGGGTAAAACAAAAACCTATGAAATTAAGGTTAATCCAGGCAAGCTCACTTCGCTTGGTCTTACGCCACTCGATGTTTTTACCGCCGTTCAGAATACCAATATCAACATTGGCGGAGATATGATTTTTGAGAATGATGAAGCATATGCCGTGCGGGGAATAGGTCTGATCAACGATATAAATGAAATTAATAATATTATAATTCAGAATAATAGTGGTGTGCCTCTCCTGGTAAAGGACGTGGCAACCGTTGAAATATCAAATCTTCCCAGGCTTGGCTGGATAACGAGAAGCGATGCCGTAAGGGATACTACCGGTCACCGGGTTGTTTCGTCTGAGGATGATGTGGTTGAATGTATTGTTGTGATGCGGAAAGGGGAAAACCCTTCTGAAGTTGCTGCAGCGGTCGAGAAGGAAATTGATAGGCTGAACAAGGATATTTTGCCATCTGATACAAAAATCATCCCCTATTATGACCGAAGCACGTTGATCTCCTATGCAACCAATACGGTTCTTCATAATCTCATTGAAGGAATCTTATTTGTAATCATACTCGTTTCATTGTTCTTGTTCGATTGGAGGACTACCCTTATCGTGGCGCTCATTATCCCGATGTCCTTGTTGTTTGCCTTTATATGCCTGAGGATGATGGGAATGACGGCGAATTTATTGTCGATGGGTGCAGTAGACTTTGGAATTATTATCGATGGGGCAGTGGTAATGGTGGAAGGGCTGTTTGTGGCATTAAATTCGAAGGTAAGTGAGGTTGGGATGGAAAAGTTTAACAAACTGTCCAAAATGGGGATGTACAAAATAGTCGGAACCCGAATGGGTAAAGCTATTTTCTTCTCAAAAGTGATCATTATTACCTGTCTTATTCCAATTTTTGCCTTTCAGAAAGTAGAGGGAAAGATGTTTTCTCCATTGGCTTATACCCTTGGTTTTGCATTGATTGGCGCCCTCATAACCACACTTACCCTGGTGCCGGTATTGATTTCAATGTTGCTCAATAAGAATGTTCAAGAGAGGCATAATCCTTTTGTACTCTTTATGCACAAAATTATGCTGGGTGGTTTTGAGGCCCATTTTAAAAAGAGAAAATTGATATTGATTATTTCTGCCATTGCGGTAGTTGCAGGATTGTATAGTTTTAAATTCCTTGGGTCTGAGTTCCTGCCTCAACTAAATGAGGGGGCTATATGGTTGCGTGTTCAGTTGCCTTATAGTGCTTCATTGAAAAAGGGGGTTGATGTCTCGATCCAGACCAGAAATATACTGATGACTTTCCCTCAGGTGAAATGTGTGGTCTCTCAAACTGGCCGGCCTGACGACGGAACTGATGTTGCCGGATTTTATAACAATGAATTTGATGTCGTTA
>Ga0007882_10002185_pt1 | contig 11100 bp, 10 predicted proteins | sample CryBogCBH12Aug01_FD_71195 | JGI IMG/M metagenome (GOLD analysis project Ga0007882, IMG submission 71195) | Freshwater microbial communities from Crystal Bog, Wisconsin, USA - CBH12Aug09.1 | ecosystem: Environmental > Aquatic > Freshwater > Lake | place: Crystal Bog, Wisconsin, USA | collected... | reverse complement strand
GTTCTTTGCATCAGATTCAGTGCTTACAAATTGGTCAGGCAATGGTCAAAGCACTACTGTTGGCGGATTAGACGACTTTATGATTTATGATAGGGATTCAAGTGCATCCGTTGCCAATGTAGTAATACCCAAAGCACATATTGCTCCTAATCCTGCCAACAATACCTTGTCGGTTTCTTTCACAGATAATAGTGTCAATGGCTCAATCAGTCTGTGCGATATGTTTGGAAATAAGACTACGGAGATTGCAATGAACGAAAGTACAAGGTCTTATACCCTCAACACTGCAAACATCCCACAGGGTATTTATTTCCTGATAATCAGGTCAGAAAAATTTATTCAATCCGAGAAAATCTCTATCCTGCACTAATCCTGTTTATTTAAGGTAGTTGCATATTGTTTCTTTACATTCCATCCGTCAATGGTTGCCCATGGTATTGTCCCTGTTTGTGTTTTATATTCCATAAGTATCTTTTTATACTTGCCGGGTAATACAGAAACATAATTATCACTGTACAATACAGGTAATATCCGCTTCCTTGTTTTGGGGTCTGTTAATGATACACGTATAAAAAATGCAACAGGATTCTCTGCCGGATTTTCTATTGTTAATTCGGCAATGCCGGGTTCTATAATTTTATAATTGGTCTTTACGTTTGCCTCCCGCATTCCGGCAATACCTGAATACTTACCTGTTGCATCAGGTAGCCAATAAAAATTCTCATCTATCTGATAGCCATTGGCAGAATCAGTAAGCACCATGTTTACAAAGGACCCTGCCCGCTTACTGAATGAATCCAAAGTATTGCCTGCTTTGTAAACTTCACAAATGCCGTTAGTTGTTGTGTATAAATGCTTATTGACAACTGTGTATTGCTTGCCCGATGTATCATAGACACAAATACTCATCTTCAATGTTTTAGGCAACTGCAATGAATTATTGGCAACCTTTACCGACTTACTTACCGGATCGTAAAAAATATGCACCGGCTTTGCACCCTCACTTAGTCCATACAGGCAGGCATTGGGGTCAAGGTAGGTATCATACATCTGCCCCAGCATTGCTGTCCATGGGTTTTGTGTTTTCCAGATAATAACACCCGTGTACCAGTCCCACTCATGATTACAGAATCCTTCCATCAATGCCCTGTATTGGTTGTAATTAACCATCTGTGCTTTCTTGCAGAAATTTTCAGTATTGGTTACCACACCATAAGCATCAACCAGAGTATCATAGCTTTTGTACTTATGGTATTGCCATACCGAATCAATTTTGTCAGTGCCGGTCTGTTTGTCAAATCTAGGTGCAATCATATTTTGCACCGGCATTATTCTTTCCAGAGACTCAAAATCTCCCAATCCTACAGACCCTATTTCAGAGTTGAATGCAAAGGAGCGGTTTTCAAAGAATGAACGCTCCGTTTGTATAGAGTAGGGTCCGTCATGGCTGTTATAAGACATGCTGTCATGGTTCGAGTAGTCAAAAAATATCCTTGTGCCATCCAGCTTGGGTAACAAGCTGTATTTCATTGCTTCTAAAATATCCTTGGGTGGTGTAATCTCATTACCGCCACACCATATTGCCAATGAGGGATGACTGCGCAACATTTTAATCTGGTCTTCAATAGATTGTATAAACAGTTTATGGTCATCCGGATAAGTTCTTCGTGTAAGCGTATCATCTTTTTTAAAGGCATCATACCACCTCCCGTTACAATCCCCCGATACCCAAAAATCCTGCATCACCAGCAACCCATATTTATCACAGGCATCATAAAACTCTGGTCGCTCCGTCAGGCTGCCACCCCATACCCTGATGAGGTTTAGGTTCATATCTCTATGCATTCTTATTTCAACATCATAGCGTTGGGCTGTTAATCGCAACATGGCGTCAGATGCAATCCAATTACCACCCTTTATAAATATCTTCTGTCCGTTTACATGTACCTCCCTGCTCTTGGTCGTTTTATTCCAAACTCCCTTTATTTCCCTTACGCCAAAGGATATTTCTTGTTCATCCGAAACCTGTTGCCCATTCACCAATACCTGCAACTTTATTTTGTATAAAGACTGCATACCATAACCATTGGGCCACCACAATTTTGGGTTTTGAATAATGTAATCAGGCAATGAAAAAGTAGTAGTTGAGTTGGGCGCAAGACTTACTTTCTTTTCCACTGCCTTACCATTAATTGTATAGCGTACGACCCTTTCAGTCTTTTGTGCGCCTGTGTATTCAATTTCTGTTGATACCTTCAATGTTGCAGGAGCCTGCTTTGTTTGTTCAGGATGCCGCACACCGGGCACAATAGTAATAATATGCGGATTCTTAATCCTCGCCCTTCCTGTATGCTCAACTGTCACTTTATCCCAAATTCCCGTATTCCTGTCTCGTACGGGTTGTATCCAGTCCCATCCTGCCACATATTGGTTAGTAACACTTTTAGCTATTGTCCCGTCACCACCTTGCCCTCCATTTGGGTTTCCTGCCGGGTCGGGTGGATAAACAATCACCGCCAATCTGTTTTTGCCGTTCTTGGCAATGTATTGGGTAATATTAAAACTGTGTCGCAAAAACATTCCCTTTTGTAAGCTGTCGGTAATTTCATGCCCATTCAGATACGCCTTAAAACTATAATTTACCCCCCTGAAGTTGAGCCAAACCTGTTCTCCGTCTGATGTAATGCTATCTTCAAAATCATTAATAAACCAATAAGTGTAATAGTCCTTGCCTACAGTGTATATATCCGGTATCTTTTCATTATTCAATCCAAAATAAGGATCAGGAAATAGCTTATTTTTTATCAAACTGCCCAATACTGTACCGGGTACATCCGCATCAAGCCAACCCAGAGTAGTATATGTCCTTTCAGAAATCTGCCTACCATCCATAGTCGGAACAATAGACCGTACATTCCTGCACCGCCAATTCTTATTTAATTCAAAATTACGCTGCCCGAAAATTGAGCAGGGCATTACAATTAAAATAAAAAATACAAGTATTTGCTTCCTGAATTTCAATGGAAAGTAATTTCATACTAAAGTAAAAAGAACAAGTGAAATGGTGGTATTTATTTCATCAACATCATTTTTACAAAGCAATTAATTAACAATCCTATATTCTCTTTGGTTTCACTAATTCCAAATTACAGTTATATTTGCGCAAATTTTGTAAATACAAAAACACTTCCCGTTGAAATACCGTAATGCACTGATTTTAATCTTTTTAATCATATTTGCTGACCAGGCACTTAAGTTTTATATAAAAACTAATTTCATTAATGGCGACGAAGTAAAAATGATGGGTGGCTGGTTCAAGTTACATTTCATAGAAAACGAGGGCATGGCTTACGGACTGAAAATTGCGGGTGCTGCTTATGGCAAACTGATTCTTACGTCATTCAGGTTAGTTGCAGTTATTTTTGGTTTCTTCCTGCTTAAAAAAGTTATTGCACAAGGCTACAGCCGTGCTATGGTTTTATGTGGGTCCCTTATCCTTGCCGGTGCCTTTGGTAATCTTATAGACAGCCTTTTTTATGGCATGATTTTTACCGATAGTCCGTTGTCTTGCTTTGCGGGCTACTATGATAACCTCAAAATAATGATGACAGGCCACAACCCCGAAATGGTTGCCCATCTCACAAGTTTCGGACATGGATATGGTAAATTCATGCAGGGCAAAGTTGTTGACATGCTCTACTTCCCACTAATCGAAATCAGGGAAATGCCGCACTGGATACCGCTTCTGGGTGGCAAACCATTTACCTTCTTTGAACCCGTATTTAATATTGCCGATGCCGCAATATCAGTAGGTGTCGTGATGCTGATGTTTTTCCTTTATTTCAAACGTAATGATGATTCTCTAAAAGCTGTAAACAACGCTTAGACAATGAAAGATGAATTGATTCCCGTTACATTATGGTTGGCAAGACGCAGCTACCGTATCCGCATAAAACCCGATGAGGAACAAGCGGTAAGACATGCTGCAAAATTGGCTGAGGAAAAAATTAATGATCTGCGCAATAACTATGCCGGCAAAGACGACCAAGATTTCATCGCAATGTGCCTCTTGTCTTACGCAATTGACTCAGCCACAGAACCCCTTGCAAATCCCGTCCTCCAGGATGAATTAGGCAAGATGGCTGCTAAAATTGATAAGGTGCTCAATAAAACCGATTCCTGATATAAATTTTCTAAAACTCAAACCCGCCCCCAATCACAGTCCTGCCCGTACTAAGTATATTACCCGATTGGGTCAGGTTACAGAAATACCCCAGGTCAACGGTCAGATAATATACGCCCAAGTACTTGACCCTCAATATATTTTTCAGTATAAGCCCTGCTTCCTGATAAGCCGGGTCAGGCACAGAAAAACTCACAAATTCATGGGCTGCCCGTTGCGCAAGTTTCCCATACAACAGATTGTATTGCAAGGAAATATTGGGTGCAGAGCTTAGGTCAGATGTACCAAATTGCTTCTTATACAACTTCCAATCAAAATCATGACAATAATACAAACTGATAAATTGGTCGGAGTAGAATTGGTAAGGTGTTATTGTCATCATCCCACCAAAAGTGTAGGGCGTAGGGTCATAACTCGGGCTGTTATAGTTATATCCGGTACCAGCAAATAACTTACTGATAGGCAATGTGTTTTCACTCACAGACTTACCACCGGCTACTAAAATATGTTCATACCCCAACCTGTTTATATGTTTATGCCATACCATAGCAGCCACCGCTTGGATGTAGGGTATGGTTAATTTACCTGAGTCCAGAACTCCACTCACTATTTTTACATAGCACACAGGATATTTATTCGGCATGTTGTAATACACCCCATAAAAAGGTGCAGTCCTTTCTCCAAATGCATACCTCATGTTGAGTGCGACTTCTTTAGCATTGTAAGCGGCATAACCATTTCCATTATTAATGAACACATACTTATACTGTGGTACTATATATTCCCGCCTACCCCACAATTCTATATTCCAATAGCCAAACTTTTTCTTGATAGATGTATAGTATGATGTTACATGATCTACCCTGGTCATTAAGTAAGCGTTCAGATAGTTTTTATCCAGCTCAGTATTAATCCGCACTCTTCCCGGGTCACTGATGTCGTTGGTATAGCTACATTTTAATGCAGTTTCTTTGTATTTGTCTAAGTATAGCTCAGCAAACCCTCCGTATTTCCAATGGGCATCACTAAAGCCATAACAGCCATAAGCCCCCACAGACAACCATTTTACAATCTTTTCATTGGTTCTTAAACCCAGCCCCAGCCTTACTCCTTCATATTCATTGTAGGCAAAAATGTCTTTCAGGTCAATATCAAAACCTTTAACCGGTATCCGCCATTCGGGTATTTTAGAAAAGAGGTCCATTGACTTGTCAAAGTGTTTCCGTTCGCCTATGCTGTCCATGGCATGATAACTTGCACTATCCTTTTCGGTCAGTTGTTGCATCCGCAATTCATTCATCTTCAGACTTTGGTTGGCATGTTCATCAATTCTGATTGTATGTTTTTTGTTAAACCCAAAATCAACCACATTAAAATTTACAGAATCAATATCAGATGTGCCAAACATCTTTATGGGTAATGTCTTTTTATCACTTCTTATTACCCAGTTTATGGTATAATTAAGATGTTTGGGAAACCACTTTTTCCCATGTTCATCATACACTACTTTTTCATATTGTTGTTCCAGTGTTACTGTACGGTCTAAAATTGTGTCTTTTACATTCGCAACAAAATTAGCAATTGCATACCCGTCAGAGTTGATGAATACCTTTCCGCTCATTTCATACTCACTTGCTTTTTTTGGAGCAAAACTCAACACCCATATTGTGTCAATCCCCTGCAAAACCTCATCGCTCAGATTGAATTTATAATATTGTTCATACCCCTTACTAACCGGGTTATGATAGTCTTGCCCGTTTACAGTAAGGTAATCAGTATATGCATGAAAAGGTAGTACATCAGTTACCATACTCGTAAACATAGACTTCTTAAAGCCCGATAATCTCGTTGCAAGTACATCCTCTTGCAATTGGTCCGGCTTTTGCCATGTCCTGATGCTATAAGTTTCACTCAGCAGCAAATGCTTGTTACTTAATAATTTTCTCATCCCGGCAGTTTCTTCACTTATGTTAGCTTCTGCAGGGTCAGGCACTTGGGCATCAACTGCCATTTTATAATAAACATGGCATTGATACCTTTCATATTTATCCGGATTATTTTGATACTTATGTTCTATCGCATTATTAAGAATCCTCCTGATTTTTTCAAAAGGTGGTTTTATCGTTATTTCATCCAATGTATGCTCGTCCGGTTGAAGATATATAGCAGTATCATGTTCAGGAATGGGTATTCTTTGAATTACATAACCAAGGCAGGTAATTTCAAAGAAATCTATATTACTGTCTTTTGTTTGGGTACTTAAAAATGTAAATTCACCATTATAATTTGAGATTGCCCCATATCCGCTTGCTCCAAATCTTACTATTGCAAAGGGAATATCCAGTTTTGTTTGCCTGTTATATATGTGAATGGTAGTAGTTTGTGCCCAAATTACCGTCGGAACTATTAACAATAAATTAAAAAGATATAGAAATTGCTTTGACATGACAAGAGAATGGCAAAAATAGTTCTAAAAATTTGTTGTATAAATATAAACCTTACTACCTTTACGGAGTCATACATACATTATGAGAAAATTATTTTTGTACTCGTTGGTAATCTTTTGCTTAACAATAAATTATTCTTGCAGCACCGGAAATTATTCCGTTAACCCAAACGCTCAGAGTAATAGCAGCTATAATCCTTTGAATACTTCTCCATCTAAATATGATTGGTCTGGTGCTTCGCCTATCAGTTGCAATATCAATGGTGCACCATGGGTAGCAGATCCAGGTTCTGTAACTTATTCTTATGCAAGTGGTTATAATATGTTTGGCGGTAACTCAGGTGGTCATAAAGGACTTTATTTTTGGTTTAATGGTGTTTACCCTGGAAACACATACACTATGGGATACAAAAATGGTAGCCAGTACATCGCTTATGTTGATAGCCCTACTGTTGCAAGTAGATTTTGGTATTATAGCTATAATGCCCTTTTCGGTACAGGTGGTGTACAAATTTCACGCAACGATACCTTTAATCCTGCATATCACGGATATATTGAAGGTAAGTTCTACTTCGAAGGTATTGACTCTTTAGGTAGGGTAGTCAATGTATCCAATGGGTACTTCAACATACAGAAGTGGTAATCATCCTCATTTAAAGTATTAAGCCGGGAATTGATATTTTATTTATACTCCAGTATCCGTACTCCATAATGAAGTGCAGATTGCCTGCTCCTGCATTAGTTACTGAATCGTTAGAGCCTTCTATTTTTCCTGTATAGTTTATTGTAAAATCAAGATTGGCATTCTCTTTGTCAAATTCAATATTCTTGATTTCAAACTCAACCAAAGTAAACTCACTAAAGGCTTCTCTGAAGTCTTCAATTTTGTGAATAATATTTTTATGGTCAATATTACCATTCGGAGTTATTATTTCTATTGCCAATCCCAAAAAATCAGGCATCCACTTTTTGTCTTTATCCAAGATTGAATATATAAAGTCTGTGCCATGGTTTCTGATATCGTATTCATGGTTCGGGTGGAATTCTTCATAGATGAAAACATTTTTCATCCCTTCAATCCTTAATTCATTTGTCTCTTCCTTAAACAGTTCTTCTGTAATAAATCTGTATAGTTCCCTGTCATCAACATCACAGATGGTTTCTATCATTACATTGTTTTTATCCAATGTCTCCAAAAGTTCATCCAATGCATTCTCGATATCTGCATCAGGTATCTCATTTACATTCTTTACGGTTGGTCTGCCAACATAATCAAATACCGATATCTTTTTATTCTTTGTGTATTCGTCCTCAAACTGCTGTATATAATCCAGCCATTTGCTTTCAAGCTCAGGCGGTAGGTCTTCATTCTTCAACATTGAAAAATCAACACCATGCTCCAACGATAACTTTATTTTTTTTAGCTCGTTTTCAATACTTAAATCATTATTTTCTTCCTCTTCACTGCCTTCTTCAGGCTTTTCGTCATCTTCCTTTTTCATAAGACCAAATTTTGTGTGTATTAATTCCCTGCAGATTAATCCCAAACCAAAGCTTAAAAAATCTGCTTGTCACAAATTTAATACACCGTTTTGGTTGTTGAAAATAATACAATTCGCAATATTTAACCTATTAATTTTGTTCGCTTCATTGAGTACCTATTATTTAATCCTTGTCATCTTCAAGGTGTAGGCTATGAAACATTCGATGCGCAATTGGAGTGAGTAAAAAGCCAATATTGGTGATAAATGCAACACCACTGAATAATGCATAAACGGAAGCAAATATTTTGCCTGAATTATTTTTAATATCGCCTATAGGTCCCATTCCGCTTAATATCATTGAGGCATTAAGTAATGAGTCAATCCATTCGAAACAAGCTATATAGTGATAGCCTAATACACCTATACCAAGGCATCCAAGCAAGATTAATGTAGCAATCGTTAAATTGGTGAATATTCTGCCCAAAAAGACTTTGCGATCAGCAAGTGGTTCACTTTTATGTTCGTACATATACTCTTAATGACATTTAAAATGCTCAAATGGTTCTGCACAATTAGTGCATTTGTATAAGGCTTTGCAAGAGGTCGGTCCGAATCTGCTTACCAATATTGTCTCCTTCGATTTGCATCGTGGGCAACTTACTTCTTCTTCCTCAAACAATTCCAAATCTTTGAATGCTTTTCTGTTAGGTGGTGCGATTCCGTATTCTTCAAGTTTCCTTTTGCCCTCCGTCGTCATCCAGTCTGTTGTCCATGCCGGACTGATTTGTTCACTGATATTTATTTTCCTGTATCCACTGCCTGCAAGTGCCATACGTATCCCAATCGAAATTACATCCATCGCCGGGCATCCACTATATGTTGGTGTTATCAATACAGATATTGAGGAGTCTTGTGCATTTACTGATACCCCCCTTATTATTCCTAAGTCAATTATAGTCAATACCGGTACTTCCGGGTCAGTCACACCCGATAGAATACGGTATATTTCTTCATTAACGTAATCAACACCATTATAGATGGTCATAAGAATGTATTATTAACAGGACCTTTGTAAGCTTCACCGGATTATTAAATTTACAGATTCGCAATCTGCATCGTAGTATTTACTTCGTAAAAAGCAACTTTGCAAAGTTCAGCATTTCATGAAATAAAACGCGGTAGTTCATCTTTATAAAATGAATATCATCCTTCAATGCCACTGGGATTGCCAATACTTTATATTGTTTTGCTTTAAAACAGTTCCTTATAAATTCGAGGTCAAACAGGTAGCGGTTTATTGTTGTTTTCAGGAAAACAGGCTTGATATTACTTCTAAATCCCTTTAACCCGCACTGTGTGTCCGTAATCGGCATTGACAAAAATATGCTGATAAGAAATCTCAGAAAATAGGAGATCATTCGTCTGACATAAGGAACATGCGAATAATAAGTTGTATTCTTTACACCTACTGCAACTTCACATACGTTGTCTTTCAAGCTGTTGTACAGCAGTAACATGCTGTCTTGCGTATAAGGGAAATCTATATCCGTGTACAAAATTATTTCGCCGGTTGCTTTCGCTACTCCTTGTCTTATTGCATAACCCTTCCCTTTATTTATTTCATAGGATACGACATGCAAATCTTCAATTTGCTGCTTCAGGTAGTTCAGTGCATCGTCCTTTACCGATTTACTATGCCCGTCCAACACTATCACAAGTTCCGGCTTTTCTCCAATAACCGATGAAAAAGAGCTATAAGCTGTAACCACACGCTTTTCCCAATCCTGTGGAGGATTATAACAAGGTAAAACGATTGTAGTTTTCATCAGGTTGACTCGGTATTAATAATCTAAAGTTTCACTTACCAGTCCATATTGGGGTAAGTACGTTGCATATACTGCATTTCTGCTAATATATATCCTAAATGCTCGGAATGATTCCCTTCCTTGCCACCCCTTCTTACCCAATTATTTGTAGGCACATTGAGGGTTGCTTCTTTCAATATCGAATTTATTGTTTCGAGCCAAAGTGTGTTAATTTTATTGAGGTCGGGGGCAATACCTGCATGGAGCATTTCCTTATCGGTATCATTCATCACAAATAACTCTCCGGTAAAAGTCCAGAGTGTATCTATTGCATCCTGCATACGTTTATGGCTCTCCTCAGTGCCATCTCCTAATCTTATAACCCACTCACTGCTCCAACGCTTATGGTAGGTTACTTCTTTTAAAGATTTTTCAGCAATGGCGGCAATGGTTGTATCAGTACTTCCTTTTAGTTCTGTAAAGAAATAGTAATTGAACACATCAAAATAGAAAGAACGAGCAACAGTAAATGCCCAATCCCCATTTGGTTGTTCTACCAACAATACATTCCTGAAATCCCATGAGTCTCTAAGAAATGCCATGTCATCTTCATCCGCAACAATGCCGGTATTCACTTCATTCAACAATGCCACAGATGAAAAATAGTTTTTTCTTTCACTTAGCATCATTTGGTTGAATAAGTCAGCAGCATACTTGTATAGGCTTCTAGCCCTGCCAATATGGTCAAGTGCCGTATTTGTCATTGCAATATCCTGTTCCAATATCGGTCCATGACCACACCATTCACCCAGTCTATGACCCATAACAGATGCATTATCTGCTAATTGTAGAATATAATCTAACTTTTTTGCCATTATAATAATTTAATCAACGTTCCTTACATGTATTTTACTTCGTCAGGTAAATTGTAAAATGTAGGATGCCTGTATATTTTGTCATTGGCAGGTTCATACATCGATGCAGCATCCCCCGGGTCTGATGCATGAATGTTTTTACTTTCTACAACCCATATACTTACCCCTTCCATTCTGCGGGTATATACATCACGTGCATTTTCTATCGCCATCTCCGCATCCGCTGCATGGAGGCTACCTGCATGTTTGTGGTCTAATCCTGCTTTACTGCGTATGAATACTTCCCATAATGGCCATTCATTCTTAT
>Ga0007882_10002184_pt1 | contig 11107 bp, 8 predicted proteins | sample CryBogCBH12Aug01_FD_71195 | JGI IMG/M metagenome (GOLD analysis project Ga0007882, IMG submission 71195) | Freshwater microbial communities from Crystal Bog, Wisconsin, USA - CBH12Aug09.1 | ecosystem: Environmental > Aquatic > Freshwater > Lake | place: Crystal Bog, Wisconsin, USA | collected... | reverse complement strand
AGGTAATAAAATAAACCCAATTACTGAACAATTTATTTGTTTTTATTGTTAATGTGAAATCACTTTATTGTTGAAATTTTTTTGTAATTTTTATAGATAAGCCACAGATAATTACATAATTAAAAATGATATTATAAAATATATTGAACAAAAAAATGTTTATGGAAAAATTACTGAACAGGATAAAGGCAGGTATTCCCGAAGATTCGGTTTGTACTCCGATTTTTTTTCGTTTATATGATAAAGTGGAATTGGAAGCTTTTGAACTTCTGATAGAACAGAAGCCTTATATAAAAATATTTGACACTATTGAAACACAGGTACGAACCCTTTTAAAATCAAGAAAGCCGAATGTATCACTTTCAGAAGGTGAGATACAAAAAGATATTGCGAATTTGTTGGGTGGTAAGTCTTTACCGGAATATGGGGTGTGGGTTTATTATCCCTGGTCAGAAAGGATTGTTCATATTCTTGATGAACCAGCGTTTATAGAGATTAGAACCAATCGCAATAAATACAAAATCACAGATCCGGAACAGAATATTTTATCCAAAAAAAAGGTAGGTGTTATAGGGCTTTCGGTAGGGCAATCTGTTTCAATCACAATGGCAATGGAGCGGACTTTCGGAGAGTTACGTATTGCAGATTTTGATGACCTTGAAATTACTAATTTAAATAGGCTTAGGAGCGGTGTGCATAACATGGGGCTTCTCAAAACAGTACTGGTGGCAAGGGAAATAGCTGAAATTGACCCTTATCTAAAGGTTACTTGTTTTCATGAAGGAATAACAGAAGAAAATATTGAATCTTTCTTATTGGATAACGGGAAACTTGATATTTTAATTGATGAATGTGATAGTGTTGATGTAAAAATCAATTGCAGGATAGTTGCCAAGAAGCATAGAATCCCTGTGCTTATGGAAGCCAGCGACAGAGGGACAATAGACATAGAACGTTTTGACCTCGAACCCAATAGGTCAATACTTCATGGATATATAGATCATCTTGATATTTCAAAATTAAAAGGGTTAAAAACATCAGAAGAAAAATTACCTTACATATTGCCAATTTCCGGCATTGAAACTTTATCTGCAAGGATGAAAGCGTCGGCAGTAGAAGTAGGACAATCAATTTCTACTTGGCCTCAACTTGCAAGTGCAGTGACAATGGGGGGTGGTATGACTGCTGATGTTTGCAGGAGGGTATTGCTTGACCAATTACACATTTCGGGAAGATTTTTTATTGACCTTGAAGAACTTATTGGAGATCCTGAAGTAGAAATGCCTCATTTCGAACTCCCTATTCTTGAGCCGCTGACTATCCAACACATGAAAACAGTTTCCGCTCTTGTAAAAAAAGCCAATTCCGGTGACATTGTTACAGACAGCAAGGTTATGGAAAAGTTGGTGCGGGCTGCAATAACGGCACCTTCAGCGGGCAATATGCAACCATGGAAGTGGTATTTTGACGGACAAGGGTTATTCCTTTTCCACGATATGGAGCGCACAGCTTCGTTCGGAGATTTCAAGAATATGGTTTCCTATTTATCCTTAGGTACAGCTATAGAGCATGTCAAGATTATGGCAGATGGATTAAAACTTGGCGTAGAGTTGTCACTATTCCCATTGGGTGAAATTTATGATAATAATTTGGTCGCAGCATTTTGGTTCAGACAAGATAACACACGGGAAGAGGATTTGCTTGGTGAATATTTCAGTTACCGCAGAACAAACCGTAATCCGGGCAATGGCAAGAAAATAGAAAGAGAAATCATCAATGATCTACAAGCATCAATCTCTGGTATATCTGGGGCGAAAGTAGTTATTATTGACAGGAATGACCTTATTGAAAGGGCTGCCAATATAGCAGGAAAGGCAGATAAATTGAGAATATTTATAGAAGAGGGACATTTTGATCTTTTTAACAGGGAACTAAAATTTGCAAATGAAGATCCAGATTCAGTTAAGGAGGGGCTGGATGTGCGAACATTAGACCTTAAACCGAAAGACCAAGTTGGATTTAGAGTCATAAAGGATTTGAAAGCAATCAGGTTATTGACAGAATGGAATGGAGGTGGCGCTTTGGAAACTGTTTCTCATGATCAGGTTGCCTCGGCAGCGGCAGTTGGAATCGTAACTATGCCTGTTTTCAATTCTGAGAATAACATTTTTGCAGGTAGGGCAGTTGAGCGGGTTTGGTTGACTGCAACATCACATAATGTTGCATTTCAGCCATTATTAGCGTCCGTTATACACTTTGCCCGCATCTTTCAGGGACAAGGGGAGGGGATTCCTGATAAAATACAAAAGGAATTTAAATTACTATTTGATGATTTTATTGATGTTTTTGGAATAGATGGTAAGGCTGATATTCCACTATTCTTTTTTAGATTGTGTTATGCAGAGCCTGCCAAGTTATTATCTCAGAGATTAGATATTGATGATGTCTATTTCCATTGAGATAGTTGCAATGTATAGGTTGCAAATTTTGTTATGGTTTTGAAATAAATAAATTTTAGATGTAAAAAAATAGAATTTTTTCTTTAGAATTTGTACCTTTATACTGTGGATGGTTGCGAAGTAGGTTTTGTAATGTTTTTTTAATATTGTTTATATAATTAATGTAATTAATTAATTTAGGTATTTTTGAATGAAATTAATGAATTTGTGATTTATGTTAGTATTGAATATAATCCATTACAGATAGCAACAATATTTTTCAGTTAGGAATACAAAATGATAGTAATACGCGTTTTCAGGGCTGTAGATGAATTGGAGACTTGCAGAAAGTTTGTTGAGGGTCACATGAAGATATTAAAGGTGTATGGTATTACTATGATTACATCTGCAAATACCGAATGGTTTGACGATCCTGATACATTTGTAATAATCGCAGAAGAACAAGAGACAGGTAAAGTACTCGGTGGTGCCAGGGTACAGAGGGCTGGAGGGGTATATCCCCTACCAATAGAAAAAGCCGTTACAGAAATTGATGATAGAATCCATCAAGTTGTTAAAGAATATAGCATTGATGGTACCGGTGAATTATGTGGGCTGTGGAATTCCAGGGAAATTGCAGGCATGGGCATTGGTAGTGTATATTTAACAAGAGTTGCAGTAAGTATTGCTCCCCAAATAAAAATCAAATCTCTTTTTGCCCTATGTGCTGCTTATACTGTAAGCATGGCACAAAATGCAGGATTTGTCATTACCACATTTCTTGGAAATAATGGTACATTTTATTACCCAAAGGAAGATCTTACCGCAACGGGAATGTATAATCCTGATACTACGAGATTGGAATTTGCATCTGAAGATGAAAAACGCGAAATAATATCATTACGCAAGACCCCATACCAAATAAGCAAACAAATAGGGAGAAGAGGGGAATATGATTTATGTTTTGACCTTGAAATAAAGATTTCCCAATGATAAGAGTTATTAAGTTACTAATAGTTTTTCTGTTGTTTGATGCTTATCTGTTAAATGCGCAGAATACTGTTGTTTTTAGTGATGATGGTGGAAAAATCAGAATTGGCAACAAAATTGAAATTTTAGAAGACAAGACCGGCTCGCTCACTTTTGAAGAAGTCCAGAGGTCTAATGGATTTGTAAAGAGCAATCAGGACGTCCCTAATATGCAGGTGACTTCGTCTTCATTCTGGATTCGGTTTAAACTAAAGAATACAGGAAATATTCCTTTGGTATTGCAATTAGCTTACCCGACAATTGATAGTGTTAACTTTTATGAAATTGATTCTTCAGGCAGAACAGAATCAATTATTTCAGGAGAATTTGTGCCGGTTTATAAACGAGTGCATAAACACCAGGACTATATATTTGATCTGAAAACAATAAATAATTCAACCAGTACCATCTATCTGCGAGTAAATTCATCTGAACAATACCAGTTGCCGCTTGTGGTAGCATCAATAAAAAGTGTTGATGAGTCACTGTATAATGAGGATCTGGTTTTTGGAATATACTTTGGGATAATATTCGTGATGTTTTTCTATAACTTGTTTCTTTTCTTTACAGTAAGGGATAGTACTTATTTGTATTATATTGTCTATATTTTATTTGTCGGTCTTACACAAGCGTGTTTACAAGGCTATGCACCACGCTTTATGTATCCCAATTCTTATTTTCTTGCCAATTTCATGATGGTATTAATACCTGCATCCGTTGGAATATCTGCAATGCTGTTTTTGGAGAAATTCATGCAGGTCAGGAATTTTACACCAAGATTATTTAAGGTACTTCAGGTAATCGGGGTTGTTTATATTGTCTGTATTGTACTTGGTATTACAAAGCAGTATAGGCTTGCCTCCAATATCTTGCAATTAAATGTAGGCATACTTGCATTTGTAGTTATAACAATTGGTATTAAAATAATGAGGAAAGGCTACCGTCCTGCTTATTATTTTATGCTTGCATGGTCAATATTCATTGCGAGTGTTGTTGTGTTTGTATTGAGAAATTTCAACATCCTCCCCTACAATAGCTTTACTTATTATTCAATGGAAATAGGTTCTTCCATCGAGGTTATTTTACTTTCGTTTGCGCTTGCTGATAAAATTAACACCTATAGGAAGGAGCGTGAGGAATCTCAGCTACAGGCTCAAATGGCACTAAAGGAAAATGTGAGGATTGTAAAGGAACAAAATATAATGCTTGACCAAAAAGTCAATGAACGGACTAATGAACTGAAGTTAGCCAATAAAGAATTAAATAAGGCATTGGTTGACTTGAAAGAAGCAGAGACGCAATTAGTAGAATCAGAAAAGATGGCTTCTTTAGGTCAACTGACGGCTGGTATTGCACATGAAATTAATAATCCGATTAATTTTGTTACTGCAAATGTAAAACCATTGAACAGGGATGTGAATATTTTGCTTGGGGCACTCGATGAGATGGAAAAAATAATGTGTGAAGAGGATTCACTTGAGCACAAGATTAAAAAGGTTGATATACTAAAAGCAGAACTTGACTATGATTATTTGAAAATGGAGATTGACCAGTTATTGAAAGGTATTACAGAAGGAGCAACAAGAACGGCTGAAATTGTTAAAGGATTAAGGATTTTTTCAAGACTGGATGAAGATGATATTAAAAAAGCTGATATTAATGAAGGGCTTAATTCTACATTAATAATTATTAATAACCTTTTGAATAATATAGAAATTGAGAAAAAATATAGTAACTTGCCTCTGATTGAGTGTTATCCGGGTAAACTTAATCAGGTGTTCTTAAATATTATTTCTAATGCAGTTTATGCTATTGAGAAAAAATTCAAAGATGCAAAAGGAGGTTTATTAATAATATCAACTTCTTTTGATGAGAATTTTTTAACAGTATCAATTGCAGATAATGGAATTGGGATGGATGAAAGTACTAAAAGAAGGTTGTTTGAACCATTTTTTACAACAAAGGATGTCGGAGAAGGTACAGGTTTGGGATTATCTATCGCATACAATACGATTAATAAACACAATGGACAAATTATAGTAAATTCAGAGGTTGGAGTAGGTACAGATTTTATAATAAAATTGCCCTTGGTTAATAAATAGACTATTCTTGGAAACACTACAAAAAATAAAAGTATTATACTTAGATGATGAGCCAAATAATCTTATTTGTTTCATGGCTACGTTTCGTTTTGATTTTACTATATTTATTGCACCTGATATACCCAAGGCATACGAATATTTAATTGCAAATCCTGACATCAGCGTAATAGTTGCTGACCAGAGAATGCCAATAAAAACAGGTGTTGAATTTTTTGAAGAGATAAGATTATTATTCCCAAATCCGGTGCGGATGCTTATTACTGCGTATGCAGATATTGAAGCGGTAATTGATGCAGTAAATAAAGGTTGTATTTTCAGGTATATCAGAAAACCGTGGGAGGATGAAGATATAAAATTTGCAATTGAAGAAGCCCACAAATTTTTTCTGTCAAATTCATTATTAACAGCAAAAAATATTGAATTACAGGCTGCTTATGATGAGCTTGGTAAATTTGCCTATAGTGTAACTCATGATCTTAGGGGACCCCTTTTAAGTGTTCTTGGAGCTTTGGAAGTATCAAAGGATATGAATACTGTCGAAGAGCTGAAAGATATACTTGGCATGATGGAAGTAGCCATCAAAAAATTGGATGAGTTTATTAAAAACATACATGAATACTATACATTGAAAAAAGGCATTGTAGTGCTTGAGGATATTGATTTTAATGCCATGTTGAATGATATGTCTGGACTTTTTAAGATTGCAGGCAAAATGGAGCATATCCAATTCAATTGTCAGGTAAATCAAACTCAACCATTCCAATCAGATGTAGTTTCGCTCAAAATTATTTTGAATAACCTACTATCAAATGCGTTTAAATACCAGCGCAAAAACGAGACTGATAAGTATGTGGATATTTCAATTGATGTAACTAATAATGTTGCAACAATAATTGTGAAAGACAATGGTATTGGTATTCATGACAAACATATAAATAATATATTTTCGATGTTTTACAGGGCAACTACAGAACAATCCGGATCAGGTTTTGGATTGTATAATGTAAAAGATGCGCTTAACAAGCTTAAAGGTGAAGTTGAGGTAAACTCATCTCTGAATATTGGAACAACATTTAAAGTAACTATTCCGGGTAAGTCAAATGACACAAATTAGAAAAATGAACTTTATTGTTATTGACGATAGCAAATTGGATTGTTTTATCGCAGAAAAAATAATTAAGAATACAGGAAATTGTCTTTCTGTAAAATCTTTTTTACAAGCAACAGATGCATTAAGTTATATTGCTGCAACCAAGACTGTTGAGGAAGAAGATACCATCGTGCTTGTTGATATTCAAATGCCGGTAATGAATGGGTTTGAGTTCGTAGAACAGTTTGAGAAGTTTGATGCAGAGATCACTAAAAACTATTATCTCTACATTATCTCTTCTTCGATTAATGAAAATGATTTGAACAAAGTCCAAAATTATCCTTCTGTAAAGCAATTTATTAATAAGCCATTGACTACAGTCAATCTGTTGCAATTACTGAATTCTTCCGGTAATGCAGGTTAGTGAAGCTGACAAAAATAAAAACGGGGTATTCTGTTAAATATTATCACTTTTTTCGTATTTGCTTCATTACTTTGTAACTTTATTTAGCGATAATGTTAAATTGAGATGATTATTTCACTGGCTACTCCTTCAAAATTTTTGCCTTAATATGAATTCAGGTATAACTTTAATTGAATGTCCAAGAGATGCTATGCAGGGATGGGGCAGGCATATCCCTACCGAAGAAAAGGTAAACTATTTAAATGCTTTATTGAAAGTTGGTTTTGATGTACTGGATTTTGGCTCATTCGTTTCAGCAAAAGCAATACCCCAATTAGCTGATACAGCCCAAGTAATTCCCCAATTAGATTTGGGCACAGGTAAAACAAAATTACTTGCAATTGTCGCCAATACTCGCGGTGCAGAAGAAGCTGTAAGATTTGATGAAATAACATACCTCGGATTTCCCTTTTCTATATCAGAAACATTCCAGATGAGGAACACCAATAAGACTATTGCTCAGTCCTTATTACAAGTAGAAGAAATACAAAATCTTTGCGTGTCCAATAATAAGCAATTGGTAATATACATTTCTATGGGTTTTGGTAATCCTTATGGTGACGAATACAATGCTGATATTGCTATAAAATGGGTTGACAGGCTTGCAAAGTTGGGTATAAAAACAATGGCTATGTCGGATACGGTTGGAGTAGCAAAAAAGAACGATATAGAATATGTTTTCAACAAAATAATTCCGGAATTTAAGCAGCTTAATATTGGTGCTCATTTCCATTCAACCCCTGCAAATTGGGAGGAAAAAATAGATGCAGCGTATGCCAGTGGTTGTTTGAGGTTTGATAGTGCATTGAAAGGTATTGGAGGCTGTCCGATGGCTGAAGATGAATTAGTGGGTAACATTGCAACCGAGAATATTATTTATTGGTGTGATAAGAATAAAATACCATTAAACATTAACAAGGAGGCATTTGATAGTGCCTTGGTGTTGGCAGGAAATATATTTGGGCATTAATTCTTCTTTGTAAATAAAATACAGTTACATGTCAGTACATAATGAAGTGAAAAGAGTAACAACGCATACTCTTCAGTCAATGAAAGTTCATGGAGAGAAAATATCCATGTTGACTGCTTATGATTATTCTATGGCACGTATCCTTGATGATGCAGGTATAGATGTATTGTTGGTGGGTGATTCTGCATCTAATGTAATGGCAGGGCATGAAACAACATTGCCTATTACGCTTGACCAAATGATTTATCATGCACAAAGTGTTATCCGTGCATGTCAAAGATGTTTGGTAATTGTTGATCTGCCATTTGGTTCATATCAAGGTAATAGCAAGGAGGCATTGAATTCAGCAATTCGTATCATGAAAGAGTCTGGTGCACACGGAGTAAAGCTTGAGGGTGGGGAAGAAGTTGCCGAATCAATCAAAAGGATTGTAAGTGCAGGCGTACCTGTAATGGGGCATTTAGGTTTGACGCCACAATCTATTTACAAATTTGGTACTTATACAGTAAGAGCAAAAGAGGAGGAGGAAGCAGATATGTTATTGCATAATGCAAAGGTTTTGCAAGAGTCCGGTTGTTTTTCTTTGGTTTTAGAAAAAATCCCCGCAACACTTGGGAAAAAAGTAGCAGAAGCCATGAAGATACCGGTTATAGGCATCGGCGCGGGAAAACATGTTGATGGACAGGTTTTGGTTATGCATGATATGCTGGGAATCACAAAAAATTTCTCTCCCCGTTTTCTTCGCAGGTATCTTGATCTGTATTCCGAGATTATGTCTGCAACCAAGAATTTTATTAAGGATGTAAAAGAGAAAGATTTTCCAAATGATAATGAGCAATATTGATTTTCTGTTGTTGTTATCTTGAATAGTAATAAAAATGATTGATTTAGATTTTTGGAGAAAGGTTACCAGTGATTTTATATCGAAGGGGGTCACTTTGGTGGCTGTGTCAAAAACGAAACCTGTTGAAGATATTTTGGCATTGTATAATGCAGGGCAGCGGGATTTTGGTGAGAATTATGTACAGGAATTAGTAGAAAAACAGACGATATTACCTTCTGATATTCGTTGGCATTTTATTGGGCATTTACAAGGAAATAAAGTAAAATATATAGCCCCGTTTGTTAGCCTTATTCATGCAATAGACAGCTATAAACTGTTAGTTGAAATAAATAAATACGCACAAAAAAATAATCGGATTATAGATGTTTTGCTTCAGATATTTATTGCAGATGAGGAAACAAAATTCGGGCTTGATGAACCTGAAATTATCGAACTGCTTGACAGTTATCGTAAAGATATAGAAGATATGAAACATATCAGGATATGCGGATTGATGGGCATGGCAACTAATTCTTCTGATGAAAGAAAGATACAAGGCGAATTTGCCCGTCTTCATAATTTTTTCCAAAAGATAGCTGATTCATATTTTCAAGGTGTGTCCTACTTTTCAGTTTGCTCAATGGGCATGAGTGCTGATTACGAGATTGCCATTAAAGAGGGTAGTAATATGGTTAGAATTGGTAGTTTGCTTTTTGGCTCACGTTAGTTGCACTTAGTCGAAAAATCTCAAAGAATTGAATAAAAGTTTTAATTTATTTAACACGCAATTACCATCTGTCAACTCCATTTGTCTTTCTTTTTCGATACTTTTGCAGATTGCTTTTTTTGAATTGCCGGAATTGCTAAATGTCGCTACCACCTATACTAAGACACATATATAACCATGGGACTGAAGAAGTAATTCGTCGTGGTAAAAAGATTTTTTCAACCTCCGGTGTCCAGATGCTGGATTTTGATCATTTGCATGAGCAGGTCAGGTTCAGGGTACGCAACGATCTATACCAGAATTACTACACAGTTACCGTAAATAACTATTTGCATTCCAAAGAATTAGGAGTTAGGTGTCAATGCCCTTATAATTTAGGTGAAATATGCAGACATGAAGTTGCTGCCTTGTTTCAGCTAAATGAAATAATTCAGAGCGGTTTTTTTGACAACGCCAATATTGTTTATGAGCAAAAGCATACTGTAGTGCGTATGCGCCAGATCACTAAACAAATGTTGCAAATATTTACTTCTGCCGATACTTTGGAAAAAGCCGAGCGGTTAGCTTATGCAAATAAGGTCGTGATTACCTCGAATAAGAATGATCTGATTATAGCAGATGTAACTGAAGAAGAACAAATCTTTAAGGTGTCTGTGAAGCAAAATGAAGAAAGGTATTTTGATACATCTTGCAATTGTGATGAGAAAAAATATCCGCTTTGCCTTCATAAGTCTGCAGTATTCTTATATGTTTTGAAATCGTATGGAGCGCAATATTTTTCGACTGTCCAGAATAGGGATATTCAGAAAAATAAATTACTCCAACAATATGGCTATACACTTAAAGATGACCTGACTAATAAATTTGCTTTCACTTATGAAGGTGGGAAACCATTTCTACGTGTTTTAGACCCTACATTAAAGAAAATAGTTAGTGCTACCAGTACTCCATTACCTGTAAAAGTAAAAGAGGAAGAGAAGATAGTACATGTAAGAGAAGAAAAAAGGCTTGGAATAGTATTAGATACAAATGTCAACTCTTGCCCGTATATTGATGTAATACTTGTAGAAGGTGTAAATGAAGATACAGGGAAAAATATTGCAGGGAATATATCACGCTTGGATCTTAATATGAATATTAATCCTACTTGGTATAGGGTTGATGAACGTGAATTATTGCCACTTGTAAGAAAATTTCAACAAGATGAATTGTTGAAGTATTTAAAGAAAAACCTGCCGTTTGGGGATTATGTGCAGGATTTTGATACGATTCTTACCGATAGCCCAACAGCAGATATTGCCGAACAAGTTTGGGAATATTTATTGCCTAAGTATCAAAGATTACTTGACAGATATTCATCACATCCGTTTATATACAGAAGAAGCAAGGGGAAATTAATTTCATCCACGGGGTTGGAAAAAATTGAGTTTTCTGACAGACAGGTTCATCCACAGTTGATTGCGCA
>Ga0007882_10002183_pt1 | contig 11113 bp, 7 predicted proteins | sample CryBogCBH12Aug01_FD_71195 | JGI IMG/M metagenome (GOLD analysis project Ga0007882, IMG submission 71195) | Freshwater microbial communities from Crystal Bog, Wisconsin, USA - CBH12Aug09.1 | ecosystem: Environmental > Aquatic > Freshwater > Lake | place: Crystal Bog, Wisconsin, USA | collected... | reverse complement strand
TCACTACGACGAGACCCAATCCCTCCGTTATCCGCAACCCCATTTTTTGGCCAAAGGCGCTGACGCCGAACACATAGGTGCCAGCCACAATCGGCTCGAACTGCCCCAGCGCGGTCGCATTGATCGAGGTGGCGGAGAGCGAGAACGCCGACTGCCCCACCGACAGGGTTGGCAGGCCGCCGCCAGCGCCACCAGTGGTGTTGTTGTTGTTGAAGGTGACGTTGGTGAGGTTCAGGGTCGCGCCATTATCGACGAAGAACACGCCGCCAAGGCCGCCGCCGCCGCCGCCGCCGCCCGAGCCGTTGCCGCCCACCGTGGAAAAGTCGGTGAATACCGTCTGGCTGGGGGTGCCGCCTACCGAGAGATACGGCCCGACAACGTTGGGATTAACCCCCGCCAGCGTGGTATTTCCAGATACGACATAGCCCGTGCCGCTCGCGCCATCTGTTGCCAGCTGGATGGTGGACTGCCCGCCTCCGGGTGGCCCAACCTGCGCTGCCACGGTGCTTCCGCTTTGTGCCATGGCTGCTGGGGCCATTGCCGCCATAACACCACAAGCCAGAATTGTGCATGAAAGCAGTTGAGCACGACGCATCAGGATTAGTCCCCCAAGATATAGCAGCAGCGCCGAATCCGCCCCTGTTAACCTTTAGTTAACAAAATCCTTGACGTTGCCAAGAAAATAATTTCAAGCATGTCAATACCGCAAGAACCCTTTATCCATCTGCTTGCTGCGTCTGCCTGTTGGCGGGGTGGAGGCATCCTGACAGCCGCGACTTTGTGGCGCATCCAAAGCGTGGGAAGCTGGCTGGCTTCCTATTCCCGTCTGCTTGAACATGGCAGCCGCTTTCCCCGCTGATGCTTGCCAAAGCGCGCTAACGGCGGCGGTATGCAGTGATTATACTACAGGGTTACAGCCTATGCCATCAGCGCCCCCCACCAGCGCCATGATTCGGGATGGTTGCGCCCGCTTCCACCGGGCTTTAGCCAGCAAGCCGTAACAAATCGTCCTGTCGCTGACTGTCGGATGAAGCCGTCCGCCTCGCCAACCCTACCGAGCCTCTGGGTATATCCGGAGGGAGGCGCACAGGAGCGGCACAGACAAGTTGGGGGAAGTGGTGCCTGGGGACGGAATCGAACCGCCGACACCGTGATTTTCAGTCACGTGCTCTACCAACTGAGCTACCCAGGCATTCTCGCGGCCAGGCCCCTCGGGGCCGGTGTGCGGATGGTCGGGCGCCTATGGCGAAGCTGGTGGCGCTTGGCAAGCGGGAATCAGGTTTCCCAGTTCTAACTATCGGCGTCCAGCTCGTCGATCGCGTCGGGGTGACTTGCGGGATCGGCGGGGGCACCGGGCAGGGCATAGCCATCGCCCAGCCATTGCAGCAGGTCGCGGTCGCGGCAGCGGGCCGAGCAGAACGGGGTGTGGTCCGCCTTGCGGGGCTTGCCGCAGATCGGGCAGGGTCTGGTGTCGCGACTCATACTTGCAGCGCCTGCGCGAATCCGCCGGATAGCGCAAGGGCGGCATCCTCGTGCCAGCGCAGCACGCGCCCGGTGCGGCGGGCCAGCTCGGCCTCCCACGCGGGCGTGATGGTGGCGCGCAGGCTGGGGTGGGCGCTGAGCAGCAGCACACCGGGCGCGTTCACCCCCTCGGCCTGCCGCAGCAGCGCGCGGGCGGCGGCGGCGGGGCGATGGGCGGCGATGCGCGCGGGGATGGATGGCCCCTCCTGCCGGGCGATGATTTGGACGAGACCAAAGCCGTTCATCGCAGTTTGCTCGTGGGGGAAGGCGGCGAGGGCCTCGGTCAGCGCGATATCCACGGCGCGGCGGTCGGCCTTGTCGGCAAGGGTGGGGAAATCGACGCCGATCGAGCCGGTAAGGTCCATCTGGCGGATCGCGGCGGCCACGGCGGGCACCGCCGCCAGCGCGAGGGCGCGGGGGGCGAGGGTGCCGTCGATATCGATCACGGTCATGCCGGGCGTGGGGCTCACCAGCGCCGCGCCGCCGGCGAAATCCACCGTGCCGCTCCAGCCCTGCGCGAAGATATCCTCCCACAGGCCGGATTCGAATCGGCGCACGATGCGCACCGGATGGCCGGATGCCTTCAGCCGCTGGGCCAGTGCGGGGGCGGGGCGCAGGGCATCGCTGCTGGGGCGGGCGCGGGCGAGTTTGCGGCGACCGGGGCCATCGCTCCCCGCTTCAATGATCGCGGCGCGGGTGACGAGGGCGCGGATCGCTGCGCCCTCGCTCGCCTCGCGCGGCAGGCCATCAATCAGCGCCTCTTCGCCGCAGGCAAAGCGCAATGTGCCCCGCGCCGATCCCGCCGCGCGGGCGATCAGCCGGGCCTCTTCCACGTGGCCTGCGACCAGCCCGCCGGGCCAGTCGAGCCTTGCGGCGATGACATCGCCATGATCGATCAGCAGGGCGCGATGCTCGCCGATGCCCTCTTCAACCAGCCATTCGCCGGAAGCGGGCGGGGCGCTCTCAGCCAAGGGCAATTCCGCTGGCACGCAACAGGGCGCGGGTCTCAAATAGCGGCAGGCCCATCACGCCCGAATGGCTGCCCGAGATGAAGCGGATCAGCGCTTCGGCCCGGCCCTGAATGGCATAGCCGCCCGCCTTGCCCAGCCCTTCGCCAGAGGCGACATAGGCGGCGATTTCCTCAGCACAGAGCGGCTTGAAGGCCACCACCGTCTCGCTCACCCGGCTGCGGAGCGTGCCAGCAGCGTCGATTACCGCCACCGCCGAAATACAGCGATGCCGCCGCCCGGAAAGCTTCTCCAGCATCGCGCGCACTTCATCGGGGCTTTCGGCCTTGGCGAGGATGCGGCGGCCCAGCGCCACGGTGGTGTCTCCGGCCAGCACCACTTCGCCCGGCGCGCGGAGCACGGCCAGCGCCTTCTCCTCGGCCAGGCGCAGCGCATAGGCGCGGGGCACCTCGGCTTTACGCGGGGTTTCGTCGATATCGGGGCTGGCGATGCGCTGGGGATCAAACCCCAGCCGCGCGAGCAATTCGCGCCGACGGGGCGAGGATGATGCGAGAACCAGCGCGGGGGCTGGTGCCTCGTTTGGGCTCATCCGAATTGGCCGGGCCCGCCGCGACCGGGCATGAAGCGGTAGGTGATGCGCCCCTTGGTCAGGTCGTAGGGGGTCAGCTCGACGAGGACCTCATCGCCCACCAGCACGCGGATGCGGTTCTTGCGCATCTTGCCCGCGGTGTGGCCGAGGATCTCGTGATCGTTCTCCAGCCGCACGCGGAACATCGCGTTGGGGAGCAGCTCGACCACCGTGCCGCGCATTTCGAGCAGTTCTTCTTTAGCCATTCCGCCTGTTCGGTTCTTTGCCAGTGCCTATGGCCAATGCCTATGGCCGCGCAGGCCCATAGCGGCCCCCAGCGCAAAAGGAAAGTCTTGCCGACAAACCAGCTTACGGTCACAAAATGGCGCTGTCACGGCTTTGCCACGGCGGTGCTACAAAATGTTACGCTTGCCTGTCTTGCCATCCGCGCCGCGCCGCGCCACGCCCTGTCCATGCCCTATAAACCTTGCCAGCAGTCAGAGCTCCTTATGACGCGTCGATCACGCCTTAAAGCCCGCCTGTCGCGGTTCGCGCTGCCCTCGGGGCCGGGCTTGGCCGGGGCCGCGCTGGCCGGGGCGACGTTTGGTCAGGCGCTGTTGCCGATGGCCGCGCTGGCCCAGCAAGCCCCGACACCGGCTCCCGCGCCCGTTACGGTATTATCTCAGGATGCGGTGCCGACACCGGCGGAGGCCACCGCTCCGGCTCCAGCGCCCGCCGTGGATGCCGAGGAGGATGACTCCGGCTCGGTGCTGAAGGGCCGCGAGATCATCGTCAGGGCCAGCCGGCTCAAGGGGCAGGTGCTGGTGGCGCAGCAGCCGATCGTCACCTTCACCGCGCAGGATATCGCCGCCTATGGGGTCAGCTCGATCGCCGATCTGCTGACCGCCATCGCGCCCGAGACCAATTCGGGCCGGGGCCGTGGTGCCACCATGCCGGTGATCCTCGTCAACGGCCAGCGCATCGCCTCTTTCCGCGAATTGCGCGACTATCCACCCGAGGCGATTCGCAAGGTGGAGGTGCTGCCCGAGGAGGTGGCGCTGCGCTATGGCTATCCGCCCGACCAGCGGGTGGTGAACTTCATCCTCAAGAATCACTACCACAGCCGCACGCTGGAAGTGGAAGGCAGCGAGCCCGATCGCGGCGGCGCCGATACCGAGAAGGCGCAGCTCCAGTATCTGCGGGTCAACAAGGACAATCGCCTCAATTTCGCGCTGGAGGCTGATCGCACCAGCGCGCTCAGCGAGGCCGCGCGCGATGTGGCGCAGTCGCCCGCCAGCCTGTCGGGGCTGGCCAGCGATCCCAATCCCGCCGACAATCGCTCGCTCGTTGCCGCCAGCCGCAACTATTCGGCCAATATCAACTGGACGCAGCCTTTGGGGCACGGCAGCGCGCCGGGCAACCTCACCATAAACGCCGCGCTCAGCCGGGCGGATACCACCAGCCTTGTCGGGCTGAACAGCGTGGATCTGGTTGGCCCCGCGCCCGCCGCGCTCTCGCTGGAGCGCACCCTGCCCGGCGCGCTCACCCGCTTCAACCGCACCGATACGCTGCAGAGCGGTGCCACGCTGAACAAGCCGCTGGGCCAGTGGCAGTTCACGGCAACGCTCGATGGCACCCACACCTATGCCATCACCGACAGCGACAACCGTGCCGATACCAGCGCCTTGCTGAGTGCCGCCGCCGCTGGCACGCTGGCGATCGATGGGGTGCTGCCCGTCCTGCCCTCGGCGGGCTTTGTCCACGCAGAGACCGACAGCAACAGCCTCACCAGCCTGCTCACGCTGATCGGCCACCCCGCCACCCTGCCCGCCGGGCAAACTGCGCTCACCATCAAGGCCGGCTTTGCCTGGAGCGGCCAGACCGGCAGCATCGCACAATCGGGTGGCGCGCAATCGGGGGGGGGATCGGCTGGTGTGGTGCCCAGCCTCAAGCGCGGCGATGCCTCGGTGGGGATAGATCTGGCGCTGCCGCTCACCAGCCGGAAAGAGCAGTTTGGCGCGGGGCTGGGCGATATCACCCTCGATCTCAGCCTTGGCGGCGATCAGCTTTCAGATTTTGGCTGGCTCACCAATTGGAGCGCTGGGCTGAACTGGGATGTAACCCCCCGCCTCAGTCTGGAGGGCACCGCGATTACCAAGCAGGCCGCCCCCAGCTTTGGCGATCTCGGCTATCCCACGGTGCTGAATTTCAACGAGCCGGTGTTTGATTTCACCACCGGCCAGACCGAGCTGGTGACGGTCATCACCGGCGGCAATCGCGCGCTGCGGCGTGAGAGCGAGCACGATATCAAGCTGGGCCTGAATTGGACGCTGCCCTTCCTGCAGCGCTCCAATCTGATCGTCGAATATTTCGACAACCACTCCGACAATGTTTCCGCGCCATTTCCGCTGCTCACCCCGGCCATTGAGGCGGCTTTCCCGGGGCGGGTGACGCGCGTGGGCGGGGTGATCACTTCTATCAACGAGCAGCCGGTCACCCTCTCCAACCAGCACGAGGCGCGGCTGCGCTGGGGTTTCAACCTGTTTGGCACCATCGGCAAGCCGACCCCCTTTAACGCGGGCCGGTTTGGCGCGCTCTATGGCGGGGCTGGCCGAAACGGAGGCAATAGAGGTGGCCCTGCTGGCGGTGGTGCGGCTTTTGGCCATGCCGGGGGCGGCTTCTCGCGCGAGCCGGGCTATCCGGGGCGTTGGAACCTTGCCATCTATCACACCGTGCAGTTTATCGACCGGGTGCTGGTGGCGCCGGGCGGTCCCAGCCTCGATCTGCTGAACGGCGATGCGCTGGGCGATAGCGGCGGCGTGGCCCGGCAAAGCGTCGAGGTGGATGGCGGCCTGTTTTACAAGGGCCTCGGCCTGCGCCTCAGCGGCACCTGGACCGGGCCAACCCATGTGAATGCCAGCGGGGCCCCGGCCAGCTCGGATCTGCGCTATGGCGCGCTGGCCAAGTTCAACCTGCGCGGCTTTATCGATTTCGACCAGCGCCCCGATCTGGTGCAGGCTGTGCCGTTTCTCAAGCGGGCGCGGCTCACGCTGCGGGTGAATAATGTGCTCGATTCGCGCCAGCGGGTGACCGATGGCACCGGGGCCACGCCGGTCGCCTATCAGAGCGCGATCATGGACCCGCTGGGCCGGGTGATCGGGGCAGAGCTTCGCAAGATGTTCTGACGCCGGGGGGATGCACGTCCTTGTTGCCGCATTGCCAAAGCTAAAAACCGGTTCCCACTTTTTCGTGGTGGCTCTATCGCGTGGGGATGGCCAAAAAGCCCTCCAATCCCATGCCCCCCGATCGCGCCTCGGATGAGCGTTTCCACGAGGGCGGCGCGACCTACACTCTGCTGGGAGATGGGCAGGGTGACGGGCGCAGCGTAGGTCGCAACGATATCGAGACCGGGGTGGCCGCGATCCGCGAGGTGCTGGAAACGCTGCCGCATCGCCCCGGCGTGTATCGGATGCTCGATGCGCGCGGCGATCCGCTGTATATTGGCAAGGCCAAGGCGCTGAAAAACCGGGTGGCGAATTACACCCAGGTCGATCGTCTGCCGATCCGGCTGCAGCGCATGGTCAGCCAAACGCGCGCGATGACCATCGTCACCACCAATTCCGAGGCCGACGCGCTGTTGCTCGAAGCGCAGCTGATCAAGCGTTATCGCCCGCCCTACAACGTGCTGCTGCGCGACGACAAAAGCTTCCCCTTCATCCTGCTGCGCGACGACACCGCCTATCCCCGGATGACCAAGCATCGCGGCGCGCGCAAGGCATCGGGCAATTACTATGGCCCCTTCGCCAGCGGCGGCAGCGTCAATGCCACGCTGAATGCGCTGCAAAAGCTGTTCCTGCTGCGAAGCTGCACCGATAGCTTCATGGCAAGGCGCGATAGGCCCTGCCTGCTCTACCAGATCAAGCGCTGCTCGGCCCCCTGCGTCGGGCGGATCTCGCCGCACGCCTATGCCGCGCTGGTGCGGCAGGCGAAGGATTTCCTCGGTGGCAAGAGCAGCGCCGTGCAGCGCGAGCTGGAGACCGAGATGAACAGCGCCGCCGAGGCCCTCGATTTCGAGCGCGCCGCCCTGCTGCGCGACCGGCTGCGCGCCGCGACCTTCATTCAGGGCTCGCAGTCGATCAACGCCGAGGGGCTGCCCAATGCCGATATCTTCGCTATGGCGGTGAAGGCCGGGCAGGTGGCGATACAGGCGTTCTTCATCCGTGGCGGGCAGAATTGGGGCCACCGCGCCTTCTTTCCCACCCACACCGAGGGCCTGTCCGAGGAGGAGGTGCTGCAAGCCTTCCTCGCGCAGTTTTACGAGGAGGTGCCGCCGCCACGCGTGATCCTCGTCGATCGCGTGCTGAGCGAGGCCGATCTTCTGGCCGAGGCGCTGAAAGAGGGCGCGGGTGGCAAGGTGGAGATCAGCGTGCCCCAGCGTGGCGACCGCAAGCGCCTGCTCGATCACGCCATCCGCAACGCCACCGAGGCGATGGACCGCCGCCTCGCCGAATCGGGCAGCAAGGCCAAGGTGATGCGCGAGCTGGCCGAGTTTCTCGAACTGCCCGAGCCGCCCCAGCGCATCGAGATTTACGACAATTCGCATATCTCGGGCAGCAACGCGCTGGGCGCGATGGTGGTGGCGGGGCCAGAGGGCTTCCTCAAGGGCCAGTATCGCAAGTGGAACATCAAACAGGCCGCCACCGACGATGACTTCGCCATGATGCGCGAGGTGATGAGCCGCCGCTTTGCCCGCGCCATGGAGGAAGACCCCGACCGTGCCACTAGCGGGAAAGAAGGCATCTGGCCCGACCTCGTGCTGATCGATGGCGGCAAGGGCCAGATGAGCGCGGTGAAAGCGGCGCTGGAGGAGCTGGGCGTGGAAGACGTGCCGCTAATCGCCATCGCCAAGGGGCCACACCACGGCCGCGAGGGGCGCGAAATATTCCACTTCCCCGACGGCCGCGAAAAGACCCTGCCGGTGAACTCGCCCGTGCTGTTCCACCTCCAGCGCCTGCGCGACGAGGTGCACCGCTTCGCCATCGGTGCCCACCGCGACAAACGCAGCCGCGCCATCACCGCCTCGCCGCTCGACACCATCCCCGGCATTGGCCCCGCGAGGAAGCGCGCGCTGCTGCTGCACTTCGGCACCGCCAGCTCGGTGCGCGCGGCGGCGCTGGAGGATTTGACGCGCACGCCCGGGGTGAGCGAGGCCGTGGCAAGGGCGGTGTATGATTTTTATCATCCGGGTGGGTGATGTGGGGGGAGTTTGAAGGGGTAGGTGCGAGGGGATTATCCCCTCGCGCTCCCATTACTGTCTGCGTTGCGCCCCGGTTCAACCTTGGCGCAAGGTTGCAGCGCCGCAGGCTATAAAAGCCGCTTCGCGGCAAAGCACGAGGCTGAGATTGCGCGCGAGGCCGACAGTTCCGGGAGCGCGAGGGGGTAACCCCCTCGCACCTACCCCTTTAAACTACCCCTATCCCCCCAAAAACAAACGAAAACCCCGCCCGGATCGCTCCGGACGGGGCTTCGCATTACCAATAAACGTCAGATCAATGGGCAGCAGCCGCCAGCGCCGCCAGCAGCAGCAGCGCGACGATGTTGGTGATCTTGATCATCGGGTTCACGGCGGGGCCAGCGGTGTCCTTGTAGGGATCGCCGACGGTGTCGCCGGTCACCGCGGCCTTGTGGGCATCGCTGCCCTTGCCGCCGTGGTGGCCGTCCTCGATGTATTTCTTGGCGTTGTCCCAGGCGCCGCCGCCCGAGGTCATCGAGAGCGCCACGAACAGGCCCGAGACGATCACGCCCAGCAGCAGCGCGCCGAGAGCGGCAAAGCCGTTCTCCTGACCAGCCACGGCGGTGATGACGTAATACACCACGATCGGGGCCAGCACCGGCAGCAGCGAGGGCACGATCATCTCCTTGATCGCCGCCTTGGTGACGAGATCGACGGTGCGGGCATAGTCGGGCTTGGTCTCGTAGGTCATGATGCCCGGGTTCTCGCGGAACTGGTTGCGGACATCGAGCACCACGTCGCCAGCCGCACGGCCAACGGCGGTCATCCCCATGGCGCCAAACAGGTAGGGCAGCAGCGCGCCCAGCAGCAGGCCAACGATGACATAGGGGTTCTCAAGGCTGAAATCGACGTGAAGCGCCGGGAAGAACTCCTTGAGGTCGGTGGTGTAGGCGGCGAACAGCACCAGCGCGGCGAGGCCCGCCGAGCCGATGGCATAGCCCTTGGTGACGGCCTTGGTGGTGTTGCCCACGGCGTCGAGGGCGTCGGTGCGCTCGCGCACGTGGTCGTCGAGGCCAGCCATTTCGGCGATGCCGCCAGCGTTGTCGGTGACGGGGCCGTAGGCATCCAGCGCAACGACCATGCCGGCGAGAGCCAGCATCGCGGTGGCACCATAGGCGATGCCGAGCAGGCCAGCGAGTTTGAAGGTGACGATGATGCCGGTGACGATCACCAGCGTCGGCAGGGCGGTGGCCTCAAGGCTGATGGCGAGGCCCTGGATGACATTGGTGCCATGGCCGGTTTCCGAGGCCTTGGCGATGGAGCGCACCGGGCGGAAATTGGTGCCAGTGTAGTATTCGGTGATCCAGATGATCAGCCCGGTGATGGCAAGCCCCACCAGCGCGGATTCAAACAGGGCGAGGCCGGTAAGGCCGCTGGTGCCGATGGTGGCGTGCAGATGGCCCAGCACCTTGTGCATCACGCCGTAAATCGCGAATATCGACAGGATCGCGGTGACGAGGAAGCCCTTGTACATCGCGCCCATGATGTTGTTCGATTTGCCGAGGCGCACGAAATAGGTGCCGATGATCGAGGTGATGATGCAGACGCCGCCAATCAGCAGCGGCAGGCTCATCAGCGTGGTCAGATCGGCCACGCCCTTCACCAGCAGCGCGGTGAGCACCATGGTGGCCCCCACGGTGACGACGTAGGTTTCGAACAGATCGGCGGCCATGCCGGCGCAATCGCCGACGTTGTCGCCGACGTTGTCCGCAATCACGGCGGGGTTGCGTGGGTCATCCTCGGGGATGCCCGCTTCCACCTTGCCGACGAGATCGGCACCGACGTCGGCAGCCTTGGTGAAGATGCCGCCGCCAAGGCGCGCGAAGATCGACACCAGCGAAGCACCTAGCGCGAGAGCGGTGAGCGCGGTGACCACCACGCGGTCGTTCGCGGCATAGCCAGCGGGGCCGGTGAGATACCAGAAGAAGCCAGCAATGGCGATCAGCGCGAGGCCCGCCACCAGCATGCCGGTGATGGCACCAGCGCGGAAGGCCAGCGTGAGGCCCTGCTGCAGGCCGGTCTGCGCGGCAGCTGCGGTGCGGACGTTGGCGCGCACCGACACGTTCATGCCGATAAAACCGGTAGCGCCCGAAAGCACCGCGCCCAGCACGAAGCCAGCGGCCGAGATCTGGCCGAGCGTGAAGAAGATGATCGTGGCAACCACCACGCCCACGATGGCGATGGCGGTGTATTGCCGCTTCAGATAGGCTTGCGCGCCTTCCTGAATGGCGGCGGCGATTTCCTGCATTTTCGCGTTGCCCGCGGGTGCGCCTAGCACCTGACGGCTGGTGATGATGCCGTAGAGCACGGCGATCAGCCCCAATCCAATTGCAATCGTGATTAGATTCACGTGAGCATCCCCTCTCAATCAAATTTCCGCATTCGAGGTGTTTCCCGAATCACGGTTGGTGGTTTCCCGTTTGCCAGGTCTTGGGAGCTTCTGCGCCCATAGCCCGGATATGTTGTGGCCGCAGGGTATAAGGCGCTGACGAGGCCGCGCAAGCCCCGAAATCCGGGGTGTGGCGGGGAAGGGTTTTCGGGGGCCTAGTGGCGATAGCCGAGCGGATCGCCCGGGGCGGGGAGCGCTCCATCCAGCAGCAGCGGCGCGCCCTTATCCGCCAGCACGCTGCCGATGCGCGTGGCGCTAACCGGGCTCGCCACGCCGGGGGGGAGGGTGAACAGCAGCTGGTAATCGTCGCCCCAGCGCAGGGCTTCCGCCCGGCGTGCCTCGGGGGTGGCGATGGGCACGGCGGCGCTGTCTAT
>Ga0007882_10002177_pt1 | contig 11127 bp, 4 predicted proteins | sample CryBogCBH12Aug01_FD_71195 | JGI IMG/M metagenome (GOLD analysis project Ga0007882, IMG submission 71195) | Freshwater microbial communities from Crystal Bog, Wisconsin, USA - CBH12Aug09.1 | ecosystem: Environmental > Aquatic > Freshwater > Lake | place: Crystal Bog, Wisconsin, USA | collected... | reverse complement strand
CTTCAGAGCCTCAAGAATGGTGGCGTTGGCCTTGTCCGCGGCCCCGCCGGTCGTCATGCCGGCGTCGAACCGCTCGCCCGACTTGCGGACTGCCCCAGCGGCGCGCTCGACTTCAGCGGTGGAGACGTAGCCCTGGGACAGGTCGATAACCGCGTTGAGTTCGTCGCGCAGGCCGTTGATGTACAGATTGCCATCCAACTCCTTAGCGGCGAATGTCACGTCCTTTTCAGTCTGGGCAATGAACAGGTAGGCCAAAAAGATAATCGGGGCCAGAAAGGTGGCGCAAAGTAGAACCAGCTTCTTCCAAACTTTCACGTTTCCCAACATGCTGCGTTCCGTCCATAAACTCGCCCATCCGTTCGTTCGTCAGGGCAAAACAATCAGATCAATCCCGTGCGGTCAGTCTTCATTTGGGACGTTGGCAGGGTGAATTTATTTATTTGGGTCATTAAACCAGGCGGGCGATCACGGTTGTGGCCCCTGGTTCCGAGGGAAGGTAACGATCACACGGCGTCCATCCTTCTCGTATTTGATAGACCCGAAAGCGATCGTTTTGGCGGCAAGAATGCCGCGGCCCTGCACCTTGTTGCTTAGATCCGGATCGCCGGCCAGGTATGGCATCCAATCAAATCCGGCGCCTTGATCTTCAATGGCGACGACCGCCTGGTCGCCTGTCCGGTCAAATTCGACAACCACGGTCTTGCCTGCGTTTTCCGGCAAGGAAAAACGTTTGCTGACTTCAGTTTCCCAAAGATTTTGGCGGATAAGCAATTCTTTCGTCTGACCGCCGATGCCCAGATTGCCGTGTTCAATCGCATTGGCGACAAGTTCCTGCAGTCCGGCCGACACCCACTCCGGCTCCAAGGCATGTTGACTGATCATCCAAACCACTGACTTGGCTTGCCGAAATGTGGAAAACCGGAACCTCGCCATTTCCAGAGTTTCAGGAGCCTCCTGGGTCACAGAGTTATAAGAGGTAAAAAATCTAAATTGATTATGGCTTTGCACCGCCGAGCGAACGACAGCGGCGAGAGTGCCTTCATCATAGGGCTTGGTAATATAGTAAAATGCCCCGCCTTTGATGCCCTCTCGCATCGATTGGGAATCGGCTTCCGACGTTTGCATGACAACGGGAATATTTGAGGTTTCGCCGTTCTCTCGGGTGGCGGCCAGAAACGCCATGCCGTCCATGACGGGCATGACCCGATCAATCACCAGGGCATCAAAAGCCCTTGGATCGGCCAGAAGAATCTCCAGAGCCTGGCGCCCGTTCTTCGCTGTGACGACATCGAATTCGGCGTCACGAAGGGCGTCAGAGATTATCTCGAGGATCAGGTCGTCATCATCGGCGACCAGGATCTTACCAGCGGTCATTTCGTGCTCCTCAATCCTTCAAACGATCAATTGCCTGGCAGACAACAGCCAGTCGCGCCGCAAGCGCATCCGCACGGCTCAGAACGTCGCCGTCTTCGGCTTCTTTCACGATCGCCGCCTCCAGTTCGCCCGCGGCGTCCTGGATCCCGACAATGCCGACAAGGCCGGACGCTCCGCGCAAGGAATGCGCGAGACGGCGCGCCTCTGACCTGTCAGCCGCACGGATGGCGGCGCGCAGACCACCCATGCTGTCGCCGAAATTGGCCCTGAATTTCTGCAGGTAGTGAAGATAACGTCCGGGCTTGGCGGGATAACCGGCTCCCTTGGCCAAATTGATGTCCGCAATATGGGACAGGCAGGTTTGAATCCTGGCCAGTGCCGCGTCCGCCGGGATGATAGTGGGGGTCGATTTGGTGCCTGGCTGTCGTCGACCCAGCCACTTCCTCAGGGTCGCGTTCAACAATTCCGGGCCGAGCGGCTTGCTCAGAAAGTCATTCATGCCAACATCGAGACAGCGTTGGCGGTCCTCTTCGAAAGCGTTGGCGGTCAGAGCGATAATGGGTGTCGCCTTATGGCCGGGTAATTCTCTGATCGCCGCCGCTGCGTCCAAGCCGCCCATGTTGGGCATTTGCATGTCCAGCAGGATCAGGTCATAGGCCGTATTCGTTGCCATCTCGATGGCGACAAGGCCATCGGGAGCGATGTCCGCCCGCAACCCGATTTCATCGAGCATGTCTTCGAGTATTTCACGATTTAACTCGATGTCTTCAGCGACAAGGATCCTGGTGTCGGAGCGATATCGGGCCTGTTGTTCTTCCGCGACGTCGATGGATAGGGGGGGGGCGCGGTAAGATGGACTGGCGGTGTCTTCAAGGCTCTTGGCCGGTTGCAAGCGAGCGGTGAACCAGAACCGGCTCCCCACGTCAGGGGTGCTTTCCACCCCGACCGACCCTCCCATCGATTGAGCCAACTGGCGCGTTATTGCCAATCCCAGGCCCGAACCGCCATAACGTCTGGTGGTTGTTCCATCCGCCTGCTCGAAAGGGGCGAAGATCCGCGCCAGTACCTCCTCTTCCATGCCGATCCCGGTATCTTCCACTTCGAAACGGATCAGCATATTGGCGTCCGGTTCCGGGTGGACGCCTGGCTCAAGGCGCACCCTGATGGTCACGGAGCCATTCCTGGTGAATTTCGTCGCGTTGCTGACGTAATTGATCAGGCATTGGCTGAGCCGCATGCTGTCGCCAAACAGCAGGATCGGGACATCGGAAGCGATATCGGTATAAAGTGCCAGATGGTTCTTCTGGGTCAGAAAGTTGACTTGGCTGGTGACATCGGCGACCAGTTTTTGAAGGGAGAAATCCTCGGGGATGAGGATGATTTTCCCAGCATCAATTTTCGACATGTCGAGGATGTCGTTAATAAGACCCAGCAAATGCTTGGCGGATTGATCTATCTTCGCCAGTTGATCGATCTGATCCGGTCGCTCGGTTTTTCGCCTGAGACTGCGAGTGAAGCCGATGATTGCATGCATCGGGGTGCGAATTTCGTGGCTCATATTGGCCAAGAATGATGATTTTGCCTGGTTGGCCTCTAGGGCGCGGGCCTCACCTTCTTTTGCCAGTGTGATATCGACATGCATGACTAGGGCGCATAAGGGCGCATCCAGCCCATAACGCGCGAGTGGCGCGGCGGTGACGCGAAACCAACGCCGACCGGTGTTTCCGTGGCAGGGATATTCATAAACGGCATCGCCGCGCACACCATCGAGGACGTCCCGCAATTCCATGAGAAATCGGTTAAGATCAGGGTCCGTGTCATCCTGGATCAGGTAGTTCCGGCCGACATAGCCATCGCTTTGCCCAAGGTTCTGGATTGAGAAATTTTTCCAATGAGCATTGGCTTCTATAATGACGCCGTCGTTATCGATGACCACACTGTTGGCCGGGATCGAATCAAACAGTTGCCGTTCATAAACGACACGTTGGGTGACATCGCGCTGGATGCTGATCCAATGGCTGTGCGCGCCGTTTGCCTCAATGACCGGGATGATGGTCGCATCGACCCAATAGTGCTCGCCAGCCTTTTTCCGGTTGCGAATCCGAACTGTGACCCGCTCGACTTTACTTACTGCTGATTTAAGACGCGCCAACTCAAAGTTATCGAGGCTGCCATCATTGAGGATCCGCGGCGTCTTGCCGATAAGTTCTTCTTTGGAATAACCGGATTGAGATTCCATCGCTGGATTGACATAGATTATCCGGTTTCCGCCTGCCTGCTCAGAGTATTTCGCTTCTGCAACAAAAAATGCATCACTACTGTACTCGGCAATCATCTGTGCTTCTGTATTAAATTCCGGTGCCGAGGTAACCAGCGATCGGGTGGTCACGTAGTCGCGCAGGACGCCGAAAGAAAGGACCAGGAAGCCCGTCGCGAAAATTGCATGGGCAAGCCACCACATGTCGGTCCAAGCTGTCGTCAATAGAAAAGCGAGGCAGGACAGGGCAAACAGGATCAGTGCAATCCGGAATTCCTGAACGATAAGAAATTTCCGACGTTGGAAATGAATCGTGGCAAGCCCCATAAGTGAAAGGGCCGCTGAGGTTCCTTCTTGCGCCAGGCGGATTTGAAAATCCGCCGCGAAGGGAGACTGTGCAAGCCAGAATACGCTGCCGTCTACGCATGCGAAAATAACCAGCCATGGCACATAGCGTTTTACTTTTTTTCGTTCCTTCGGAGGGTCGGCGGGAGACCCGAGATGGATCAGGGCGAGGAGCAGGAGGCCGCAGGTCACCAGCCGTGATGCCGGGCCATAAAGCAGAAAGAGCCAGATATTTCCGCAATCCTGTCGGGTCAGAATTCCGTGAGGTGCGTATACCAGGGCAAATCCGAGAAACGCCAGCGAGACAAGGCGTAAGGAAGGATTGCCGTTGGCCTGATAACAACTCCACGCCAAAGAAGCGACAACCAGGGACAAAAAAATTGATAAGCCGATAGCGACTTCATGAAATGGGTAATTGCGGAAAATATGCGGTGGCGATGAGAACCAATATAGATAAAAAACAAATGCCATCAAAATAATAATAAGCAGCGCTGCCATTAGCCACTTTTCAGTGCCTTTGAAAAAATTCTCAGAAAATTCTGGCAACCAGCGAGAATACATAAGAATAATAAGTCCTATGAATATAACACGTTAAAATAGTCTCCCCTGAGACAGCCGGTATTCATTTGTCCCCCGAGTGGTCGCCGAGGACGGGGTTAGGGGAGGGCAGATAGGGATGGTAGTTGCGGTCTGCCTCCAGGAAATGCTTGAACACGATGTCAGCCAGAAACCCGAACAGTTCGCCGATGTCGATGACTCCGGCCCGAAGCCGACCAACCAGTTCGATGGCCTGGCATGTCGCCGCCTGATGGATGGCGACATGCTCCGATGCGCCTGGAAACGCGGCTGCCGAAAAGATCTCTTCCTCGTTCTTGAAATGCTGAATCAGATGGCCGACCAGCCCGTCGATCATCAATCCCAACTCATTGATCGGGCGTTGGGCCTGCGCCGCGGAGAAGATCGTCGCGGCAAGCTGGAACAACTCCTGATGCTGGTCATCGATCAGCGGGTTCCCGCATTTGTTGGCGGCCTCCCATCTCAGCTGCAGCAGTTTAATCGGGCTTTCGGCGGTCACGGCATCCCGGCTGTCTCCATCCAAAGCGCTCCGGATGGCTGCCAGCAGCGGGAGCAGTTCGCATTCCAACTGATTGAGAAGGTTCAGGCCCGCCTCGATATCGCCAAACGTCAGCGCCGCCTCGAGCCTCGCAGCGAGTTCCCGCACCACGCCGGCCTCGATAATCCCGGCCCCTCCCTTCAGGGTGTGGGCTTCGCGGGTGGCGCGGATCATGTCGTTATCGGCAACGGCCTGGCGCAGTCGGGCGGCCATGTCCTTCTGCTGCTCGACGAAGCTTCGCAGGGATTTGACGTAGAGAGCTTCCATGCCGGCCATACGGCGCAAACCGGCGCGCAGATCCAGGCCTTGGATGGCGCCGGGAAGCCTGGTCGCATCCGGCTCCGCCCCGGCCGCTCTCCCGAACATGTAACCATCTCCGGTTCCGGTAACCCACCTCCTGATCACCGCATAGAGTTGTCCGGGATCAAAGGGTTTACCGATAAAGTCGTTCATTCCGGCGGCGAGGCAATGCTCCTGATGGCTCTGCATCACGTTGGCGGTCATGGCGACGATGGGCAATTCCGCCAGTCTCTCCTGCTCCCGGATCCGCCTGGTTGCGGTGATGCCGTCCATCTCCGGCATCTGCATGTCCATCAGGATGATCTCGTAATCCTTCGACATCGCCATGGCGACCGCCTTGGTCCCGTTCGCGGCGATGTCTACCTGCATGCCCGCGGCCTTCAGCAGACAGATGGCGACCAACTGGTTGGTGGGGTCGTCCTCGGCCAGCAGTACCCTGGTCCCGCGCAGGATCGCATGATCCATCCCGGCGGCCTTCGGTCTGTGACCTGAAGCGCTGCCGAGGGCGGTGTCGCTCGACGGCCTTACCAAGACAGTGAACCAGAAGGTGCTGCCCTGGCCGGCAATGCTCTCGACACCGACCTCGCCCCCCATCAGGCCTGCCAGTTTCTTGGCGATGGCCAGGCCCAGACCGGTCCCTCCGAACCTGCGGGTAATCGAACTCTCGGCCTGCCGGAAGGACAGGAACAACGTCTCCAACTGTTCGGGAGTCAGGCCGATGCCGGTATCGGTCACCGCGAACCGCAGCAGGGCGTCGGTTTCGGTTTCGTCGACGATCCCGACGCCGACCGTGATCGTCCCCCGTTCGGTGAACTTGACCGCGTTGTTCAGATAGTTGAGTAGAACCTGGCCGATCCGCAACTGATCTCCGATCACTACCCGCGGTATCCCGGGGTCGACCTTCAGGACGATCTCCAGCCCCTTGTCCAGAGCGGTGTTGCTGACGGTCGCCAGCATGTCGCTGATCAGGCCGTTCACATCGAAGGGCTCATGCTCGATGTCCAGCTTTCCGGCCTCGATCTTGGAAAAGTCCAGAATGTCGTTGATCACGCTCAACAGACGCTGTGCCGACTGACCAATAGTTTCGACATAGCCGCGCTGTTCGTCGGGACGGTCGGCGCCGAGGGCCAGATGGACCATGCCGATAATGCCGTTCATCGGGGTCCTGATCTCGTGGCTCATATTGGCCAGGAACTCGGCCTTGGAGCGGTTTGCGGCCTCGGCTGCCTCTTTGGCTCTGAGCAGCTGGGTTTCTGCCTGCTTGAGCGAGGTGACCTCTGAAACATTGGCGATGAATCCGCGCACCGCCTGATCCGGACCGATGTCGGGAATGTACTGGGTAAGCGTGTGGCCAACCGAGCCGTCGGTCTTGGTCAGGATGCGCTCGAATATCTGCTTCTTCCCGCCGAGCGCGCCCTTGATGTAGGGCTCATTCTTGAGGAAAAGCTCCTCTCCCATCATCTCCCGGATGGAAATGCCCTCCATTTCCATGGCAGACCTGCCAAACCAATCAAGATAAGCGCCGTTGGCGAAACGACAGCGCAACTCCGTGTCCCAGTATCCAATCAGGCCGAGAGTGTTATCCGTCACCAGCCTGACGAAGCGGGCGTTGTCAGCCAGGGCTAAGGATACTTGCTCGGAAGACTCCAGTGCCGAGGCCAGTTTGGTCTCGATCCGTTTGCGTTCGGTAATGTCGTTCGTGGAACCGCGATAGCCGGCAAACGCGCCATCGGCGTCGAAGATCGGCCTGCCGCTCATGGCCAACCAAAGATGGCCGCGAGGTGTATCGATCTCGTATTCGACGTTCCGGAAAGAGCGATGATTTCTTAGGTCTTCCCGGTGCCGGGCGATGCCGTCGGAGGCGAATCTGGCATTCAGGATCTTGATGCAGTCCGCTCCGAGCAGGGACCCTGCGTCGATGCCGACAACCTCCGGCAGCCAATCCGAGAACCAGGTAAAGCGCCGCTCCGGATCAATTTCCCACAGGCAATCAGACGAAATCTCGGCAAACTCGGCGAACCTGTCGCGGCTGTCCTGGAGGTCCGTCGTCAGTTTCCTGCGTTCCGTGATGTCGCTGCCCGTTCCACGGTAGCCGAGGAATGTCCCGTCATCATCGAGGACTGGGATGCCGCTGATGCTCAAATATTTCCGGCCATTCGGAGTATCAATTGGATACTCGAAATCCTTGAACGGACGTCGGGCGCGGAGGTCGTCAAGATGCCTCTCGAGACTCCCGCCATCGATCTCGGCGATCAGTTCCTCGCGTCGCTTCCCCAGGGATAAACTGGGATCGAAACAGGTGATCGTATAAAAACGTTCGGTAAACGAGGTGAATCGCAGTTCGGCATCCATCTCCCAGAACCAGTCGGACGACGCCCAGGCGAAGGCGGCGAAACTATCGCGGCTGTGCCGGATCTGTTTACGCATCTCATAGTGTGTCGTGACGTCGCTGTGCGACACCAGGGCTCCCGACTCGCCTTCGAGCATCGGCGAGACGTCCACCCGGAACCAGCGCCGCTCTCCGGGAAAATCGCATTCATATTCCTCTGAGAAGGACAGCCGTCTGCCCTCAATGACGTCCCGGATGACCTGGGAGGTCAACCCGGACCGGGCGAACCGACCATCGGCTTCGTCGCATATCGCCCCGTAATCCTCCCCGACGTAAAAATCAGCTGCTCCGCCGTTTGCCGCGGCGAAGTCGCGCCAGGCTTTGTTGACCAGTGTGATCCTGCCGGCGGCGTCGAGAACGGCGATGCTCTGCGGCACGGAATCGAGAAATACCCGATGCCGCGCGGCCATCCGACGGACATCGGTCTGGCTGCGCTGCAGGTCCCCGTTCCGTTTCTTCAGCGGAATGATGACATCGCTGACCGTGGCGCATATGGTCGATGCGATATCAATTTCCCATGACCGCCATGGCAGCGCATTACCGCGTATGGTCTCTTCCCACCGGTCGAAGGACCTTCTGGGCAGATTGGGAACTCCCTCCGGACCCACCAGTTTTTCCGGCTTGCCGGCCCATGTCACAGATTGCAGAACTTCGGGGCGGAACAGCAACAATGCCGGGTGCCGATCATCTCCATCAAAGAAGCAGGCCAGGACGCCGCTGGCCTTGTCCTGATGAACCAGAAAGGGCGGGAACTCGCTGGACAGGCGGTCGGTGGCGTAGACGGGGGCGTCGGAGACCGATCTGATCCACCCCGTAAGGGCCGTGAGGTCGCCCGTCGGGGGAACCACACCCAGGGTGTTGACCTGGGAGACGCCGCCGCCATCCCAGATCACCGCCGCTCCCGTGCAGCCTGGAAACAGCCCGAGTGCGTTCTGCTCTCCCTCCGTTAGTGCCGGAAGGTAATCCTCGGTCGTCGCCAGTTTGCGCAGCAATGCCGAATAGTCTCGTATGTCGCGCTCCATCTCACCGCTGGTCTCGCGGTTGATGAGCGCATCAAGGCATTTGGCGAAAGTCTGCACCACAGAGACGACATGATGCCGAGTTACCGCCGAGATCTTGTGGGGTTGCCGATGGTGTCCGATGATCAACCCCCACAGAGCACCATCGCGAAGCACAGACACCGACATGGAGCCATCGACATTGATATTCTTCTGATACACCCGATGGATCGGCGAGACGCTGCGGTAGCGGCTCAGCCCGAGGTCAAACGGGTTGCCCAGACAATCCGTGGCGGGCATCAACGTCATCGGTTCATAGTCCCGGGCCGGCGCCCAGCGGGCGTCGCTCAGACGGTAAAGTTGGCGGGCCTGGGCGGGGATGTCGTCGGCGGGAAACCGCAACCCTAGGAAGGACTGGTCCCAGCTCTCAATCAGGCTTTCGCCGACAACGGTTCCGTCGCCGGTACCCACTGGAATGAACCGGTAAGCCAAAACCCTTTCGAAACCTGAAAGGCGCCGCACAATCCGGGTAACGACCGCCGACAACGCGGCGATGTCCGTTGCCGCGTTCATCTCCTTGATTGCCGTGGCCACCAGCAGGGAGGCCCCAAAAGGTGGCGTTGCGCAGCCGACGGATTGTTCGAACTCGCAGAAAACGACGCCCGAAGCAACGAAACAATGGACCTCCGTCGGACCGAGGCCGGCAAGCTCTGCCCATAGGCTGAATTCCACCCCATCGTCCAGGACCGGTTCACGGCAAGCATCGACGACAACTGGTGGAAGCCAGGTCGGAATTTGACCAATTGGCGTTTCCTGGAAAAGCTGATCGACGTTGGAACTTCTCGTCACGAGTCCTAAGGTTGCGACATCCAGTCCCACCAGAAAGCCATGCGGCTGAATGCTTCCTGGAATCCGGATAGGTTCTTGTGCACAGGCATCCGGACTTAGAGTCAGCGCCCGCGACAAGTTTAGGATGTCGTTCACTGGGGCATCGCCGGGAACGTGCAAGGCCAGTGGTCATAGAGTTCAAATACCGTTTCCAGGCCCAAGGGAGGAGGGGGCACACACACGAGGAGTGGAGCCCTGCCCAGTCGCGGGCTGAACTTGTTGGTCGATGAAGATCTGCTGTGGCGGGGTGACTTCATGGCAGCGACAGGACCTAAACTATCCAAAGGCAGTAGTCCACACTATCCTTTGGTTGGCCACTGGCCTGCCCCCATTTGGGGGTGGCTGAGCCATCGCAAATCAAATTAATTTGCCGGCGAGGAATAGAACCTCAACGATATGGATCCCACTCCGTTTGACGGCGGCGCGGAAGCCTGCCGTGGTTTTCGTTATACGACCAAATGGATCGAAAATGGCTGGCCATTTGGTGGCTGGTACGTAACCGTCAGCCTCCAGTTAAAAGTTAGAGAAATTACGTGGTATAGTGGATCTGTAATGTATTGAAATAAAACCTATACATTGACCTGCTCGCGACTTCATGTCACACCTCGCGGGCATTGATGGGGGTGATGATGTCTGATCAAGATAGCGCTGAATTGCTGGGGTTGACCACAGATGTGGTCGCTGCATACGTGTCGAACAACGCGACGCCCACTGAGGTGTTGAGCGATCTCATCACAACGGTGTTCGATTGTTTGAAGTCAGTTGGAACCGGGCCGTCCGCTGAAGTCCTGGCCGCCGCGGTGCCGGCCGTCTCAGTCAAGAAGTCGGTTACGCCAGACGCGATCATCTGTTTGAACTGCGGAAAGCCGATGAAGATGCTCAAGCGGCATCTGACCACCGAACATGGGATGACCATCGCTGATTATCGGGCACATTGGAATCTGGCATCGGATTACCCAAGCGTCGCGCCAAATTATGCGGCGGCGCGGTCGGCAATGGCTCGGAAGATCGGCCTGGGTCATAAGCCAAAGGTCAAGCGCGGGCGGAAGCCCAAGGCGTCTTGACGGAGAGAGAATTCATTCCGCCGAGATGGCTTAATTAAACTGGGTGGTTGTGTAAGTCAGACCCCGCGCGGCGCGACTCGTCAGGGCTTCGGGCTCTTTAGATCGAGTAGGGTTCTCACCATAGGTCATGATTGCCGATGATCAAATCGGAGGGGCCTGCCATGGCCGGAATTCGACGCCGATCCACAACATGACCCAGGCTTAAGCCTTGGCCGCGGCTTTCGTCGCCCTTTTTTTCTTGTATTCCAAAGCAGTTGCGACTGCATCTGTTGCCAGTCTGCGGATTCCGATTTATCCGGCCAGGGATTGAACTAAACCGCTAACGCGGGAAAGAGTGCTGAGGAGACGACAAGAGCCCTGTCTGACAAGTTTGGTTTTCCACAACCACCTGACAGACA
>Ga0007882_10002173_pt1 | contig 11135 bp, 9 predicted proteins | sample CryBogCBH12Aug01_FD_71195 | JGI IMG/M metagenome (GOLD analysis project Ga0007882, IMG submission 71195) | Freshwater microbial communities from Crystal Bog, Wisconsin, USA - CBH12Aug09.1 | ecosystem: Environmental > Aquatic > Freshwater > Lake | place: Crystal Bog, Wisconsin, USA | collected... | reverse complement strand
AGCAACCTTTGCCTTTTCTGCACTGCTAAATGTCTTACGTTTACTCTCGCTCATGGTTAAACCCTTTTTCCTGACAGGCTATAGCTTAAACTATTGTCCTGAATTTGGGGTCCACTATAGTCACCTTGGAAATAACCGCTGTGGTGCGGGGTTAAAATGCCCATTGCTAAGTTTTTGCTTTGCGGGTAGACATCCCAAAAACACAATGCGCCCCGATTGCTTAAGTCTTTTCGACCAATGGTCAGTAGAAATTGTTGCGGATTGCTTAGATGTTTTTCTAGTTCATTTTTTGCAACTGTGGTTGTAATGAACCGCTCTAAACTGTCTTGGTCGTATTGTCCATTATTTATCCAGTTTTGGTAAGCATCCCTGCGACGTTTGGCTTCTTCAACAAGCACATCTTTATCGTAGTCTTTTGTGGATAACAATGCGCTACCCTTGTCAAAACCGAACAGCCACCAAACGCTTAACATGTCCCAACCTTGGGTGTCACCGTACAAGCCCAAAGCCAATTCTTCCGCTGCTGTGCGTAATACGCCTTTAACACTAGAACCCGGCAAGTACGGTAAACCGTAGGGGTTTAAAAAAGCAAAACCATTTTCTAAGGGGTGTTCGTTACCCATGCCGGTCATAAATGGTGCAGTGCTAACAGCCGGAAAATAAACCGAAGCGTTGTTTTGTAAGGCAAGGTTTTTTTGCCGTTGCCTTAGGGCTTCGGTCATTTTTATGCTATGGCCTGATAAGGTTGTAACTTCTTTTAATGCGCCTTTCTTATCCTGATCTCTTTTCCAGTCGTTTTGCCAAACTTTAAAATACAAGCTGAACCGATGCCCTGGTGGTATATCGTGTGATTTAAGATGCTCTTCCATGTATTTAGGTAATGCTGCTATGGTCATGTGCATTCCCTCGTTATTGGTTGATAGCGGCAAATTGGCGAATCCAGCGCAGCAAGGCCAGTGTTTCTTCGGTGGCTTTACGGTATTTTTGGCTATCTGCTTGTAATAAGGCTGCCATCATGGTTGCGAAAGATAAATTCTTTACCTCTTTATCAGTGAAATATAATGCTAGCCAATCAATAATATGTTGGTTTAAAAGCCGATGCTGTGTGTCTTTATCTTCATAATATGCCAAGGTTTGCATTAGGCCATTATTCATAATGAGTGCCGGTGCACCTTTGGCAAGTTTGCTGTATTCATCGCTACAACCTTGCACTTTGCTCCAAGCATAAGCGGCTCGTTGTTGGTCTAGGCTGGGTTTAGGTGTGGTGTTAGCCATTATTGCCTCCGACTATTGAGCAGACAATTTGCCCGCGTCCGGTAGTGGCATCACCACCAAATTGCACCATGCGGCCTTGTAATGGTTGCCAATCGTTTTTGCCATCTACCAATGCTGTGATAATTTGTGTTGCATCCATGCGATTTTCAGGGCTTTCGCCCCGTTTGTAACGCTCCTGACTGGCCATTAACACCGTAAATAACAAACTTTCGGGTGGTAGGTTTTCTGTATAAAACAAGGCGCCACCATCGGCTGTGCCGCTAACATCATCAATTTTTACATGCGGCTCAACCACTGTGGAATTGACGACAAAGTAATGCAGTTCGTCATCTGATAAAATCACCAGATCAGTTTTTAGTTTGTCGCGGAAATAATTGTATTCTGGGGTTGTAGGCAGGGCATTTTCAGCAAGCCAATCGGCTATTTTTCCAAGGCTATTGTCGGGGTCGAGATGTGCATCTAGCTCGTAGGCTTCGAGTGCCAATTTTTCATTGGTCAATAATGCAGGGTTACGCAATCGGCAATGTCCACTATCAAGATTTAGGTCATTCCAGTCAGTTTCTATTTTCGCCAACCCTAAAGCTCGTTTAAGCCGTGCCAATAACAAAGGCGAAGTAGCGTACACATAGCCCGCTTTGGCACAACGTACGGGGAATGCCAATAATTGCCCGTCGCCAAAACTAATCGCTCCGGCATGGTCAGCCGCGCTTTGATCCGGGCCAAACAATTGGTTTAATAAGCCACGGTTAGCTTCACCTTGCGCCCAATAGTCATGACGGATCGCGCCTTTTATGCCAGAACCCGCCATCATGGGATGTTCCGTGTGGCGCTCACGTTGGATAGGGTTGTCAATTAAGCCGCCAACCGCTGTGCCGGTGCCCATGTGTACTGGGCTAACACAATATAAAAAGGCAATTCGGGTTTCCTGAAACATAGTTGCTCCTAAAAATTAATGCGGCCACGCCGCAATGAAAATAGTGTTAAAACCTTCGGCGTGCCGTTTGTTATCAGGATACACGCTAAGTGACGATAAGCCTTGTTCGACAAGCTTGCGAAGGACTTGTACGTTGCCCTCGAAGCGGTCAAACCAGTACACGCTGCCCGTGCTGACTGCTTTTAAAGCGGGTTTGGGGCAGTTTTCCGCCAAATCCCAGCCGCTGATGGTGTCCGCACGGGATACACTGGCGGTAACTAAATGGGCAGAGAATTCGCTTGTTTTCCAGATAAACCCGTCAAGATGTCCGCTTATGCCGGGTAAGAGCCAGCCTTGCTCAAATAATCCGGGGGTTGCCAAGGCAACGCGGAAACGCTTGGTTTTTGTTATCACATCCCAATCGGGTTGGGGTGGTGTCCAGTCAATTTTAAGGTGTTCCGCCCCGCGCCCGTCACCCCCTAAACGCAGTAGTCCCGTATCAGGCATCAGTCCATCTGCTCCGCTTATGCCGGTCAAAAAACCGATATGTTTGTCCAGTGCAATGGCATCAACGGTATAAAGCTGGCTTTCAATGGTTGTACGTCCGGCGGTATCGAGGGCAATCCCTAAGCGTGCATCGGTTTTCCATAAAGTTTTTGATTCAACTAAATGTTCTGGCATTAATTTTTCACCGTTTAACCAGCTTTGAAAACCCGCTGTGTTAAGCCATAAACCACCTTCTGCTTTAGCTTGTTTGTCAGTTTGGAACAGCGGTAATTGTCGGCAGGGCGCACTGGTTTGTATTGACGCATGTAGGGCTTGCGGTTTCAGTGCGTAGATGGCCTTGTTGCCGTTTTTGTCTGCAATCACAGTTACATCAGCGGGTAGTGGCCAGTAAAACTCCTTTAATTTGCCTGCTTCAAGCTTTGCCAGTAAAAAATGGCTTAGCCGAAATGTGCCAGGGTTGGCGGGTGTGCCTAGGCATTGTGCCAATTGGTTTGGCAATTTGACGCCGTTGGCAAATTGGCCGCTGTCTACGCCCTGTGTTACCAATAATTCCGAGCGCAACGCCCCCGCAGCCATTGACGGCCAAGGCGGCATAATGGCATCGCCGGGCGTGGATGCATCGGCAAATAGACGGTTTCCCCGTAAATACAACACGTCTAAGGGTTGTAAAAAATGGAATTCTGTCATTACAAGCCTCCTGAACGGCTGTCGCGGGCTAAAAATTCGGCAACGCCGATAAAGTGGCTTATAAAGTCTGTTACTTGTTGGTGTTTACTACTTATTGCACTTTCTTTTTCTTTCTTGTCATTAATATCCATAGCTAATTTAACAAGACTTTTTGCTAGGTCATCATGTCGGGATATGCCTTTGTTTTGCCGGAACAAGGGATATTCCAGCGATTTTTGTAACAGTAATGGGTACAGTTCTGAGTCTTGTGCAAACAAGCTTGCGGGTGGCAATTGCCTTAACCAATCTTGGGCAATGTACGCCGCGCGGCGCGACAAATCAGGTGTGGCCAAGGCATCCTTTAACCGTATCAATTGCCCCATAGGGCTGTCCAGCAAGCTTTGTGGTTTATCGGGGTCGTTAAACCACGGGCAGGTCAGTTTAACCGGACCGCCGGAGCGTTTAAGGATGTCAATGGCAAAAGCATTGCGTCCGCTATTTTTGGCGCGTTTTTCCGCATTTCTCAGGTTTTTTAAAACCTGTCCAAGCGGTGCGGTATGGTGGGCAATCACCGCCCCGCAAGAGGCAGTCGCCTTGTCACCCATTACGCGGTAAAGCGTTTGGTCTTTTAAAACATAACCGTTTTTTAACTTTAGCTCGGCATTTTCTTGCTTCAATAATTCCTTCCATACGGTCAATGGTTCGCCACTGACCGGAAAAGTACCGCTATATACCAAGCGCAACAGCAACATCATGGGCAATAAATCATCCACTGCCACCATCGCCATCACATCATCACCACCGGCATACAGTAATTTGCCTTTGTAGAGGGTTTCCACAACATACCGCGCCAAGTCCAGCGAAAAGCCATTAAGCGCGTCGGATATCGCCATGTGCCGTGCTGGCGATGGATAGCGTTTACTTTCCAGATAAGGCGTTAATTTATCTTTGTAACGTTGCTCTATGCCGTTGCGTATCTGGCTATGCCAACTGTCCTGATAGGCAAGGCGGTAGTGGTCTTCGCTTCCGGCAAGCCACGCGCCCATGTTGTCACCGTCCATGAGTATCAAGGCGTAGTAGCTTTCTTGGAAAAAATTATTTAGGGTGGTTTTTATTTTTGGGTCTAGGTTTTCATTTTGGGCATTAGCTTCCCAAAAAGAGGGTAGTTTTTTCGCCAGCTCTCTGTTGCGGTTTGAAACGGAACTGGCCATATTAAGCACTTTTTTCGGTAATGCCGATTGTTCTTGCCAACCTTCAAGTTGCGCCAATAATTCGATAGGTAACGGTTTGGTATCAGCATTTTTAAGCCAGCGTTCAAAATTGGTTGAAAATGCCATATCGTGCGTGGACACCACATAACGCGATAATCCACCTAAGCCATCTACCGAATTTTTAATTTCTTTGACAAATCGGGTAGGCCAAAGCCTTTTCAGCATATCTAAAGCGCATAAATGTTCGCCATTTTTTACCCATGAGGGTTTTACTGTTGCTAGTTTTTGCCATAGGGTGTCCTGACGTTGCCCAGGCGGCAGTTCTAGCTGTTTTACATCGGTAGTTAGCCATTCGTGTTCGCCGCTTAAGGTGTTACGGTAGCCTTGTTGCGGCTTTTGCTTAAAAGGCCGGGCGGATTTTGCAGCAGAAGCAACGCGGTCTAACAGATCATAAATGGCAGGATACAAAACCCCGGGGTTGGGTTTGTAAAAATGCCAGTCCTGTTCAGGGTCGATGGATTGGTTGAGCAGTTTCCATAGGTCGCTATCCAGAAACCCAAAATTGGTTTCTGGATAAAATGGCTTCATGGCTGCTTTCAATTCGTCAGTATCTACTTTGCCGTTTTGTTCGCTGCATAACCACGGCACAGCTGCCCAATACACTTCTGGGAAACCTTCCAATTGGTTTTGCAGTTGTTGGTAACAGTAATAGTCTGGGTTTTTGGCAATGCGAGCTTCTTGCAAGCAAGTGTCCAGCATGGCCAACGCTTCGGTTTGTACCCACGTACGAACCTTATCAGTAATTTGTTCCGCCAATTGCTTGGATAAACAGGCTGGCACCAAAGCGACAAATTTGTTTGGCAAGGTGGCGGCAAACAATGGATTGCCGTCTGTTTTGGCGGTGCGCCATTCGCATTCTGCAAATTGTTTGGCTGGCAAGCCCATTTCATTTTGCAGCCATAAATCCACTATGGGTACGCCGCGCAATTGTGGAAATATAATGGCATCGGGTCCCAAGCGTTCACAAACGACTTTCATGCCTTCCCAAGCAATGCGCGATAACAAATGCGAACCTGCCCATAAATCTGAGGTTGAGCGTCCCGCCGCTATAAACGATTGCACTGGGCCAAAACTGATATTGAGCAATGCCGGTTGTTCGTTAGTGTCTTCAGCAAATGCGCCGCAAAAAGCTGAGGTCAAGTCCAGATGCGCCCAAATGGTATGGTCGGGTATGCGGGTGTCGGCGGGCAGTAAACGCCATAAATACCCTAAGCCTTTTGGGTTGATGTCGGGGCCGAAACGCCAGAAACTCAACAAGGTTTTTTGCCAATCGATTTCGCCTTGTGGGTCACGTTCAATCAATGCTTCAAAACTGTCAGTGCTAAAGGCTTTAATGTGTTGGGGATCAATGTCAAATTTACCAATTTCAGCAGATTTACCAGTTAACGGATGTTTTATTTCTGGGTTTTGGTCAAAGCGCACTTGTGCCCAACTGGCATAGCGGTTATTGGCATCTTGCGGAAACTGGGGGCGGTCAGCTGCCGATGCCCAATGGTCGGCTTTTTTAACCCACGCTTTGGTTTTTGCATCCGCGCCCTGTGGAAAAAAGGTATCGCGTAACGCCTGCGTTGTACCGCCTTCATGCCCTGCCGGATCACGCATTAAAACCAAGGCTTTTTCTGCCGGATCGTGGACACGCGCGGCGAGTTTGGCTTGCCAGAGTTTGTTGTTCATTGGCTTATCCTTGTCAGTTGAGGTTCAGCTTGTTTTTTCAGCGAGTGATGAATTTTTTGCCAGATTTCGATTTGTTGGTTTATAGGAGGTGGGTTGCGTAAAGTTTGAGTCATCTCCTTCGGCAAACCACAAGGCAGATGGACAATAATGCCAACAAACTTGTTATTTGCTGTTTTGGCCACTTTAAAGCGGATTTGGTTGGCAAGCCGTCCAGTATTGACCCATGAGTTGATAGAGTGATTGGTTACGGGGTATGCCAGTAAATGCCGGTTTTCAAACCCGCCCGGTCTTGCGTTTGGGAAAGGTAAGGCTGTCCTGAAATTAATTTTTGTTATCGCCAAATCCTTGATGACTAATTGCCAATTTTCCTGTTCAGGCGTTTGCCATATCAGTAAGCCGTGTTCATCAGCACCTATGGCGTGTGGCCAATCGAGTTGTAGACAATCAGCTAGTGGACGACTTATTGTTTTAATGCTTTGTAAATCAAAATTTTTAAGGATTTTATCACTTTGTAGTCCAACTGAACCCCAAGCATTGCGGGAACGCCCACCTAATGCACCAAACCAATGGACAAGCTGCATGACTTGTAAAAATGTAGCCTGATCTTGTTTTGGGTAGACAAGGGTTAGTTGGTTTTTTTCATTGGCTTTGATTGCAGGTGTATGGGCTAAACCGTCCCTAAAATGTAAAGGCCCATAAGCTAGGTAGGTTTCTGGTGCCATAGGCCGTAACTTTCCGGTATTTCTATCTTTTACTTCTGGGTGAGTTATTCTTTGATTGGATGGAGACTGCTGCCAACTGAGCAATTCCCCAGCTTTTTGTTGGTCAAGTTTTATCCGCACCCGACTACGCATTGCCCAACTGCCGTTATCCAACCAAGCATGACCGAAAAGCTTACCTTCGCTTTCACGGATTTTGCACCAGTCGTAGCCGTGTTCTTGTGCAACCGCAACCCGCCACCAATGTTGAATCAGAGCCTTAAACGGCGGTGTACGCCAAGCCGATTGTTGTTCGGCATCGCCTAAAAACGCTGGTACAGTAAACTGGATGTCGTAGGTGATTTTTTCCATCCTTTGTTCTCCTAAAAATATTCAATCTGAAAAGACGCCAACCCCAACTCAAAACGGGCATTCGGTCGGCTGGCAATGGTCTGGATTAAGTAGGCTTCGGCATGATAGCCCAGTTCTGCTTTTAATCTATTGTTTATGCGCGATTTGCGTTGTTCAAAAAACTTTTTGTCCATGCCATTGGCCAGTGCATTGCCGGTGCGTTCCCGTGCCGCTTCGGTCTGGGCAATTTGCCGGTATTCGTTTAAATACCCATCGGCATAGGCCACTTCTGGCGCACCTTCGCAAGGGCATTTCAAACTGGCGTGGTTGTGCAATTTACGGCGGGCAAACCAACTGTAAAAAGCCAGTTCGGCGGGTGGCACTGCAAGCTGCTTGCCAGCCAACACAAGGGTATGCCGTTGCAGGTCTATTTGCACATGGGCGGGGCCTAAGTAGTCTTGGGCGCTGTTCACCGTTTGCGAAAAGCTGCTTTTGCCTGCCAAAATCAGCTCTGGCAAGCCGTGCCTAAGGCGCACAAAGGGGATGTCCGCCAAGGTCACACGCGCTTTTTGGGTGTCCAGTGGTTTGCTGGATTGACCTGCCGCATAGATGATATGCGGATAGGGGGTGGGGTAATAGAATTGCGGGTGCGATTCGTAAGGCGGCGATACCAGCACATGGCTTAGGCGGTCTTGTTGGCGACCAAATAGTGACAATGCGTAACCGGCATAAAAGCCCATGGTTTTGCGGCCTCCGGCAATGGACACGTGCAGGCTGGTGTGGTCGTCTGCGGTCAACCGCCTAACCCATTCGCTGATGCTGTCGGCGGCGGCTTGGTTGTCTGCCACGGTGCGTATGTCATCCATTGGCTGGTTGTGCGGGTCTTCCAGTATATGGATATGGCTGTTGTCAAAGGCAATGGCTGGCAATTGGTAGTCTTGGCACAGTCTGGCAAACCATTGGTCGGTCAATAGCGTTAGCCGCGCCCGTTCTGCGCCTTCGGTGGTGCTGAGCAGGTGTACTGCGGTGGGCAGCGGGTCGCCTTGCTGGTGCAGGGCATACAGCGTTTCGGTGACCACTTGTGGGCTTAGGCCGGTGACTGCCAGCAGTAGCCGGTGCGGATAGTGTGTAAGGTTCATGGTGACAGTATCGGGCATGGGCGTTACAGCGGCAAGTCTGGCAAGCTTGTGGCACGGATGCGGTAAGCCCCCAAACCCATGCTGGTGCCTTTACCGGCATGGGTCCATTGCCCTAGCCATAAATAAGGCCAAAACTCTGTCAGGTCGCCGGTTAAGGTGAATGTGCCCACCAGTCCGCCCATTTCCATGGTGGTCTGTTGCCGCGATGAGTAGCGCGTCCAATCTTGCCAAGCCAGTTGTTTGTCGGTTAGGGTCAGGGTTTTGGCTTGTGCCATCAGGTAGGCAAAGTCGGTGTTCAGCGGGGTGTCGGTATGGAAATAGGTCAGCATGGAGATGCGCCTTAACAGGTTGCCAAAAAAGGCGGCAAAGTTTAGGCGGTCTTGGTTGCAATTTTTGCCATCTTGTTTGATGCGTAGCGGCGTTTCCAGTTGTACGCTGAGCTGGTCGGGGCATTCGGGGATGGCGAGCAGTTGCGGGGCAAGCGGTTGGCTGAGTTGTCCGTGTTGGTAAATGAGCTGTGATGCGTTAAGCGGGCTGATTTGCCCGACGCTTTCTAAAGTGAATGGCTGGCGGTTTTTGCCTAGGCCCATCGCCCCGGCTTTTTCTAGGGCGTGGATAAGGTAAGGCAAATAGCGGTGGCCATTGCCAAACAGGGTGATGCCAAGTTGCACTTGGCCTGTTTGCGGTGTGTCCAAGGCGGTTTTGATGATGAACGGGTGCGGGGCGACATCGTACAGGCGCATTTTTTCGCTGTTCGGTGGCGGTGGGGTCTCAAAAATGTACGGGTAAGCGCAGCTGTTTTTTAACAGGCAATCTTGGCAGGGGGTGTTTCTGACCACACAAACGGTGTGCTTGAGTGCGTGGCCTAACGCGCCGCGCCACGCCGATCCGGAATAGGCGGGCAGTTGGTTGATGCCGGTGTAGCTAAAGGTGAAAATAAAGCGGGATAGCGGCAGTTGCGGAATGGTAAGCATGGGGTATGAGCCTTTGTGGTGATCGGTTTGGCTCATTTAACCCTACTTTGCCGCTATTAGAAAGCTTGGCAAGCTTGTGGCCTATTGTTGGCCTGATGACGGTGAGGACTTAGCTTGTCACTCTACAATAAACCTGCCAATATTCCGCCGCGCTCCGTTGCCAAGAAAAATCCTTGCCCATTGCCTGCACCTGCATGGTTTGCCATGCTTTGGGCATACTATATACAGTCAGGGCGCGTTTAATGGCCTCCAGCAACGGGCCTGGGTTGGCTTCGCTAAAGACAAAGCCGGTGGCGGTGTGGTCGGCAAGTGTTTGGGGCAGGGCATCCACCACGGTATCGGCCAGGCCACCGGTGTTGCGCACCAGTGGCAACGTGCCATAGCGTTGGCTGTACATTTGGTTAAGCCCGCACGGTTCAAACCGCGATGGCATTAAAAACACATCCGCCCCTGCTTCAATCTGATGGGCCAGTTTCTCGTTATAGCCAATGCGTAGGGCGAAACGTTCGGGATAATCCGCCGCCAAGCTTTGCAGTTGGCTGATAAAGGTTTTGTTGCCATCGCCGAGCAACACAAATTGCATTGGCAAGGCCATCATGTCCGGCAAGCAGGCAATCACTAAATCAATGCCTTTTTGCTCAACCAAGCGGCTGATCAGGGCAAACACTGGCAGGGTGTCATCAATGGGCAAGCCAAACTGCTGTTGCAACGCCGCTTTGTTGGCTTGTTTAAGTGCCAATGTGCTGGCATCAAAAGCCTGGGCAATATGTGGGTCGGTATGCGGGTTCCATTGCCCTTCATCAATGCCATTCAAAATGCCCACCAAATCGGCTTGGCGGTGGCTTAACAGCCCTTCAAGCCCGCAGCCAAAGGCTTCGGTTTGTATTTCTTGGGCATAAGTCGGGCTAACGGTGGTAATGGCATCGGCATATACCAAACCGCCTTTCATAAAAGACAGTTGGTCGTGAAACTCCAAGCCTTCGGGATGCCATAATTCAACGGGCAAGCCGAGGCTGGTGAGTGTTTCGGGCGGAAACACCCCCTGATAGGCCAAATTATGGATGGTGAACACGGTGGCGGGTTTCGCTTCCGGTTCCAAAGACAGCAGGGCTGGCACCAAACCGCTTTGCCAATCATTGCAATGGACAATATCCGGTTGCCAGTTTTGCTTGACGCGGTTCATGGCTACAGCCACCGCAACTTTGCAGAACAGCGCAAAACGTTCGGCATTATTGGCCCAAGGCTCGCCCGATGCGTCCAAATAAGGATTGCCCGGATAATTGTAATAGGCCGGGTAATCAATTAGCCAAGCAGTCACGCCGGTTTCGGCAATGCGCGTTTCCAGCAGGTTGATGTTGCGGTTATCAATACGCAACGAACCTAAATAGCGTATGTCGGTGCGCGGGCCAATCGCCTGATAATTAGGGATAAGCAGCCGTACATCCTGGCCTTGCCCCGCCAAGGCGCTGGACAGGCTGCCGGCGACATCGGCTAGCCCGCCGGTTTTTATCAGCGGGTGGGCTTCACTGGCAACAAAGAGAATTTTCATGAGGTTTTTTAATCTTAAAGCTTAAGGATTATGCCCCCCAGTGGCGGCAATGTGACATCAATGGAATGGGGCTGGTTCATCCAAAATGCGGGTTGGGATGATACAACGTTATTGCCGG